>Ga0116177_10000864_pt1 | contig 22538 bp, 21 predicted proteins | sample AD_STIC10_MetaG_FD_89750 | JGI IMG/M metagenome (GOLD analysis project Ga0116177, IMG submission 89750) | Active sludge microbial communities of municipal wastewater-treating anaerobic digesters from USA - AD_STIC10_MetaG | ecosystem: Engineered > Bioreactor > Anaerobic > Digestate | place: USA... | reverse complement strand
CCCAGCAAGCTAGGTGGGCGCCAGGTGATGGGGACCACGGTCCCCGCCAGAGCCAGCTCCCGAACAGAAATGTACGGTCGACGGAATGTGTTGCCGTTCGAACGCTGCAGCTTACCGCCGGGAACCAAGGTAGTGGCGCCGCCCCTTTCCAACAAGTGAATTCAGCTGAAAGACCCGATCCGCGAGCAGGCGGAGGCCGGATTAACCTGGATCCGCCCCTCCCCGGACCAGGAATGAAGCGTGAGCGTTCGCGTTTTTGGCGACGCCCGCCAGAACCGTGGCGCATTGGCTGCGTCATTGAACTTTTTCACAACTGCGCTCTCAGCTTCACACGACTGAGAACCAACAGTCACGCAATGCTCCTACCCCCGCCCGGCGCGCCTGAATGGGACGGCGCTGATGCGAAGGGGTGTCTTGTGAGAATCAAGCTTCTGATGGGCGTAGCGATCGTTTCGCTTTGCGCCGGCAATGCGTGGGCGCAGTCGGGCGTGCCTGCTGCTGAAACCGAGAATACAAACCGCGACGTCGTCGTGATCATCGGTCAGGGCGAGACCCGCCAGGTCCAGACACTGACGGATGCGGACCTCGAACTCGAAGCGGCCGGGTCGAGCCCGATCAAGCTGATCGAGAGCCTTCCCGGCGTGAACTACACCGCTGCAGACCCGTTCGGCGCGTATGAGTGGGCCGTCAACATCAACATCCGCGGCTTCCAGAAAGACCAGCTCGGCTACACGCTGGATGGCGTGCCGCTGGGCGACATGAGCTATGGCAACTACAACGGCCTGCACATCAGCCGCGCCATCATCTCCGAAAATCTCGGCCGCGTTGAGCTGGCGCAGGGCGCAGCCTCCCTGTCGACAGCCTCGACTTCCAACCTTGGCGGCGCGCTGACCTTCTTCAGCCGGAAGCCTTCGGATGCATTCGGCGGCGAAGTCGCCCTCACTGCTGGCGATGAAAGCATGTTCCGTGGCTACGCCCGGCTTGAGACCGGCGCGATCGACGCGATCGGCGGCGGCAAGGCTTCGATCTCCTACGCCAATCAGGAGATGGACAAGTGGAAGGGCGAAGGCCCGCAGAAGCTTGAACAGCTCAATATCAGCTTTGAACAACCGCTCGGGCCGGGCGTGCTGTCCGGTTTCTATGACTGGTCCAAGCGCCGCGAGACCGACTATCAGGATCTCTCGCTCGAGATGATCGATCGTCTTGGTTCTGATTGGGATAACTTTGCGCCGAACTGGACGCTCGCCCAGCAGGTTGCCGACATCGCCAACAATCGCGGCGATACCGGAGCGCCGGTCACCAACGCGGCAGCCGGAACAACCTATCCCGCGCCGATCACGACGGCTGACGATGCGTACTACGACGCATCCGGCCTGCGCGACGATACGCTGGCGCGCCTGACCTATGACTGGGACGTCACCAGCGATATCAGCGTCTCGGCAACCGCCTACATCCACGAAAACGAAGGCCAGGGCATCTGGTTCACGCCGTATGTGAGCCCGTTCCAGTTCGGCCAGGGTGGACCCAACGTCTCCCCGATCTCCGTGCGCACGACCGAGTACGACATGAACCGTTCAGGCGTGCTGGGTCATGCGACCTGGGCTCTGGGAGATCACACCGTCGAGGGCGGCTTCTGGTATGAGTACAACGATTTCAACCAGGATCGCCGTTTCTACGCCAACACCCGTTCGACTCCGCGGCCGACACTGGACTTCATGCGCAACCCGTTCGCCACGCAGTGGTCCTACGCGTATGATTTCGAGACCACGATGTTCTATATCCAGGACACCTGGGCCGTCACGGACGCGCTCACCGTTTCCGGCGGCTTCAAGGCCGTGAAGGTGGAGATGGCGGTCGACACCAACATCGCCGGCTTCACTGCGCCGACGCCCGGCTCCAACGCCGATCTCGACGGCACGATCACATCGGAAGACAGTTTCCTGCCGCAGATCGGCTTCACCTACGAAGTCGCCGACAACAGCGAGATCTTCGGTGGTTATACCGAGAACATGCGGGCGCACACGCTGGCGCCGGCTTCGAGCCAGACCCAGTCGGGCTTCGACTTCATCAAGCAGAACACCGATCCGGAAAGCTCCAGGACGATGGAACTCGGCTGGCGCTATCGCAGCGGGCCGTTCCAGGGCGTTGCAGCGGCGTACTATGTGAAGTTCGACGACCGCCTGCTTGGTCTCTCGTCTGGCGCAGGCATCATCGGCAACCCGTCGGTGATCAAGAACGTCGGCAGCGTGACCACCAAAGGCCTCGAACTCGCCGGCACTTACGACATCACCGACGAATGGACGCTGTTCGGATCGTATGCGTACAACGACTCGAAATACGACGACGACGTGGTGGACGCGACCCTGCCCGCGCCGATCCGCACCAGCGGCAAGACGGTGGTGAACGCGCCGGAACACCTGTTCAAGGCTGACCTCGGCTACGACAACGGCACGTTCTTCGGCAAGTTGTCGCTTGCCTACACGGGCTCGCGCTACTTCTCGTACCTGAACAATGCAGAAGTCGACGGCTACACGCTTGCCGACTTCACGGCAGGCTATCGCTTCTCGGGCAATGACCTGCTTGAGGGGCTGGAACTGCAGCTCAACGTCACCAACCTGACGGATGAAGACTATGTGTCGACGATCGGCACCAACGGCTTCAACGTGAGCCCCGACAACCAGACACTGATGGTGGGTTCGCCCCGCCAGGTGTTCGCGACGATCCGCAAATCGTTCTAGCTCGATCGCGCACAGACGATTTGATTGGGCCGCTGGAGCTGACGCTCCGGCGGCCTTTTCGCTTGCATCATCCGGTTTGAATCGAGTCCACAACGTCCGCGCGGTCGAAGTCGATCGGGGCGCTTAGCGCTGGACCGACATAAGGCTCGATGGGCGAGCTGATCGGCAAGATAGGTCGCGGCGTCGAGCACGCGGCGCACATTGTGACGATTGAAAAGATCAGGCCCCACGCCTTCATTCGCGTCTCCCGCGCTGAAGCATGACCCCGCGCGAGAATTGCGTTGGAAGCGGCTGGTTGTAAAGCGGTCTAGTTGAACGACTTCGCCAGTTTGTCGACGGCCATGATCTGGCGCATCAGCTCTTCGAGCTTGTCGAGCGGAACCATATTGGGGCCATCGCTCGGCGCCGAGTCCGGATTCTCGTGCGTCTCGATGAAGACGGCGGCGATGCCGACAGCTGCTGCTGCACGGGCGAGGATCGGCACGTACTGACGCTGGCCGCCGGACGTTGCGCCCTGCCCGCCAGGCTGCTGCACGGAGTGCGTCGCATCGAACACGACTGGCGCGCCAGTGGCGGCAAGTTCAGGCAGCGCGCGCATATCCGAGACAAGCGTGTTGTAGCCGAAGCTGACGCCGCGCTCGCACACGAGCACGTCACGGCAGCCGGACTGAACCAGCTTGTTCACGACATGCTTCATGTCCCACGGCGCGAGGAACTGGCCCTTCTTCACGTTGATCGGCTTGCCCGCTTGCGCCGCCGCCACGAGGAGATCGGTCTGACGCGAGAGAAACGCGGGAATCTGCAACACATCGACCGCCTGGGCGACCTCGGCGCATTGTTCCGGCAGGTGAACGTCCGTGATCACAGGCAGGCCGGATGTCTCACGAATCTCGTTGAAGATGTCGAGCGAGGCAGAGAGGCCGAGGCCGCGCGCCGTCGAGATGCTCGAACGGTTCGCCTTGTCGAAGCTGGTCTTATAGATGATCTGCGTTCCAAGCCGGTCCGCGATCTCGCGCAGGCGGGCCGACATTTCCAGCGCGTGGGCGCGGCTTTCGAGCTGGCAGGGGCCGGCGATGAAAGCCACTGGCAGCTGCTGCCCGATCCGGACTGTTCCGCGCGGAGCCGGGACTTCCACAATGCTGTTGGGGGTGAGGTTCAGGCCGTCAGCCATCTGGAACGCTCCTTTTCGTGAAGCCCATATGGCGCCATTGGCCGGGCCGCACCAGAGGGCGGCTCAGCCGATTGCAGGCCGCATGGTCGCAGGCGAACGGATGGCGCTAGGGCAGCCCACAGGCTGGAAAGGATTGTCCCGCTAGTTCTTGTCCAGCGCCGCGACGATGCCGTCGACCGCCTCAGCAACCAGATCATCCGTTTCGGCCTGCGCCATCACGCGGATGAGGGGCTCGGTGCCGGATTTGCGCACAAGAAGCCGCCCGCGCGAACCGAGCATTTTTTCGGCTGCGGCGATGGCATCCTGAACGGGCTTGCGGCTGAGCGGGTCTGCGCCCTCGAACTTGCGGTTGACCAGCTTCTGCGGCGCCGGATCGAACACGTGAGCGACTTCGGACAAGCGCTTGCCGGTTTCGACCATCACGGCGAGCACCTGAAGGGCGGCCAGCAGGCCATCGCCCGTTGTCGAGAAGTCGGAGAGCACAACGTGGCCGGATTGTTCGCCGCCGACATTGAGGCCCTTCTCCATCATGCGGGCCACCACATAGCGATCACCCACCTGCGTGCGCTCCAGCTTTACGCCGATGCTCTTGAGGTGGTTCTCGAGGCCGAGATTGGACATGACGGTGGCGACAACCGTGTTCTTCGCAAGCCTTCCTTGGCTCTTCCACGAGGAGGCAATGAGACCAAGCAGCTGGTCGCCATCGATGATCCGGCCATTCTCGTCGCACATCGCAACGCGGTCCGCATCGCCATCGAGCGCAATGCCGATGTCGGCGCGATAGCGGTGAACAGCTTCGACCATGGCGCGCGTATCGGTGGAGCCGATCTCGCGGTTGATGTTGAAGCCGTTCGGCTCGTCGCCGATGGGGAAAATTTCCGCGCCAAGTTCGTAGAGCGCCTTGGGGGCGACCTTGTAGGCCGCGCCATTGGCGCAATCGATCACGATGCGCAGGCCAGACAGGCGCAGCTTGCGCGGGAAAGTCGATTTGACGATCTCGATATAGCGTGACTGCGCATCGTCCACGCGCTCGGCGCGGCCAAGATCTGGAGACGCCGCAAGGTTCTCATCCAGCGGCCTGGCCATCAGGCCTTCGATGGCGATCTCGGCTTCGTCCGACAGCTTGTAGCCATCCGGCCCGAACAGCTTGATGCCGTTGTCCTGATAAGCGTTGTGCGAGGCGGAGATCATGACGCCGAGATCCGCGCGCAACGAGCGGGTCAGCATGGCGACGCCGGGCGTCGGCAGCGGGCCAAACAGGCGCACGTCCATGCCCATGGCGGTAAAGCCCGTCGTGAGTGCAGGTTCCAGCATATAGCCGGAGAGCCGCGTATCCTTGCCGATGACGACGAGATGCCGGCGCGGATCGGAACGGCGGAAATAGGTGGCGGCCGCCATGCCAAGGCGCATCGCCATTTCAGGCGTGACATTGCCCTGGTTGGCCGTGCCGCGGATACCGTCCGTTCCGAAGATCTTCCGCGCTGTCATCGTTCCTCACTCAACCGGCCCAGCAGGCGCCAAGGCAGTGGATAACCGCCATGCCGATAGCCGAAACTCCATAACCTGCAATGAAGTCGTGATTTTCATGACGGAGCTAGGCCAAGTTTTGCAATACTTTATGCTGCCCATCTTCTAGATCACCCCCCGTATTGGGGCGGCCCGGAGCCTAAGCGAATGTGCGGTATCATTGGTATTCTCAGCGACACGCCGGCGGCGCCCCGCCTGGTAGAGGCGCTGAAACGTCTGGAATACCGTGGATATGATTCGGCCGGCGTCGCCCTGCTGGAAGCCGGAAAGCTCAAACGGCTGCGCGCGCCGGGCAAGCTGAACAATCTCGACGAGAAGGTGCGCGAACTGCCGCTGAAGGCAGGTGTTGGCATCGGCCATACGCGCTGGGCGACCCACGGCCAGCCGAACGAGACCAACGCCCACCCCCACGCCTCGGGCAAGGTCGCCATCGTCCACAACGGCATCATCGAGAATTTCCGCGAGCTGCGCGAAGCGATGGAAGCGCGCGGCCGCAAGTTCGAGACCGAAACCGATTCCGAAACGATCGCCCACCTGATCGACGAAGGCCTGAGCAAAGGCCTCAAGCCAAAGGATGCGTTCAAGGCGACGCTGGACCAGTTGCGCGGCGCATTCGCTATCGCAGCGATCATCGAAGGCGAAGAGAACCTGATCCTGGGCGGGCGCCGCGGATCGCCGCTGGTGATCGGCGTTGGCGAGAAGGAAATGTTCCTCGGCTCCGACGCGCTGGCTGTCGGACCTTTCACGCAGCGCGTGATCTATCTGGAAGAAGGCGACTGGTGTGCCTTGACGCGTACGTCGTTCGAGATTTTCGACGCGGCAGGGAAAAAAGTCGAGCGCGCCGAGACCCATGTACCGGCTGCAGGCGCGGCTGCCGAGAAGGGCAATTATCGCCACTTCATGCAGAAGGAAATCTACGAGCAGCCCGACTTCGCCGGTCGCACGATCTCCGCCTATGTCGAGGCGTTCGATCTCAAGGCCGTGCTGCCGACACGGCCGGGCAAGAAGGCGCTCGACTTCACGCAATTCGATCGCATCCAGATCGTCGCCTGCGGCACCGCTTACTACGCCGGCTTCGTCGCCAAGTACTGGTTCGAACAACTCGCAGGCATCGTAACTGACGTCGATGTCGCATCCGAGTTCCGATATCGCGAGCCCGTGCTCGGGCCGAAGACGCTTGCCATCGTCGTCACCCAGTCAGGCGAGACCGCCGACACCAAGGCCGCGATGGAATACTGCAAGGCCAAGGGTGTGATGACGGCTGCTGTCGTCAACGTGCCGACCTCATCCATCGCGCGCGAGTGTGACGCCATCCTGCCGACGCTGGCTGGTGTCGAGATTGGCGTGGCGTCTACCAAGGCGTTCACCGCGCAGCTCTGCGCCCTGCTCGCCACAGCCATCGCAGCAGGCCGCGCGCGCAACTTCCTCTCGCGCGAGGCGGAGAAGGAACACGTCGCTGCAATGCTTGAACTGCCGCGTCTTATTTCCGAGGCGCTGAAGGTCGAGGAGCAGGTGAAAAAGCTCGCGGTCGAAATCGCGAAGGCGCGCGACGTGCTGTATCTCGGGCGTGGCGCGCATTATCCGATCGCGCTCGAAGGCGCGCTGAAGCTCAAGGAGATTTCGTACATCCACGCCGAAGGCTATGCCGCAGGCGAGCTGAAGCACGGCCCCATCGCCCTGATCGACGAGCATACGCCGGTCATCATGGCGGCGCCGCACGACCATCTGCTCGAAAAATCGCTGTCCAACCTGCAGGAGGTCGCAGCGCGTCGCGGCAAGGTCTTCCTCGTGTCCGACGCTCAGGGCATCAAGCAGGCGGGCTCAGCGCCGTGGGGCACGATCCAGATCCCGGATTGCCTGCGTGCGATCCAGCCGATTGTAACGACCATTCCACTGCAATTGCTGGCCTACCATGTCGCCGTCGAAAAAGGCACGGATGTCGACCAACCGCGGAATCTCGCGAAATCGGTAACGGTCGAGTAGCTCCGCTCTGGCAGGACGGTTGCAGCTCATACGAAAGGCGTTGGCGTGATAGACATTCTGTTGCGTCCTGAACCATATCGAGTTGGGAATTTACCATGAAGCCCGTCCGCAAGGCCGTCCTGCCCGTCGCCGGCTTTGGCACGCGCGTGCTGCCAGCCACCAAGGCGGTGCCGAAGGAAATGCTGACGGTGTTCGACCGTCCGGCCCTGCAATACGTGGTGGATGAAGCCCGCGAGGCAGGCATCGAGCACTTCGTGTTCGTGACCGGCCGCGGCAAGCAAGCGATCGAGGATTACTTCGACAAGGCCTTCGAACTCGAAACGACGCTCGAAGCCAAGAAGAAAGACGCGATCCTCGCAGAGGTTCGCGCCGCCGCCCTGCCCCCGGGCGCATCCAGCTTCACGCGCCAGCAGGCGGCGCTCGGCCTCGGCCACGCTGTGCTGTGCGCGCGCGACATCATTGGCGATGAACCCTTTGCCGTCCTGCTTCCCGATGTGATCGTGAAGGGCAAGGGCGGTTCGTGCCTGAAACAGATGGTCGACGCCTACACGCAAGTCGGCGGCAACATCATCGCGGTCGATGAAGTGCCGCAGGAACGCGTCAACCAGTATGGCGTGATCGACCCCGTCACCGCTGGCGATCAAGGACCGCTGGTGAAGATGAAAGGCATGGTCGAGAAACCTCCGATCGATCAGGCGCCCTCGCGCCTCAAGATCACCGGCCGCTATATCCTGCAGCCGCAGGTGTTCGATCTGCTCGCCACGCAAACGCCCGGCGCCGGCGGCGAAATCCAGCTCACCGACGCGATGCAGCGCCTGATGGGCGCGCAGGATTTCCACGCGTTCAAATATGCCGGTCAGGACTATGATTGTGGCGACAAGCTTCTCTATCTCGAAGCGTTCGCGGCGATGGCGCTGGCTCACCCGGAACTCGGTGCGAAAGCGCGCGCGGTTCTCGAAGCGACGCTGAAGAAGGCCTAGGCCTCAGCCACAGTGCTCGGTGTAATCGATGGTCGGCGCTATTCCCACGCGCCAGCCACGCACTTTTCCATCCTGGATTTCGAACACGAACTTTGATGCACCTTCCGTAACCGTGAGGTCCGTGACTTCAGGCTCATACTTGTTCGGCGCATCCATCGCAGCGGCGCCGAACCTGTCGCGGATGGCCTGAGCATCCGTGCCGACACCGAAACCATCGGCGGTACGCGGCGCTTCGGTCAGAAAGTCGACGCGCCCGATCTTCTTGCCTTCGACCATGAAGCTGACGCTCTGAACCGGCTCGACACCGAACATCTCGAAGCAGCGATTGGGATCAGATTGCCGGCTTGAATCAGCGCCGTCATAGCCTTCCAGCCCGACCGGAAATTTCGCACCCGCTTCTTCGGGCGTCATGCCGAAGATGACGCCGCAATACCCGCTCGCCGTCACAGGCCCGCACGCGGCAAGCGCCGCCTGCTCCGCAGCCGGAGCTTCCGGATCAAGCGGGGCCGGCTCGACCGAGGCGGTGTTCTCGTGAATGCCCGCAGGCGCCGGAGCCGGGCTGCAGGCGACAAGCGTGAGGACCACAGCAAGAGAGGTTGCGAGTTGAAGGCGCATGCGCATCTCCCTCAGAACGGCTCGAAGCAATCATAGTTGCGCTGGCGGATGATCAGTCCGTCTTCGTATTCGATCACCTGGCATATGCGGGCATACATCGCCTCGCCCGGCCGCACCGTGCCGACCGGCGTGCGGGGATAGCCTGTCCATGTGTATTCGAGGATCACCCGGTCGCCCAATTCGGTAACCGTATGGATGTCGTAGATCTGGCGATCCATCAGCTTGGAACCCGACTCGGCGCCGCGAAGGATGTCCGCGAGTTCCCGCTGGGCCCCGTTGGGCGTCAGGCGATTGGGAAACTCATGCTGGACCACGTCGGGATGGTAGAAGGCCGCAAGATCATCGCCAACCGCGCCGCCTTCGACGGCGGCGATGTAGGCCCGGGCTTTACGTTCGAGCGACATGGCCTGCTCCCACCCGGCGCGGGATGCGCTGAGTCGGGGAAGACTAGAGCACCATCTGGGTCTGCGTCACCAGTGCGACGGTTTTGCCCGCTTCCGTGGTGATTTTGGTCTGCCAGATCGACGTGCGGCGGCCAATGTGAAGGGGCGTACAGACTGCCACGACCGTTTCGCCGGACTTCGCCACGCCGATGAAATTGGTCTTGCTCTCAAGCGTTGTCGTGCCGCTGGCGCCCTCGGGCAGGTTCATCGAGGCGCCCATGGCCCCAAGCGTATCGGCAACCGACATGGTTGCGCCGCCATGAAGACCCGCCACCGGATTGCAGAGATCCGGGCGCACGAACATGCGGGCTTCGATCCTCTCTTTCGTTGCGGAAACGACCTCAAGGCCGAGAACGCCAGCGAAGGGGATATGCTTGCGGATCTGTTCGCTCATCCCATCGATCTGCGTCAGCCCGGCGCGGATCGCAAGTACCCGGCGGGTAATTGCCGCCATTCAGTTCGCTGCGGCGTAGGCGTCGATCGCCGCGACATGCCTTGCGATACTGGGCGCGTCGAGGAACGAGCCCGTGAAGGAGTTCTTCGCCAGCACAACCAGCTCGTCGCGCGTCAGGCCAACAGCTTCGGCGGTGCGCAGATAGTTGTCGGCGACATAGCCGCCAAAGTAAGCGGGATCATCGGAATTGCAGGTCGCCTTGAGGCCGAGCTCAAGCATACGCTTCATGGGATGGTCCTTGAGATCCATCACGACGCAGAGCTTGAGGTTGGATAGCGGGCAGACGGTAAGCGTCATCCCTTGCTTCACCAGCCGCTCCGTCAAAGCAGCATCTTCCAGCGCGCGATTGCCGTGATCGATCCGGTCGACGCGCAGGATATCCAGGGCTTCGTGAACATAGGCAGGCGGCCCCTCCTCGCCCGCATGCGCGCAGATTTTCAGTCCGCGTTCGCGTGCCGCCTGAAAGACGCGAGCGAACTTGGAGGGTGGATGACCCTTCTCGGAACTGTCGAGGCCAACGCCGGCGATCCGGTCGAGCCATGGCTCGGCGGCTTTCAACGTCTTGAGTGACGATGCCTCATCAAGATGGCGCAGGAAGCACATGATCAGCTTCGACGTGACGCCATACCGCGCCTCGGCTTCTTTCATGCCGGCCAGCAAGCCTTCAATCGCTATGGAAAACGGCAGGCCGCGATCGGTGTGTGTTTCGGGATCGAAGAAAATCTCAGCGTGGCGACCACCATCGGCGTGAAGACGTTCGAAATAGGCGAGCGCGAGATCGCGGAAATCTTCCTCGGTCTGCAACACGTTTGCGCCCTGATAGTAGATGTCCAGAAAGTCCTGCAGGTTGGAGAAGGCGTAGGCGCCTCTGATCTCCTCCACCGACCCGAACGGGATGGCGACCTTGTTGCGGCGGCTGAACGCGAACATCTGCTCGGGCTCAAGCGAGCCTTCGATGTGCAGGTGCAGCTCCGCCTTGGGAAGGCCGCGAATGAAAGTCGCCAGATCGGCCATGCTTGCTCCCTGAGATCAGCGTGCAGCTGCTTGTATCAGATACAGCGCGATCGCGCTAAGTTGAGCGGCAGGCTGAAACGGAGCGAAGCGATGGCTGCACGTGGAATGACCGGCTGGCTGGCGGCAAGCGCTGCCGTTCTGGCAATCGGCGGATGCGCTGGAACGCCAGGCGCGACCGCGCTGCAGCAGGATATCGATTTCATCCGCGGATGCTGGGTTTCAAAGGAAGCGCCCGGCGGACAGATCATATCGTTCCTGAGGCTGCTGCCGCCCTCGCCGGGCGACGTTGTTCTGGAAGGAGAGATCCACCCTGTCGCCAGCCTTTATGCCGACAAGGCCAGACGCTTCTCCTTCGCCCGCGATGGATCGACCGCGACGCTCGATTACCTCATCGCGGGAAAGCCGGCCGAAACCTACACGCGGGACCGCGCCAGCGTATCGAGCGCCAAAGATGGATATCGCGCTGTCTACGCACGCAACGATCGCGAAAGCGCGCTGCTTGTATTGGAAGGGAGCAATGAAGGGTTGAAGATATTCACGGCGGCGCGGGATTCCGCCACAACCAATGACCAGTTCACGGGCGAACGCGACGGCTGTGACTGACGGATTTTCGCCAACGGGCCGAAGCGCGGCGTTTGGTAGACGCCGCGCCCAGCCACATCAGGCCTGATGGTAGAGTTCGACGAGATAGCTCTCCAGAGTGATGGCCTCGCTTGAATTGGCAAGCTGGCCATAGACGATCAAATCCTGCGCGATTGACGTATCCACCGCGCCAGCTGTCATGGCGTTCGTGCCCTGCCCGAAGCCGCCAACAGTGTTGGCGCGCCATGAAGCCTGGGATGAGGCGCTGTTGCGATTGGCGATCTCTCGCTGGTCACGCAGGGCCGCGATAGTGGCGCCCGTTTCCACGCGCGACAGGAAAGCAGTTCCACCAAGCTCGAAGGAACATGTCTTGCTGTTCGTGCTGGCATTCATCGAGAAGTGACAGGTCACCCGCAGACGCCCATTCGCGCCTATCGCGCCTGCGGGAATGTTGACGGTCGCAAGCGCGGTCTTGGTCGTTGTTCCTGTGATCGATGAGGCGACAGCAGAGGCTGCAAGCACGCGCCACGTTCCCAGTGTCGCGCATTGCGCGCGTGCATCTGCATCATCGATCAGCGCGCGCCCGGCGGCTGTGCAGGCGATCTCTTCCGCGCCGCCGGCGCCCGATGAATACCGGCCAAGAACACGATCCGTTGCGCTGAGGGTTGGCGCGGCGGAAATGTTGGACCATGTCGATCCGGTATAGGCCATGACCTGGTCGGCGTCGCGTACATAGGCCAGCCAGCCCTCTCGCGGCGCGATCTGCTCCCAGACGCCATCGCGATAATAGCCAAGCGACCAGTTGGCAAATGCCGCCCAGTATGCGCCGCTCTTGCCCGCGGGCACGATGTAGACCGCGCCGTCCACAGGCGAGGCGGGCTCAATCGCAGTTGTCGCGGAGGCCACGCTAAGCTGAATAATGGCATCCAGCCTACGGAGAGACTGATTGACGGTGACATGCTTCTGCGCCTGCCCAACGGCTAGGTACGGAAGCTGGAGATTGGATGTGTTGCTCATCCCGCATCATCTTGTCAGTTGCAGGCGGGTGAGGACGGATGGCGCCGGATCTCCCACCCGCTCCCAAGCTTTGCAATTGATTCCGATAGGGATTCGCTGTTCGGGCCCGACCCGGATTCCGCGGAGTAGCGCTGGCGTGACGGACGAACCTTGATATCAAGCTGACAGGGGTGTGAGCATGCAGAAGCCGCGCGAAGCGTTCAGTTTCAGCCGTCGCTTAGCGAGCGTTCGTCACGCCCTGCAGGGTCTTCGCTTCACGCTGGTTACGCAGCACAATTTCCGCATCCAGCTGGTCGCGGCGATCGCCACTGTGGGGCTTGGCCTGCTCTGGCGGGTTTCGGCGGATGACTGGCGCTGGCTGGTTCTGGCGATTGCCATCGTGTTGGCCGCAGAGCTCGTGAATACGGCGTTCGAGCATCTCTGCGATGTGGTGCAGCCGGAGCTGCACGCATCGGTGAAGGCTGCGAAGGATGTGGCCGCGGGCGCGGTTCTGGTTGCGTCTATCGGAGCAGCGGTAATTGGCGTGCTGGTGTTCTGGCCTTATGTGGCGAGCCAGTTCTGGCCGCCAGCGGCCAGATGAGGCCACCGCCCCCCAAGATCGGCTACGCCGCGTCCGCCACAAAGCCCTTCCATGTCCGCATGTAGTTGACGAAGGCGTCACCAAGACCTTCGCGGTGGAGATACTCGACGGAGGCTGGCAGCGACGCTGGCTTGAAATCGGGATCGGCGGCGACGCGCTTGGGAAAATCGTGGTGAAGGATTGCAGCGCGGCCGATGACAACGAAATCAAGCCCGCCATCCATCGCGCGCTTGCAACCATCGCCTGTCATGACCTTGCCAGCAGCGCCGAGGCGGACATTACCGCGATCGAGTTCTGTGAAGAACGACAGCAGGCTGCGGCCCTTGAGCGCCGCATCCTCGGGCTCCTTGAAGACATCCCACAGCGACATGTCGAGATATTCGATGTTGTCTTCGCGCATCAGGCGCTGGGCGACGGTGGCGATCTCTTCAAGCTTCAGCCCGAAGCGTTCGGGCGACAGCCGCACGCCGAGGCTAAAATTCGGGCCGCATGATGCGCGAACGCCGTCGATGATCTCGAACAACAGGCGGGAACGGTTCTCCAGCGAGCCGCCATACTGGTCGTCTCGCCGGTTTATCTCAGGGCTCAGGAACTGGCACAGCAGATAACCGTGAGCGCCGTGCAGCTGCACGCCATCGAAGCCTGCGCGCTCGCAGCGGCGGGCGGCGGCGATGAAATCGTCCCGGGTCTGCTCGATCTCGGCCAACGTCATGGCGCGGGCATTGGTTTCCGCGTTTGCCGAAGGGCACAGGGGCTGCCTGCCGATCAGCGCGGCCGGCGAGCGCATGCCGGCATGATGAAGCTGCAGCACTGCGTGCGTTTCCTGCGCGCGCAGGGCGCTGGCAAGCCGGGCAAGGCCGGGGATATGTCGGTCGTCATGGGCGCCAAGCTGGCCCGAAAAGCCCTGACCGCCATCCTGAACCGAGGCCGCGCACGTCATTGTCAGGCCAAAACCGCCCTCCGCCCGCATGGTGAGCCAGCGAAATTCGTCGTCGCTGAGCACTCCGTCGGCATGGCTTTGCTGGTTGGTCAGCGGGGCCAGCATGAAACGGTTTTTCATCGCGGGACCGCGCCTGAAGCTCAAAGACTCAAACAGGGCGGGCATGGCGAGGATCCTTGAGGCGCAGCAGGGGAACCCGCTTCTTTCCCTTGCGCGGCTTATCCGGGCAAGCGTCTTTGTCGCGTCAGCCGGAGATGACGCGCCCGCTTGCGGCCTGCCCCCTGCCCGCGCATATAGCCGGGCATGACTGAACACGTTTCCGCCCGCACCCTCTACGACAAGATCTGGGACAGCCACGTCGTCACGACCGACAAGGCTTCCGGTGAGAGCCTGCTCTATATCGACCTTCATCTCATCCACGAGGTCACGACCCCGCAGGCGTTTGCTGGCCTGAAGGCCAACGGGCGCAAGGTGCGCCGGCCCGACCTCACCCTCGCGGTCGCCGACCACAACACGCCAACCGAAGGCCAGTCGCTGGGCATGGCCGGGGTCAAGGACGCGGAGGCGCGCGAGCAGCTGGAAACGCTTGCGCGCAACGTTGCCGAAAACGGCATCCAGTTCTTCCCGATGGGCGACATCCGCAATGGCATCGTCCATGTCGTGGGTCCCGAACAGGGCCGCACGCAACCGGGCCTGACCATTGTGTGCGGCGACAGCCACACCTCCACGCACGGCGCCTTCGGCGCGCTGGCGCACGGCATCGGCACGTCTGAAGTCGAGCACGTGCTGGCGACGCAGACGTTGCGTGCACGCAAGATGAAGAACATGGCGGTGCGCGTCGAAGGCGAGTTCCGCCCCGGCGTTGGCGCAAAAGATCTCGCGCTGCACCTGATCGCCATCATCGGCACCAATGGCGGCGCGGGCCACGTGATCGAATACATGGGCTCGGCCATTCGCTCCATGTCGATGGAGGGCCGCATGACGCTGTGCAACCTGTCGATCGAAGGCGGGGCGCGCGCCGGGCTTGTGGCGCCGGACGAAGCGACCTTCAATTACATGAAGGGCCGGCCCGCCGCGCCGAAAGGCGGACAGTGGGAAACGGCGATCCAGCATTGGAAGACGCTGTTCTCGGACGAAGGCGCGCACTGGGACGACGTCATCGACATCGCGGCGGCCGACGTCGCGCCGACAATCACCTGGGGCACCAGCCCCGAGCAGGCCGCGCCAGTGACAGCGACAGCGCCGGTGCCATCACAGATTTCCGACTCGGTGAAGCGCGACGCCGCCGAACGCGCCCTCGCCTATATGGGCCTTGAGCCCGGACAGAAGCTCGAAGGCCTGAAGATCGATCGCGTCTTCATCGGCTCCTGCACCAATTCCCGCATCGAGGACCTGCGCGCCGCCGCCGAAGTCGCGAGGGGCAAGCATGTCGCGCAAGGCGTGCGCGCGATGGTCGTGCCCGGCTCCGGCCTGATCCGCGCTCAGGCGGAGGAAGAAGGCCTCGACAAGGTGTTCCTCGACGCAGGCTTCGAATGGCGTGAGCCGGGATGCTCCATGTGCCTCGGCATGAACCCGGACATCCTGAAGCCCGGCGAGCGCTGTGCGTCGACATCGAACCGCAATTTCGAAGGCCGTCAGGGCCGCGGCGGCCGCACGCATCTGATGAGCCCGGTGCTCGCCGCGAAGGCTGCTCTGGCTGGCGTCATCACGGGCTGATCGCAGCGAGAGGGTTAACGGCGTTTACTTTCGACGCTCGCAATCCGCGCGGCGGCGCCCGAATCTTCAGCACGTTGAATTCACGTCGTTTTCAGCTCTTTCCGCTAGCGTCACGCTGCACTGCAAAAGCGGGCGCGTGGTGGGACAATGAAGGCGGGTGACATTGCAAGGCGCGTCAGCTTCGTGACGCCGCATACGCTCGCCGGCGAGATCGCCGTGCGTTTCAAGAACGATGCAGAGATCAACACGTTTCCCGTTGTGCGCGCTGGCAAGCCGGTCGGGATCATCACGCGCGATCGCCTGAACACCATGCGCCAGGTAGGCGGACTGTGGGAGCGCAAGCCGGCGGCGAATTTCATGAACCCCGCTCCTATCGTGATCGGCGAGGACATGGCGCTGGCTGATGTGAGCCTGGTGATCGCGCCGCTCTCACGCGAGTCGCTGTTCGAGGGCATCGTGACGGTGGACGCAAGCGGCCATTATGCCGGCCTTGTGGGCGCGTTCGAACTTTTTCGCACGGCCATCTCGGTCGCCGAGGATCGCAACCGCGACCTCAGCAGCCTTGCTGCACGGCTGGCGGCAGAGACCGAGAAGGCAAACGCGGCTTCAAGCGCCAAGTCCGACTTCCTTGCAACCATGAGCCACGAAATCCGCACGCCCCTGAACGGCGTGCTGGGCATGGCGCAGGCGCTGGCCATGGATGTGCTGGGCCAGGATCAACGCGACAAGCTGAACGTTATCCTGAATTCGGGCGAGACACTGACGGCCTTGCTGAATGACATTCTCGACCTGTCCAAGATCGAAGCCGGAAAGATGGAAATCTCGGCCGTGGATTCAAACCTGCAGGCGTCGCTGGAGCGAGCCTCGAGCCTGTTCGAACCTGTTGCGCGCGAAAAGGGTGTCGAGCTGTCGATCGTGCGCGAGGGCGGTGGGCCAGACTGGCTTGGCTTTGATCGCGTGCGCGTGCATCAGTGCGTGACGAACCTCATTTCTAACGCCGTGAAGTTCACGCAGTCAGGCCGTGTGGATGTGCGCTGGAGCGTGGCCGCTGCGCCAAGACATGCACCCCATCGCGTGCGCGTAAGCGTGACCGACACAGGCATAGGCATGAATGAGCAGGCGCTGACGCGACTGTTCAACGCCTTCACACAGGCCGATGGATCGACGACGCGCCGCTTTGGCGGCACCGGGCTTGGCCTTGCCATCACGCGCAAGCTTGCGCGGCTGATGGGCGGCGACGTGCATGTGTCCAGCGCCGTCGGCCTGGGCTCCACCTTCACCCTGACCTTCGAGGCGCGCGCCGCAACCCGGCAGATGCGCGCCCTGCCTCAGGAAGCCGACACCGGGCATGCGGTTGAACCGCAACGCGCCGTGCGGATCCTGCTGGTCGACGACAACGCCACGAACCGGCAGGTGGCGAAGCTTTTCCTTGCGCGGCTCCAATGCGAGATCACGGAGGCGACGAATGGCGTAGAGGCGCTGGAACGGCTCAACGCGTACCCCTTCGACGTCGTGCTGCTGGACGTCCACATGCCGGTGATGGATGGCTGCGAGACCATCCGCCGGATCCGCGCCTCTGATCAGCCATGGCGCACCCTGCCCGTTATCGCGCTCACGGCAGACGCGATGGAAGGCGACCGGGAACGGTTCGTGGCGATGGGAATGACCGACTATCTTGCCAAACCGATCGATCGCCGTGTCCTGCTCAACAAGATCCACGAAGCGACATCGCGAAGCGCGCCGGAACAGCTCGCAGACGCGCCGGCCGCAGACGCCACGCCGGACATCGACCTCACCGACATTCTGAGCGCGATCGACATCAGCGCGGCGTAGCGCCTGGCTCAACACTCCGCTAAACAGCGGATGCGGAGGGACAAGGCATGACTGATATCCAGCTTCCCATCACAGGCGGTTGCATCTGCAAGGCCGTGCGCTTCTCGGCCACAGCCGCGCCGGTTGCGGTGCGGCAATGCTGGTGCCGCGATTGCCAGTACTGGGCCGCAGGCTCAGCGACCGTGAATGTGATCTTCGAGCGCGCGGCGGTCACGATCGCGGGCAAGCTGACAGCCTTCGTCTCGCAAGCCGATTCCGGGAACACCATGACGCGCAGTTTCTGTTCCACATGCGGCACGCCGGTGACGAGTGCGTCGAGCGCACGGCCGGAATTCCTGATCCTGCGTGCGGGCACGCTCGATCATACCGGCATCGCAACGCCTTCAATGAATATCTGGACTGCATCGGCGCCGCATTGGGCGCATCTCGATCCCGATATGCCTGCAACGCCTGCACAACCCGGCGCGCTGCCTGCTGCACGTTAACACTTCGTCGATCCAGGCTGCGGCGATTGCACTCGCAGGTTGAACCTGCCATGTTCTTGCCTAAGTTCGAAGGCTTCTGCGGGGCAAGGGGCGGCAGCCGGGATACTCATGAAACGACTGCTCCTTGCTTTGGTTCTGGTTGTCGCAACCGCTGCGATTTTCCTTGGCCCGCCGCTGCGTGCGGCCTTCGCTGCAACCAATGTTGATATCGTGATCGGGCGCGCGGAACTGCGTCCGACAGCGCAGGCGCTCGCCTTCATGCTGAAGGCGCCGGAAGACGAAAATCTCACCGCCAAGAAAAAGATGAAGCTGTGGGCGACCTACTACCACATGCCCACTGTGCGCCCGTCGTGGACGAGCGTCGCGGCCAAGCCGCTGATGGGCAAGAACGGTCAGGCCGTATCGCCTCCCCTGTCGACGGAAGACTGGTGCGATGCAGCGATGCAGGGCTCGATCTGGGTCGACAACGGCAAGGATGATCCGGTCGCGTACATGTACGTCGATAGCCGCGGACCCGAGCAGGTTGTCTGCGACAAGTATTTCGGAGACCTCTCGACGCGCATCAAATCGGCGACGCGGCGCGCACGGTTCCAGCAGTTCCATCATCCGCAGGCCTGCGATGTGCGCGTGATCCCGCTGATGGCGTTCCGCACAGTCGCGGTCGACCGCGAGCGCATCAAGATGGGCACCGTGCTCTACATTCCGAAACTACGCGGCGAGACGTTCTGGAACAATGGCGAGATCTTCGTCCATGACGGATATGTAATCGCCAGCGACACCGGCGGGGCAATCGAGGACAATCACATCGACATGTTCGTTGCCGACGCCAATGTGGAGCCGTTCCCGGACATCGTTCGCTCAAATCCGCGTGGAACTTTCGAGGCTTATCCGGTCGACAAGAACGATCCGGCGGCAATCGCGCTGCATGCGGCGGGCGAGGAAGTCTGCAAGGATTCCGACCGTCCGGGCCGTAAACGGAAAAAGGCCGCGAGCGCGATCTGAGGCCCGGTAAGGCTTCAGTAACGCCTCGAGCGCTTTCGCTACTGTCTTGGAAAAGCTGTCCGCCATACTCGGGTTGAAATCGGAACCTATCTCCTCTGGGAGAGAGACCGATCATCCTGTGCCCGCGCTGCGCCCGCCGGGACCGCCGGTGTCGGAAGACGGGCAGCCGATGCGAGCTTTCACCTTCACCATCCTGTTCATGCTCGCCGCATGCGCGACCGCTGCTGTGCCCGGCTTGCCGACCGCACCGAAGGCGCCAGGTCCGCTGACCTCGCCGCTGACGCCCCTGGAGCGCGCCGTAGGCTTCGTGCTCGACGAGCCGTCACCGCAGGTGATGGGCCCCGATCTGAAACTGTGGGCGACGCACTATCACACGCCGATCGTGAGGGCCGCGCCGGAGACGGTCTCTGCCGCCTTTCCCCTGATCGGCCGCAACGGTTCCGCGATCTCTGCTCCGCTGAGCCAGCGCGACTGGTGCGAGGCGGCGCTGCAGGGCTCGGTATCGATCCGGCAGGGCGGCAAGGCGACGGCCTATGTCTATGTCGACTCGAACGGGCCAGAGCAGACGAACTGCGACGAGTTTCTTGGCTCGTTGTCCGATGGCGTGAAGAACGCGACACGGCGCGCGCGCTTCATGGCGGTAAGCCACCCGCTTGGGTGTGGCGTGCGCAATCTGCCATTGATGCCGTTCCGCACAATCGCGGTCGATCCGAACGTGATCCCGCTGGAGAGCGTGATCTTCGTGCCGGAACTTCGCGGCCGGCATTTCACGCTGAACGATCGTGAGTTCATTCACGATGGCTATCTCTTCGCAGGCGACCGTGGCGGCGCGATCAAGGGCAAGCATATCGACGTGTTCCTGATCGACGACCAGTACGCGCCGCTGGAAGACCTGTTCGCCTCCACCGACAGCCGCACGTTTGCAGCACACGTGGTCGATCGCGATGATCCGATGGCGGTGGCGATCAAGGCCAGCCAGTCATCGAGCTGCGAGCCTGTCTCGCCGTAACCGGGCCGCGCCCAATCACCGATGCTTGACGCAGTGCAGTATGGACAGCTGCACCCTGCCAGCGGCAGATAGCGTCAAAATATAAAAGCCTCGGGAGAGATCGATGAAACGACTGCTGCTTGCCAGCGTAGCGCTGCTGGCTGCCGGATGCGGACATGACTACGCAAGATCGGCTGCGCAAATTCCGGTCGCGCCGACGATCGCCGCTCAACCTCTGCCACAGGTTCCGAACCCACCCGCGCCTGTTGCTGCCGCGCCCGCGCCGCAGGTTGCGGCCGCTCCGGCGCAGGCTTCATCGCGCACCGACTATTCGGTTCCGGCCAACTGGCTGTGCAAGCCGGGTACGTCGAACAATCCGTGCGAGGTGAATATCGATGCGACCATCGTGAAAGCGGATGGTTCGACCGAGCTGCAGAAATATGCCGGCAATCCGAATGCGCCGATCGACTGCTTCTACGTTTATCCCACCGTGTCGCTTGATCCGTTCACGCAATCGGATCTCGTGCCGGGGCCGGAAGAATTCAACGTGGTGAAGTCACAGCTCGCGCGGCTGGGTTCGCAATGCCGGATCTTCGCGCCGATGTACCGCCAGTTTTCTCTCGGGGCATTGCGCGCCCGCATGTCTGGCGGCGCGGCTGTGCCGACACGTGGGACGCCCGCAGATGCAGCGGCGGACGTGGATGATGCGTGGGCGTGGTATCTTGCAAACGAGAACAAGGGGCGTGGCGTTGTGATCCTCGGTCACAGCCAAGGCTCGGGCCAGATCACGCGACTGATCGCGGCGAAGGTCGACGGCAAGCCGGACCAAGCGAAGCTGGTGTCGGCCATCGTGATGGGCTCGACGGTTCAGGTGCCGAAGGGCGCAGATGTGGGCGGCACGTTCAAGTCGATCCCGGTCTGCAAGACGGCGAGCCAGACGGGATGCGTGATTTCGTTCTCGTCCTTCCGCGACAATGTTCCGCCGTCCGAGACCGCAGGCTTTGGCCTTGGCCGTGGTGAAACGGAAGCCGTCTGCACCAACCCGGCAGCGCTGGGCGGCGGCAAGGCGACGAACCCGAAAGCCTACTGGTCGACCGCCGACAAGGCGTGGGCCAAGGGCAAGAAGATCGATACGCCCTTCGTGATGACGCCCGGCCTGACAACGACCGAGTGCGTGCGCGAGGGCAATCACCACTATCTGAAAGTCCATTTCAATGCGGACGCGGCCGATGCGCGGATCGATGATCCGGCAACCGATGTGATGGCGCAGGGCAAGCCCGATCCGAACTGGGGCCTGCACCTCAACGACGCCAACATCGCGATGGGCGATCTCGTCGACGTTCTCGGTAAACAGTCAGCGGCGTGGGCCAAGGCGCATCCCTAACGAAAAATCGAGTGTGATCAGGCGGCCCGGGCGGTTTATGTCCGGGCCGCAATGATTCCGGGACCATCGTGGTTAGCGCAGCCTTTCCAATTCCGCATGCGCCCCTCACCCAGCCTTAGGTTCGCGGCGAGATATTCCGCGTGGAAAGGGCGTCGGGGACGTTCCGGAAAACAAGATGCGCAACAAACCTGCGAAGGTCAGCGACTGGCTGTTTGGCCACGATCAGAATCCGCCTGCCGGCGAGACGGCGGAGGATGCGTTCGATTCATTCGGTCCGATCAGCGATATCCGTCGCGCGCTGCAGCAGGCGTCGAACCATCCGGTCACGCAAGGGCCGCATGACTTCACGCGGATTCTGGTCGCCGAGGGTGACGCCTATCATCGCCGCGTTCTGCGCGTGCTGCTGGCTTCGCCGCGCCTTTCGGCGATCGAGGTCGAGGACGGCCAGGCGGCGGTGGATCTGCTGGCGCTGCGTTCGTTCGACCTGCTGCTGCTCGACATGGACCTGCCGCTGATGAACGGCGTTGACGTCATCCGCTGGGTGCGGCGGAGCACGACGCCGTGGGCCGACATTCCGATCCTTGGCCTGCTGAGCGAGGCGCACAGGCACGAGGCCGGCAAGCTGATGTCGATCGGCATGACCGACTGGACGGCAAAGCCGCTGAGCCGCCATCACCTGGCGGACAAGATCGTGCATCTGCTGCCCGGGCTTTACGACGCCGGGCTGTAGGCGCGCGGGTGCGTTCCCGCTTGTGGCGAGTTTGGGTGATCTTTGATTTTGGCCTGATCTCAGATCAGGGCTTGTTGGCGCGGTCTTTCAACACGCATCTCCGGCAAAAGCCGGAGGCCAGACTTGGCGCGAAGGGGGTCTGTGCGCTTCGCGCGCTTTGTGTCTGAAGAGGGCTGGACCCCGGCCTTCGCCGGGGGCGCGTACACGGAGTGTACGCTTCCGCTGTGGGTGTGGCTTTCCCCCTCCGTCTCGCCGCGAAGACGCGGCGATCCACCTCCCCCGCCTGCGGCGGTGGAGGACTTCCCCTCGTGTCTTGTCCTCCACCTGCGTAGCAGGGGGAGGTGGATCGCACGCGT
>Ga0116177_10000860_pt1 | contig 22655 bp, 22 predicted proteins | sample AD_STIC10_MetaG_FD_89750 | JGI IMG/M metagenome (GOLD analysis project Ga0116177, IMG submission 89750) | Active sludge microbial communities of municipal wastewater-treating anaerobic digesters from USA - AD_STIC10_MetaG | ecosystem: Engineered > Bioreactor > Anaerobic > Digestate | place: USA... | reverse complement strand
GCCGCCTGCGGAATCGCCCTCCACGATGTAGATCTCGGTGTTGACGTTGTCGCGGTCGGAGCAGTCGGCAAGCTTGCCGGGCAGGGAGGCGCTTTCGAGCACGGATTTGCGCCGGGCGGTCTCGCGCGCCTTGCGGGCGGCCTCGCGCGCCCTCGCCGCGCCGAGGGCCTTGTCGAAGATGGCCCGCGCGATCGCGGGGTTCTCTTCAAAATAGGTCATCAGCTTCTCGTAGATGAGGGCGTCCACCATCGCGCGCATCTCGGTGTTCCCGAGCTTCGTCTTGGTCTGCCCCTCGAACTCGGCGTTCGTCAGCTTGACGGAGATGATCGCCGTGAGGCCCTCGCGCACGTCGTCGCCCGAGAGGTTTTTATCGCTCTCCTTGAGGATCTTTTTCTCGCGGCCGTAGTCGTTGAAGACCCTCGTCAGCGCGTTTTTAAAGCCGATCTCGTGCATGCCGCCGTCCACCGTGTGGATGTTGTTGGCGAAGCTCATCACGAGCTCGTTGTAGCTGTCGTTGTACTGCATGGCGATCTCCGCCATGGTGTCGCCGTTTTGGGCGCTGAGGTAGATGACCTCCGGGTGGATGATCTCGAGGCCCTTCTTCTTATGAATGTGCTCGACGAAGCTGCGGATGCCGCCCTCGTAGCAGAGGGTTTCGCTGCGCAGGTTCTCCTCGTCGCGGCTGTCCGTCAGGATGAATTTCACGCCGGCGTTGAGGAAGGCCTGCTCCCGGAGTCGCGCGAGCAGCGTCTCGTAGTCGAATTCGAGCGTCTCGAAGATCTCGGCGTCCGGCAGGAAGGTGATGACCGTGCCGGTCATGTCGGTGTCCCCGATGACGGCGAGGTCCGAGTCCGGCGCGCCGCGCTGGAAGGTCTGGCGGTAGGTGTGATGGCCGTCGTTGACCTCGACCTCGAGCCACTCGGAGAGCGCGTTGACGACCGAGGCGCCCACGCCGTGCAGTCCGCCCGAGACTTTGTAGCCGGTGCCGCCGAATTTGCCGCCGGCGTGCAGCACCGTGAGCACCACGGTGACGGCCGGGATGCCGAGCTTGGGCTGGATGCCCACCGGGATGCCGCGGCCGTTGTCGGTGACGCGGATGATGTCTCCCTTGAGGATCTCCACCTCGATGTCCGTGCAGAAGCCGGCCAAGGCCTCGTCGATCGAGTTGTCCACGATCTCATAGACGAGATGGTGCAGCCCCTTGGGGCCGGTGGAGCCGATATACATGCCCGGGCGCTTGCGCACCGCCTCGAGTCCCTCAAGGACCTGAATTTGGTTTTCGTCGTAAATTTCCTCTGCCTTATCAATGCCGAAAGGGGTGTTTTCCACGGTTTACCTCCTGAAAATTGCGGGTTCCGCGCTTTCTTCGCGCCGCTCCCGCGCCGATTTGAACTGTTGTGCCGGATCTCCGGCCCCGCCGAAAAGAGGGGGGGAAGCCTCGCTTCTCTATCTTTCCTCCGCGAAACGCTCCGCGCTGATGACCGAACGGACTTCTCCGCTCCCGGCCTCAAAAGCCGCCGGCCCGTTTCTTGATGGTCGCGGGGTTCGCCGAGAGCAGCCAGACCCGCTCGCCGGACGCGTCCCCGGTGACGCAGAAGCTCTTGGGCAGATCCTCGGCCACCGTGACAACCTTTTGCTCCCGCTGGGCCCGGGCGAGAAACTCCCGCGTGCTCTTCGCGACGGTCGTGTTGTCGAGGTCAAAGACGCCGATCACGCTCTTCTCCGGCACCACGGTGTCGCTGCCGAGAAACAGATACACAGAGCGTCCCTCCCTCAAAAAAATCTTCTCAGCTTTCCTCTTTCAGCACGCCGTCCCGCATCGAGAAGGCCCGCCCGCCCGCGAGCCCCGCAAAGAGGCCCGGGTCGCAGCAGGTCAGAAAGATCTGGCTGCCGCCGATGCTGTTGAGGATATATTCCCGGCGGGAGGAATCGAGCTCGCTCATCACGTCGTCAAGCAGGATCAGCGGCGGCTCGCCCATCTTTTCGCCGAGGAGCTTTGCCTCCGCAAGCTTGAGCGAGAGGATGCAGCTCCTTTGCTGCCCCTGCGAGCCGAAGACCGCCGCGGATTTCCCGTCGAGCGCGACCGAGAGATCGTCCCGGTGCGGCCCGCGGGAGGTCGCCCCGTGCTCAAGATCGAAGGCCCGGTCGGCGTGGAGCCTCTCCCGCAAAAGATCGGACCACGTGTCCGTGCTCATCTCGGGATCGGCGGCCTCGCCCTCCGGCAGGATGCTGCTCATATAGTGGGCGGAGAACTCCTCGCGCCCGCCCGAGATGCCCTCGTAGACCATGCGGGCCCGCTCGCCGAGGCTCTTGCTATACCGGACGCGCGTCCGCGTAAGAACCCCGCCGAGCCGCGCGAGCTGCTCGTCGTAGACGTCCAAAAGCTCCAGAAGCTGGGCGTGGAGCCGCGCGTCCTTGAGCAAACTGTTGCGCTGCTCGACGACTTTTTTGTAATCCGCGAGCGTCGCGAGGTATTTGGGGGAGATCTGGCAAAGCGAGGTGTCGATCAGCTTGCGGCGCTCCTTGGGCCCGTCGCGGAAGAAATTCATCTGCTCGGGCGAGAAGACCACGCCGCCGCAGGTCCCGGCGTAATCGGAGGGGCCGCGGATCTCGATGCCGTTTTTCTTCATGCTCCGCGCGGGGGAGAAGGCGATCTCCGCGGTCTGGTCCCGCCCCTCGCTGAAAAACGAGGCTTTGAGCACGGCGCGCTGCGTCCCGAAGCGCAGGAGCTCCTGCTCCTTGGGCCGGCGGAAGCTCTTCGCGCCGGTGAAGAGCCAGAGCGCCTCGACGAGGTTCGTCTTGCCTTGGGCGTTGTCGCCCCAGATCACGTTGACCCCCTCGCCCGGCGCAAAGGAGAGGGCTTCGATGTTCCTGAAATTTTCAAGCGAAAGCGTGCGGAAGATCATGGCCCGTCCGTCTCCGCGGCCACCCGGTACCGTTTCCCGGCGTAGGAGACCTCGTCCCCGGCGCGCAGCTTCTTGCCGCGCATCGCGCAGACTTCGCCGTTGACCGAAACTTTGCCGCCCTGCACAAGCTCCTTGGCCTCTCCGCCCGAGAGCGCCGCCCCCGCGAATTTCAAAAAGGAGTCGAGCTTGATATAGTCCTCCCGGATCGCGACCTCTTTCGGGGCCGTCAAACCGGCTTTCCCGGGGGCCTCGCCGCCCCGCGCGGGGGTGGGTACTTTCGGGGAAACCGGAGTCTTTACGGAGGCCGGCGCCTTCGCGGGATCCGCTCTTTTCGCCGGGCCCGGAACCTTCGCGGAGGCCGGGGCCTTCGCGGGGCCCGTATTCTTCTCGGAGCCCGGCGCCTTGGCGAAGTCCGGGGTCCTCTTTACAACGAACGTCTTTTTATCCATTTTAAATATCACTCTTCATTCTGACCGGGAGGACGAGGAACAGGAAGCTGTCCCCCTCCATCGGAAGGATCTTGACCGGCGAGAGCGGGCTGTTGATCGCGAGGCGCACCTTGTCGCAGCCGGTCGCGCGCAGGGCCTCGAGCAGATAGCGGTTGTTAAATCCCATCTCGACCTCGTCGCCCTGCGTCTCGCAGGGGACCGCGTCGTTGACCCGCCCGAGCGCCGTCGCGCAGGAGAGGCGGATCTCCTCTTTTAGAACGGAGAGGCGGATCGGGCTCTTGAGCCGCTCGCTGATCAGCAGAGAGGTGCGCTCGATGCTCTCCTGCATCTCGCGGACGCCCACCGTCACGACCGTGGCGGAGGTCTGCGGGATCGAGGAGCGAAAGTCGATGAAATCGCCCTCCAAGAGGCGCGAGATCACGCTGTACCCGCCGATATGGAAGATGATGTGCTTGCCGGAGAGCTCCAGCTCCGCGCTGCCCTCGCCGCCCTCGCCGCCCAGCAGCTTCGAGACCTCGCCGAGCGTCTTGCCCGGCACGATGAACGAGAGCTCGTCGGGATAGTCGGTCGGCTCCTTGCGGATCGCGAGGCGAAAGCCGTCCACGGAGACGAGCGTCGCCTCCCCGTCCGCGAAGATAAACTTGGAGCCGGTGTGGACGGGCTTGAAATCGTTGACCGCGACCGCGAAGAGGGTCTGGCCGATCATGCTTTTTAACGTTTCCTGCTTAAAGGAGATCGAGGCGCTGCCGTCGATCTCGGGGAGCTGCGGGAATTCCTCGGCGTCGATGCCGACGATGCGGTACTCCGCCGCGCCGCCGCGCACCTCGGTCTGGCAGTTCTCGTCGCAGGAGATCTCGATCGTCTCGGAGGAGAGACGGCGCACGATATCGAAGAAGAGCCGCGCGTTGAGGACGATGGCTCCCTCCTCCGCGACCCTCGCCTCCATCGAAGTGAGGATGCCCATTTCCATATTGTAGCAGACAAGGGAGAGCGCGCCCTCCTCGGCCCGCAGCAGCACCCCCTCCATCGCGGGATGGGTGGATTTGGCGGCGACGGCGCGGGTCACGTTGCCCAGCGCCTCGGAGAGATCGTTCCGGTTGCAGATGATCTTCATGGATGATTTCCTCCTGTCAAATAAAAGGATGATTTAGTAGTAGTAGTAGGGGCCGCGGAAAAGTGGAAAGACCGGACAATCGGCTCGGACAGGCTCTTTAACCGGCCGAAGTTTTCCAAGGAAAATCCGGAAAGATTCTTGAAAAGTGGAAAGGGCGCATGCCGGAAAATCGCGGTGGAAAAGAAAAAGTTAAACTGTCGACGGGCGGTTGATTTAACAGGTTTTTAGAAATTATTTATGTGGAAAATGTGAAAAGAGAAATCAAACAGGCGCGGGAACGGGCTTTTTTTATGGGGAAAGCAGCCTGAGGCTGCGCGACGGCCTGAGGCCGCAGGCACCAAAGGCGCAAAGTTCGCTTTCCGGTTTCTCGGGGCCGCTTTTCATGAGATGACCGGGGCGAGAGATTTTTATTAGTTATCGCGGATATTTTTGGTGATGTCCTCGACGGTCTCGCGGTAGCGGGAGTCGTGGGTCATATTCTGCTCGACCTGCCCGATCGCGTAGACGATCGTCGAGTGGTCGCGCCCGCCGAATTCCTCGCCGATGGCCGCCATGGACATCTGGGTGATCTCGCGCACGATGTAGATCGCGATCTGGCGCGCCTTGCTGATGTTGGCGGCGCGCTTGTTGCTCTTGATGTCCTGCGGCGAGACGCTGTACGTGCGGGCCACCTCGGAGATGATGCGGTCGATCGTGACCGGCACCGGGCGGTTGTCGTTGAGGATGTCGCGGATGGCGTTTTGCGCGGAGAGGATGGTCGGCGGCGCGTCGGAGATGAGGCCGTTCGCCTGAAGGTTCCGCACGGCGCCCTCGAGCTGGCGGATGTTGCTTTTGAGCCTGCCCGAGATATATTCCACCACGTCGCCCGGGATCTCGATGCCGAGGCGCTCGGCCTTGCGCTGGATGATCGCGATGCGCGTCTCAAAATCCGGGGCGTGGATGTCCGCGATGAGCCCCATCTCGAAACGGGTGCGCAGGCGCTCCTCGAGCGTCTTGATCTCCTTGGGCGGGCGGTCGCTCGCGAGCACGATCTGCTTGCCGGATTCGTATAAGGTATTAAAAGTATGGAAAAACTCCTCTTGCGTGGAGTCCTTGCCGGCGATGAACTGGATGTCGTCCACGAGCAGGTAGTCCGCCTTGCGGTATTTGTTGTGGAACTCGGCGGTGTTTTGGCGGCGCAGGGCCTCGATCAGCTCGTTTGTGAACTCCTCGCCCTTGACGTAGAGGATCACGGCGTCCGGGCGGCGCTTCTGCACCTCGTTGCGGATGGCGAAGAGCAGGTGCGTCTTGCCAAGGCCGCTCTCGCCGTAGATAAAAAGTGGGTTGTAGTTGCTGGCCTCGTGCGTGGCGACCGCCATCGCCGCCGCGTGGGCGAATTTGTTGGAGGAGCCCACGATGAAGGTCTCGAACGTGTAGTCGTAATCCCCGGCGTCCGAAAGGACCTTGGGGGCGGCGGGCTTCGGCGCCTCGGCGGGGCTCACGCACTCGATCCGGATCGAGACCGGGAAGCCCAAAGCCTCCTCAAAGCCGCGCCGGAGCAGGTCGCTGTATTTTTCGCTGACGAGGTTTTGCTTGAACTCGGAATTGACGCCGAGCCGCGCGACGTCCTTTTCGAGCCCGAGGGGGACGATGTCCCGGATCCAGAGATTGTGCGCCACCTCGGTCATCTGGGAGCGGCAGTAATTGCTGACGGAACCGAAAATCTCCTCAAAAGAATCCATAACTTCCTCCGGAAAAAACAGAATGAGAATGCCCGGGCCGATCACCGGGATCCGCCCGGGCAGTTCAGGAAATTTCAAAGAGATTATACCACAAAATCCGGGATTTGAAAAGGTTTTCCACAACAATTTGCCAATATATTTATAATTGATATAGATAATTAAAAGGCGGCGCAAAACCCGATTTTGAAAAATCTTAAAAACAGAAAGCGCTCGCCCTGAGGAAAAGCGCCGCCCGCCGAGCCGACGGGCGCGGGGAGTCTCCATCCCGGGGAAGAAATCGTCAAAACCGGGGGAAACGGGCATGAGCATCAAGGTCCCCGGCTTATTTTGCCGGGAAGGGCCGTAAAAGAAGCCGAAACGCGCATTCCGCGGGCAACGGCCTCGAGAGACGATAAAGACGAACTTCGAGCATCAATCGCGCGCAGCCTTCGGCATCCCGCGGGATGCGGCCCCGAGAGACGATAAAGGCGAACTTCGAGCGTCAATTGCGCGCAGCCTTCGGCATCCCGCGGGAAGCGGCCCCGAGAGACGATAAAGGTGAACCTCGAGCGTCAATCGCGCGCAGCCTTCGGCATCCCGCGGAAAGCGGCCCCGAGAGACGATAAAGGCGAACTTCGAGCGTCAATCGCCTGCCGCCTCAGGCGGCCTATTGACAATTTTCCTTCATAATGTTATATTGTTAATTTGCAAGGCCCATGGGAAAGGGGGGAATGGAATTGAAAAGAACGTATCAGCCCAAAAAGCTCCAGCGCCAGAGGGTGCACGGCTTTATGAAAAGAATGTCCACCAGAAGCGGACGCAAGGTTCTCGCCGCCAGAAGAGCGAAAGGAAGAAAGCAGCTGAGCTATTGACGACCGCCGCTGTGTGGCCGTTTTTTTTCGGCCGCCGTCCGTTTCGCAAAAGGAATGAAGCGATGAAAACTCCCACCATCACCCGCAACACGGACTATTTGCGGGCGTACCGCCGCGCGAAATCCGCCGGTCACCCCTACGTGATCTGTTATGCGCTGCCGAACCGCCTCGCCTACACGAGGATCGGTCTCACGACCAGCAAAAAGATCGGCAACGCCGTGATCCGCAACCGCGCGCGCAGAGTCCTTCGGGCCGCGTTCGCCGAAGTCGCGCCCATGCTCAAGCCGGGCTATGACATCGTGCTGGTCGCCCGAACCAAAACGGCCTCCGTCAAGTCGACCGCTCTGCCCCCCATCCTGACCGCCCAATTGGAAAAACTGGGCGCCCTGCAGAGCAAAGAGCACTTATGAAAAAGCTGCTTCTGTTTCTGATCCGATTTTATCAGAGAGCGATCTCCGCATACACGCCGGCCTGCTGCCGGTACTATCCCACCTGTTCCGCATATGCCGTCACCGCGATTGAGCGTTTTGGTGCATTGAGGGGCGGGCTACTTGCGGTGATTCGGGTCCTGCGCTGCCATCCCTACCACGCCGGCGGATTTGATCCCGTGCCGGAGGAGTGGGATCTCCACTACTATAAGAAACAGAAAAGCCGCCGAAAACGGGAGGATCACCAAACATGCAGTTCTTAATGAAGATTTTCGGCTGGCCCTTCGGCTGGGTCATGCTGCTATGCTATCTGGTCAGCGGAAATTACGCGCTCGCGCTCTTCCTCTTCACCCTCGTCACGAGGATCGCGCTGTTTCCGCTTTCCCTCAAACAGCACAAAGAACAGGCCAAGATGGCCGTTTTTAAGCCGAAACTGGACAACCTCCAGCAAAAATACGGCAACAACAAACAAAAATATAACGAAGAGGTCCAGAAGCTCTATCAGGAGGAGGGTTACAGCCCGCTCTCCGGGTGCCTGCCGGCGATCATCCAGTTCCCGGTCCTCTTCGGCGTCATCGACGTCGTCTATAAACCGCTTTATCATATCCTGCGCCTGAGCACCGAGCTGATCGACCAGCTTGAGGCCGCCGCCGAGGCCGCCGGTTACAGCTTCGGCCAGAGCTACGCCTCCCAGATCGAGCTGATGAATATCGTCAAGACGAATCCCTCGATTTTTTCGGGCTTCGACGCCGGCGTCCTCCAGAAGATCAGCGATTTCAACATGGCCGCGTTCGGGCTCGACCTCTCCGCGATCCCGCAGTTTAAATTCGCGCTGGACGGCTCCTTCAACTGGCTGCTGATGATCCCGCTGCTCTGCGGCATCACGAGCCTTGTCTCCTCGGTCTACACCTTCAAGCGCGGCATGAGCGGGCAGGCGGGCGGAGCCGCCGCCGCGGGCACCTCCTTCGGCATGATGATCTTCATGATCGGCTTCTCCGTGTACATCGCCTTTATCGTGCCGGCGGGCGTCGGCCTCTACTGGGTGTTTTCCAACCTGCTGATGTTCCTCCAGACGCTCTACCTCTATTGGAAACACGATCCCAAGAAGCTCGCGGAGCGTATCGCCGCCGAGCAGGAGGCCGCCAAAGAGCAAAGACGCCGCGAGAGGGTCGAGGCGCGCCAGAAATACGGCGCGGAGAAATCCTCCGGCGCAGCGGGCGAAAAGACCGTGGGTCAGAAAGAAGCAAACCGCCGCAAACTCGCGGAAGCCAGAAGGCGCGACGCGGAGAAATACGGCGAGGAGTATGTTGAGGTCACGGACGAGGACCTCAAATAAGAAAGAAGGACACTCCTTGGAAAAAGAATTGATCGCCACCGGCGGCACCTACGAGGAAGCCCTCGAGAAGGCCTGCCAGCAGCTCGGAGTGGAGCGTTCCGACGTGGAGTATGAAGTGCTCGAGCGCCCGAAAACCTCCCTCTTCGGCTTAAAGAAAACCCCGGCGAAGATCCGGGTCATCCTGACGGACGAATACCTTTTTAAATTTGCCCCAAAAGAGGAGCGGCGCAAGCCGGAGCAAAAACCCCCGCAGAGACAGGAGAAGCCGCAGGAGGCCCCCCGTCAGCAGGGAAAAGAGTCCCGCCCCGAGCAAAAACCCGCCCAGCAGACAGCGCCCCAGCAGGGCAGGGAATCCCGCCCCGAGCAAAAACCGGCCCAGCAGGCCGCCCCGCAGCAGGGCAGGGAGCCCCGCCCCGAGCAGAGACCGGCGCAGCAGGCCGCGGCCCAGCAGTCCGCCCCGCAGCAGAGACCGGAGAGGCCGCAGGCCGCCGCGGCGGAAGCCGGGGCGCCGGACCGCCGCAAGCAGGAGAGACCGGAGCGCCCGCAGGGCCAGCAGGGCGGCGGGCGAAACAATCCGCCCAGAAAGGCCGCCCCGGGACAGGAAGCGGGCTTCGTGCCGGACTTTGACCCGGAAACCATGGCGGCGCGGGAGGAGCCCAAGGAGCTCAGCCCGGAGGTTTTGGAGCAGAAGGGCTCCGCCTCCGCCGCGTACCTTAAAGAAGTCCTCGGCGCGCTGGGCTATCCCGACACCGAGATCACCTATTCGCAGAAGGACGGCACGATCGTCCTGCAGCTGCTCGGCGAGAGCCTCGGCTCGGTCGTGGGCAGGAGAGGGGACAACCTTGACGCCATGCAGTATCTTGCGAGCCTCGTCGCCAACCGCAGCGAGGGCGCGTATGTGCGCGTGGTGCTCGACGTGGACGACTACCGCAGCAAGCGCGAGGCGAGCTTACAGGCCTACGCCAGAAAGACCGCGAGCCAAGCGGTGCGCGGCGGCAGGGCCATCACGCTCGAAGCGATGAATCCCTACGAGCGCCGGATCGTCCATTCCGCGGTGCAGGCCGTGGAGGGCGCCACCAGCAAATCCGTCGGCAGCGAGCCGAACCGCCGTGTCGTCATCAGCCCGGTCGAGGGGGCGAGGCCCCAGCTTGACCGCGGCGGCGAGCACAGAGGCCCCCGTCCCGGCGGCGACCGCGCAGGCGATCGCGGCGGGGATCGCGGAGGCGACCGCAGGGGCGGCAGAGGCGGACGCCGCGACGGCGGCCGGGACGGCCGGGAGCGCCGCGAGAGCCAGAAGGTCATTGTGCCGCCGAGCGACGAGCCGAAAAAGGACGATACCAGCGCCATTTCGCTCTACGGGCGGATCGATCTCGGCTGATGCCGCGGACGGCAGGCCGAAAAAGGACGATAGGCGCCATTTCGCTCTACGGGCGGATCGATCTCGGCTGATCCAGTAAACCAAGGCGGGCGCGGAAACGAAAGCGCCCGCTTTTCTTTTTTGATTTTTACGGAGGAGGGATCCGCATGAGCACCATTGCCGCGGTGAGCACGCCGCTCGCCGCGTCCGGGCTCGGCGTGGTGCGCGTCTCCGGGGAGGACGCGCTCCGGGTCGGCGACGCCATGTTCCGCCCGGCGGAAAAAGGGCGGAGCCTCGCCGGGACGCGGGGCTACGCCTGCGCCTTCGGGCGGGTCTTTGACGCCGAGGGCGACATCGACGCCGCCGTCGCGACGGTGTTTCGCGCGCCCAAAAGCTACACCGGCGAGGACACGGTCGAATTCTCCTGCCACGGGAGCCCGGCCGTGCTCAAACGAGTGTTGCGCGCGGCGCTTGGCGGCGGCGCGTCGCCCGCCGGGCCCGGGGAGTTCACCAAGCGCGCCTTTTTGAACGGCAAGCTCTCCCTCGACGAGGCCGAGGCCGTCGCCGGCATGATCTCGGCCCGCTCGGCCGCGGCCGGCAAGGCCGCCCTCGCCATGATGGACGGCAGCCTCTACCGGGAGATCGCGGGCGTGAGGGACGGGCTTTTGGCCTTGCAGGGCCATTTCGCCGCGTGGGCCGACTACCCCGAGGAGGATGTGCCGGCCCTCTCCGCCGGAAACATCCGCGCCGCGCTCGGCCGCTCGGACCTCGTGCTCAAAAAGCTGATCGCCGGCTACGACACCGGCAGGATGGTCCGGGAGGGCGCGGCGGTCGTGATCGCGGGCAAGCCCAACGTCGGGAAATCCACGATTATGAACCTGCTCTCCGGCCACAGCCGCAGCATCGTCACGGAGGTCGCGGGCACCACGCGCGACGTCGTGGAGGAATCGGTGCTCATCGGCTGCATCCCGGTGCGCCTGCTCGACACGGCGGGCCTGCGGGAGACGATGGACCCGGTGGAGCGCATCGGCGTGGATCTCGCCAACACGGAAATCGCGCGCTGCGACCTGCTGATCGCGGTGTTCGACGCGAGCCGGGAGCTCGACGCCGAGGACCTGCGCCTGCTCGACGAGCTCGGCGCGAGGCCCTCCCTCGCCGTCATCAACAAGTCCGACCTCGCGCCGAGGGCGGACACCGCGCAGATCGAGCGGAAGGCCGCGCGCTGCGTGACGATCTCGGCGGAATCCGGCGCGGGCATGGATTTCTTCCGCGCCGAGCTCGAGGAAGTGCTCGGGGCCTGCGATTTTGACCCCTCCGCGCCCGCGATGGCCAATGAGCGGCAGCTCGACTGCGTCCGGCGCGCGGCCTCCGCGATCGCCGACGCCGCGGCCGCGCTGGATGACGGCATGACGCTCGACGCGGTCAGCGTCTGCGTGGAGACGGCGCTCGACTGCCTGTTTGAGCTGACCGGAGAGCGGGCCTCCGACGCCGTGATCGACGAGGTATTCTCTAAGTTTTGCGTGGGCAAATAATAAACAACGCAAAACTGGCTTGGCGTCGTCAGGCAATAAACGACGCCGGTTGTCGGCAAGTAACAGACTACGCAAAACCGGTTCTGGTGTCGTCAGGCAATAAACGACGCCGGTTGTCGGCAAGTGACAGGCCGCCGGGATGATTCGCCGCGGGTGCGGGCGGTCCATCCCAAAAACTCCCGCCATCGGGGGGCAGGCCCACGGACGGTTTGCTCGGCCCGCGAGTGATCCGGACGCAAAACCGCTTTCTTTTAAAAACGCCCCGCCGGAATTTCCCGAAGGCGGCGGACGAACGGTTTATATTTTATTTCTATTCTGATTTTTCATCGGATTCGAGGGGGGAAAACATGGAGACCTATTGTGCCGGAAGCTACGACGTCGCCGTGATCGGCGCGGGGCACGCGGGGATCGAAGCCGCGCTCGCGGCCGCGAGGCTCGGCGCGAGGACGGTGATCTTTACGCTGATGCTCGACCAGATCGCCAACATGCCCTGCAACCCCTCGATCGGCGGCACGGCCAAGGGCCATCTGGTGCGGGAGATCGACGCGCTCGGCGGCGAGATGGGCAAGGCGGCCGACCAAACGCTGATTCAGGGCCGGATGCTCAACCTCGGCAAGGGCCCGGCCGTCCATAGCCTACGCGCCCAAGAGGACCGCGCCGCCTACCACCTGCTGATGAAGCGGGCCCTCGAGCGGCAGGAGAATCTTGACATCAAACAGGCGGAGATCGTCGAAATCCGCGGCGACGGGGCGGGCGGCGTCTCCGGCGTGCTCACGCACCTCGGCGCGTTCTACGAGGCGCGAAGCGTCATCCTCTGCACCGGCACCTACCTCAAAGGGATCATCTATGTCGGCGACCGCAAATGGCAGAGCGGGCCCGACAACTGCCGCCCGGCGGACGAGCTTTCCGCGAGCCTGCGGGCCCTCGGCGTGAAGCTTCGCCGCTTCAAGACCGGGACGCCCGCGCGCGTGCTCAAATCGAGCATTGATTTCTCGCAGCTCGAGGAGCAGCCCGGCGACGCGGAGGTCGTGCCCTTTTCCTTCGAGACGACCGAGACGCTCGTCAACAAAGAGGTCTGCCACATCGCCTACACAAACGAAAAAACCCACCGGATCATCCGCGACAACATCGGCCGCTCGCCGCTTTATTCCGGCAAGATCGAGGGGATCGGCCCGCGCTACTGCCCGAGCATCGAGGACAAGGTCATGCGCTTCCCGGACAAGGAGCGCCATCAGGTTTTCGTCGAGCCGATGGGCCTTTCCACCGAGGAGATGTATCTACAGGGCATGAGCTCCTCGCTGCCGGAGGACGTGCAGCTCGACATCTACCACTCTGTCAAGGGTTTTGAGCACGTCAAGGTCATGCGCAACGCTTACGCCATCGAGTACGACTGCTGCGACTCGCTCGACCTCAAGCCGTCGCTCGAATTCATCGCGGTGCGCGGTCTCTACGGGGCGGGGCAGTTTAACGGCACCTCGGGCTACGAGGAGGCCGCCGCGCAGGGCCTCGTCGCGGGCGTCAACGCGGCCCGCGCCGTAAGGGGCCTCGAGCCGGTCATTCTCTCCCGCGCGAGCTCCTACATCGGCACGCTGATCGACGACCTCGTCACGAAGGGCGTCATGGACCCCTACCGCATGATGACCTCGCGCTCCGAGTACCGGCTGCTGCTCCGGCAGGACAACGCCGACATGCGCCTCCTGCCGCTCGGCCACGAGATCGGGCTTGTCGGCGACGAGCGCTACGCGCGCTTTCTGGAAAAGAAACGTCTGCGCGACGAGGAGCTTGCGCGCCTTGCCGAGCACTCGATCCCGCCGACGCCGGAGCTCTGCGCGATGCTCGAGGCCAAAGGCACCTCGCCGGTCGCCGCCGGCACGCGGCTCTGCGAGCTGCTGCGGCGCCCGCAGGTCTCCTACGCGGACCTCGCGCCGTTCGATTCGGGCCGCCCGGAGCTGCCCAAGGCCGTCGTTGAGCAGGTGGAGATCGAGATCAAGTACGAGGGCTATATCAAAAAGGAGCTCTTGCAGGTCGAGCAGATGAGACGGCTCGAGGAACGCAAGCTCCCGGACGGAATCGATTATAAAAAGATCAAGGGCCTGCGGCTCGAGGCGCAGGAGAAGCTCGGCCGCGTCCGTCCGCTGAATATCGGGCAGGCCTCCCGCATCTCCGGCGTCAACCCGGCGGACATCTCGGTGCTGCTGATCTGGCTCCAAAGGTGACCCCGGCGGGGGCCGTGCTCAAAACCCGAAAACGCGCGCCATTTTGCCAACCTCAGCCCCAAAAACGCCCGGAGGGAAACGATGATTACAGAGATTTTGAGGCCCCTGCTGCCCGAATACGGCCTTTCGCTCGGCGAGGAACAGTTCGCCGCGCTCGAGGTCTACGCCGCCATGCTCAAGGAGTGGAACAAGAAGATGAACCTCACCGCCATCACCGACGACGAGGGGATCGCCGTCAAGCACTTCCTCGATTCGCTGGCGGTGCTCCGCTACGCCGACCCGCCGCAGGAGGCGAAGCTCGCGGACGTGGGCGCGGGGGCGGGTTTTCCGGGCGCGGTGCTGAAGATCGCACGGCCGGATCTGCGCCTCACGCTGATCGACGGGCTCGGCAAGCGCGTCACGTTTTTGGCGGCGCTGTCCGAGCGCCTTGGGTTCGAGGCGGAGTGCCTGCATCTGCGCGCCGAGGAGGCGGGCAGGGACCCGGCGCTCCGGGAACGCTTCGATCTGGTCACCGCGCGGGCGGTCGCGGGCATGAACGTGCTCGCCGAATACTGCCTGCCGCTCGTAAAGCGCGGCGGGACGTTCGCCGCCATGAAGGGCCCGGAGCCGGATGCGGAGATCGCCGCGGCGGAGAAGGCGATCCGGCTGCTCGGCGGCGCGAAACCGAAATGGGCGTGCTACCGCCTCCCCAGCGGCGACGGCCGGACGCTCGTCACGGTCCAAAAGATCGCCGCCACGCCGGAAGCATACCCGCGCTGCTCGGCGAAGATCGCGAAGCTGCCGCTGTGACGCTCACGCCGAAAAAACCGATCAGTATATGCAAGCGAACTGAGATATGCGACAAAAAATTTCGCAAAACCGGCCGTTTTTCCCTGCGGGAACGCCCGCGCCGCCCGGCGAAGATCGCGAAGCTGCCGCTGTGACGCTTATGCCGAAAAAACCTAACAGTATATGCGCGCGGGCTTTTCCGCGCAACTAAAAAATTTCGCAAAATCAAACGGTTTTCGTTATAAAAACGCCTTTTTCCAGCTCCGCGGACAGGTTTTCTGCCGGAGAAGCCGGAAACGGCGTATTTTTTGCGACGAATTCTTATGGAAATTTCTGGGACACCATGTTATGCTTTTCGGTGTAAGGGAGGCGATGCTTTGGGCATGTTGGACTTTCGGAAAAAACAAAACAGGATTGTTCTCGTTCCTGTCGATCAAGTGCATCCGAATCCCGCTCAGCCGCGAAAGAGTTTCGACCCCGCGGAGATCGCCTCCCTTGCGGAAAGTATCCGGGAAAACGGGCTGATCCAGCCGATCGCGGTGCGAAAAACGGCCTCGGATTACGAGCTGATCGTCGGGGAGCGCCGGCTTCGGGCCGCGGCCTCCATCGGGGAAAAACAGATCGCCGCGATCGTGTACGATCTGACGAACCGCGAGGCGGCGCTCTGGGCGCTGACGGAAAATTTGCAGCGCTCCGACCTCGACCTCTTTGAGGAGGCGGAGGGCATCTCCGAGCTGATCGGCATCTGGGGCGTCCGGCAGGAGGAGGCCGCCCGCAAGCTGGGCCTCGCGCCCTCGACCCTATCCAATAAACTGCGCCTGCTCCGGCTGCCGGAGAGCGTAAAGGCGAAGATCCGCGCCGGCAGGCTGACGGAGCGCCACGCCAGAACCCTGCTCCGGATCCCGGACGAGACGGGCCAGATGCAGGCGGCGGACCACATGGTTCGGGCGTCCCTGAGCGTGCAGGAGGCGGAGAATTACGTGGACGCGATCTTAACATGCAGGCAGGAAAAGCGCCCCGCCCCGCAGACCAGATACTTAATCCGGGACGTGCGCGTCTTTCAAAATACGATTGAGCACGCCATCGAAGTGATGAAATCCGCGGGCATCGAGGCCGTGAGCACGATGACGAAAGAGGACGGCTACCTCTGCTACACCATCCGGGTGCCGGAGGAGAGGGCCATGACCGCGCCGAAAAGCGCCGCGATCGCGGGCGACCGCACCGGCGCCTAAAAATTTATGGCTGCCACAGCGCGTTTCCGCATGCGCGCCTGCAGTGATATCAGACACATTCCCCTGAAACGCAAAAAAGGCCGCTTCTCCCAAGCGGCCTTTTTGCGCGGGCAAACCTCACCCGGCGATGATTTTGACGTAATAGGTCCGGTCGCGCGGCCCGTCGAACTCGCAGAAATAGACGTCCTGCCAGACGCCGAGCAGCAGCTTGCCGCCCGTGACAATCAGGGTTTGCGAGGGGCCGGAGAGCGTGGCCTTGATGTGCGCGTGGGAGTTGCCCTCCGCGTGCAGGTAGTTCGGGTCCCTCGACGGGAAAGCCTTTTCGAGGCCGTAAAGCAGATCGCGCGGGACGTCGGGATCGGCGTTTTCGTTGACGGTGACGCCGGCGGTCGTGTGCGGCGACCAGACGACGGCGACACCCTCCGCGACGCCGTTCTCCCGCAGATCGGCGAGGATCGACGCCGTGATCTTTACCATGGACTGCGCCCCGGACGTGCGCAGCTTGTGGGAAAACAGGTTCATGAAACTCCTCCTTTCGCGGCCGCTTCCGCCCGCGGACGGTTGCGCCCGTGGACGGTTGCGAAAATCCGCGCTTTCTGATATAATCCGATCAAGTTTACGGAACGAATCCCGTGAGCATAGCGCGGCGGGATCATTGGCCAGCGCAGTAGACGGGCTATGGAGATAGCTATATCATAGCCGCTTTGTGACGATGATACCGCGGACATAGCGCGGCGGCGTCATTGACCGTCGCCGCAGGCGGGCCATGGAGACAGCTATATCATAGCCGCTTTGGGGCGATGATACCGCGGACGCAGCGCGGCGGCGTCATTGACCGTCGCCGTGGGCGGGCCCTCGAGATAGCTATATCATAGCCGCTTTGGGGCTCTTTATGGCTATTATATCATATTTTATGCCGAGGGGCAAAAATTTCGGGAGGTGCGGAATATGGCGCGCGGAGAAACGGAGCGTTTGGAAGAGGACGGCTTTCGGCTGCCCGAGCAAATCGAGACGGAGCGGCTGATCCTGCGCAGGTGGCGGACGGGAGACCTTGCCGATTTTTATGACTACGCGAAGGATCCGGAGGTCGGCCCCAAAGCCGGATGGAAACCCCACGCGAGCACGGAGGAATCGGCGGCGAAGCTGGCGGAGTTTATCGCCGGCGAGGAGGTGCTCGCGATCGTGCTCAAGGAGAGCGGAAAGGCGGTCGGCTCGGTCGGCCTGCACCCGGACAAAAAACGCATGGGTGAGGGCATCCGGGAGATCGGGTATGCGCTCGCTCAGGAATGTTGGGGCAGGGGCCTGATGCCGGAGGCGGTGCGTGCCGTGATGGATTGGGCCTTCCGCGAGGGCGGCATCGCCATGCTCACGGTCTATCATTTCCCGGAAAACACGCCGTCCGGCCGCGTGATCGAAAAATGCGGCTTTCATTACGAGGGGACGCTTCGCCGCGCGTGGATGATTTGGGACGGGAGCGTCAAGGACGAGCGCTGCTTTTCCCTGACAAGAGAGGAATATTTGGGGAATCCGTGAGAGGAACCCATTGGGGCGGTTCTCCGTGCTCACGGATGCCGCCTTCCAAAGAGGGGACGCTTCGCCGCGCGTGGATGATTTGGGACGGGAGCGTCAAGGACGAGCGCTGCTTCTCCTTGACAAGAGAGGAATATTTGGGGAATCCGTGAGGGGGAGCCATTTCGGACGGCCCCGTGCTTACGGATGCCGCCCTTTAAAAAAACATGGTGTTTGGCCGCGTGCGTAAAGCGCGCGGCCCTTTTGATAGGCGAGTTTCACCGCACGTTTCCGCGCAGACAGATAACCCGCGGCGTGGCGTCAAAATGAGCATCGCTTTTTATAAAAAGTAAGAAAATTACAAAGAATCCAAAACAAATAGAAAAACAAGCCGAGCATGGTTGACGATCTTGATATTCAGTGATATACTATTTAAGTAATTTAGTAATTTTTTGGAGGCGATAACCATGGAGATCCCGGTTGATTTGAAACACAAGCCTGTGTTCCTTTGCCCGGATTACGACGAGGTGGACGGCCGCGGCGCGGGGAGCTCGGAGACGAAGGGCCTGTCGCTCGGCCTCGCGCAGTGGAACGATCGCGGGACCGTCGATATTTCGGCGAAGGTCTGGCGCAAGAGCGGGGAGCGCTGGTCGCGCCAGTCGGAGGAGCTGCCGATTCACCGCGTGCTCGACCTCGCGCTGCTTGTCACGGAGGCAAAGGCGTTTCTCGCCGACTCCTACCGCTTCCCGAAACTCTACGACGAGAAAAATCCGTTGATCGCGAGGATCGGTTTACAAGGCGGCGCCATGACGGTGGAGGTCTGCGACCAAAACCCGATGCTGGACACGGACATCCGCCTGTTTGCGGACGCGCTCTCCCGGGACGACGAGCTGATCTCCGAGCGCATGAGCCGGCTGGCCGACCTGCTTAACGACGCCGGATACGGCAGAAATGCCGGGAAATAAAACGGGTTACTTTATAAAAACGATCCATGGGGAAACGATGGCTGTTTCCGATGGATCCAATGAGTATTATGTTCTTGCCGTGCAGATGATGTATTCAGGCAAAAATAAAGGGAGCCTTGCCACCGCAGCGGATGCTCCGAAAAACAGCCCCCCGCTTTTAACGCCCGAAACGACCGTTGGTACAGCTCCCAAAAACACAGTAGCACAAACCGAACATGCCGTCAATCCCGGAGGACGGGGAAGCCGGCGGACGGCAAAACAAAATTAAAGAGCGCCCGGGAAACCCATGTCGCCCTTTGGCCTTTTGCGGCCCCACCCCGCCCGGAAGCCTTTAGTGATTCTTTCATGCGGGCCCGCCGGGCATCCAATTTTATCCCGGCGCGGAGCTCGGTTTTTTCGGCGCGGCCCTTTTTTCAAAACCTATTTGCGTGCCCCGGCGGGATGCCGCCCATTTCCAGACGAAGGCAAACTGATAAAACGGCATGGAGGACGTCGGGCGGCAGGATGAAGCCACTTTCCATGGTTTTGTTCCACGTGAAACACGCCAAATCCCCTAAAAAGATCCGGCCGCGAAATTCCACGTGAAACATATTTAAACCTTAAAAACAGCCCGGCCGCGGAGTTCCACGTGAAACATTCCGCGGTCTTTTTTGCAAAAGCGCGGCAAATTTCCCGTTTCAGATTGAAAAAAGGCGCGCATATGATATAATCTAACTATCACACGGAAACTTTCGGAGGAAAAAATGGGAAAAACCATCGCTTTCGCCAACCAGAAGGGCGGAGTCGGCAAAACCACCACCGCGGTGAACCTCTCCGCGTCTCTGGCCTACCGCTGCCCGGGCAGGGTGCTGCTTGTGGATTCCGATCCGCAGGGCAACGCGACCTCCGGGGTCGGTATCAACAAGCGCGAAATGAAGCATACTATCTACGATCTTTTCACGGGCTCCTGCACGGCGGAGCAGGCGGTCGTCCGGACAAAATACCAGAATCTTGACCTGATCCCCTCCAGCATCAACCTCGCGGGGGCCGAGATCGAGCTCGTCGAGATGGAAAACCGCTCCATGAAGCTGCGTGAGGCGCTCGCTCCCATCAAGGGGCGCTACGACTACGTCTGCATCGACTGCCCTCCCTCCCTCGGCCTCCTGACGATCAACGGGCTCGCGGCCTGCGACACGATCCTCGTGCCGATCCAGTGCGAGTACTACGCGCTGGAGGGCCTCTCGCAGCTGATGGCGACGGTCCGGCAGGTCAAACGGCTCTATAATGCCACGATCGACCTTGAGGGCGTGCTGCTCACAATGTACGACGGCAGGCTCAACCTGACCGTTCAAGTCGTGGACGAGGTCAAAAAGTTTTTCCCTCAAAAGATTTTTCACACGATCATTCCGCGAAACGTCCGGATCTCGGAGTCGCCGAGCTTCGGCGCGCCGGTGCTGTATTACGATCAGGCGTCGAGGGGCGCGCAGTCGTATCTCGCGCTGGCCGACGAGATCCTTGAGAAAAACAGAACGGAGGGGTAACCTTGGAAAAGCGAAAAGGCGGGCTCGGCAAGGGGCTTGACGCCCTGTTTGCCGACACCGGCTCGGAATCGGGCGGCGTCGGCACGATCCGGATCTCGGAGATCGAGCCGGATCTCTCCCAGCCCAGAAAGGATTTCAACGAGGACGCGCTCGCGGAGCTCGCGAGATCCATCGAGGCCCACGGCGTTTTGCAGCCGCTCTTAATCCGGCCCACCGCGAGCGGCATGTACCGGATCGTCGCCGGCGAGCGCAGATGGCGGGCCGCAAGGATGGCCGGGCTTTCCGAGGTGCCCGCGGTCGTGCGGGAGCTCGGCGAGGCGGAGGCCGCGCAGGTCGCGCTGGTCGAAAATTTACAGCGCGAGGACTTAAACGCGATCGAGGAGGCGCGGGGCTTCCAGCAGCTGATCGAAAAATACAGCCTCACGCAGGAGCAGATCGCCGACGCCGTCGGGAAATCCCGCCCGGCCGTCGCCAACTCCCTGCGTCTGCTCTCGCTGCCGCAGGAGATCGTAAAGCTCGTAGAAAAAGGCGATCTCAGCGCCGGCCACGCCAAGGCGATCCTCTCGGCGGAGGAGAAAAACCGCTCCGCGCTCGCCAAACGGATCGTCTCGGAGGGGCTTTCGGTGCGGGAGGCGGAAAAACTGGCCTCCAAGAAGGAAAAACCCCCGAAACAGACGCCCGCCGCGTTCCCCAAAAACAGCTGGTATAAGGAGATGGAGATCGCCCTGACGCAGGAGACGGGCCGTCCGGTCAAGATCACGGAGGGCAAAAAGGGCGGCGTGCTCGAGATCCCCTTTTATAATAAGGAGGAGCTCGCGGAGATCTGCGAGCGCCTCACCCAAAGAAAAATATTTCGATGACATAAGGAGTAAAAAAAGAATGCTGGATATTCGTTTTATCAGGGAAAATCCGGACAAAGTGAAAGAGGCCTGCAAGAGAAGAAATAAGGATATGGACGCCGACGTCGACGAGATTCTCGCGATCGACGCGGAGCGCAGAAAGATCAACACGCAGGCCGACGAGATCAAGGCCGAGCAAAACCGCGCCAGCAAGCAGATTCCGGTCTTAAAGCAGAGCGGGGAGGACGTCTCCGGCATCATGGCCGAGATGAAGACCCTCGCGGACGAGGCCCGGGAGCTGGGCAACCGCCTCTCCGAGCTCGAGGATAAGCAGAAGGAGATCATCCTGCGCATCCCGAACATCCCGCACGAGAGCGTCCCCTACGGCCGCGACGACCGCGACAATTTAGAGGTGCGCCGCTGGGGCGAGCCGCGCAAGTTTGACTTCGAGCCGAAGGCGCACTGGGACATCGGCTCCGCGCTCGACATCCTCGACCCGGAGCGCGCCGCGAAGGTCACCGGCGCGCGGTTCCACTTCTACCGTGGCTTCGGCGCGAAGCTGGAGCGCGCGATCATGAACTATTATCTGGATTTCCACTCCGCGAACGGATACACTGAAATTTTCCCGCCCTATATGGCCAACAAGGCCTCGATGACCGGCACCGGACAGCTCCCGAAATTCGCCGAGGAGATGTATAAGATCGAGGGGGAGGACCTCTACCTGATCCCGACCGCCGAGGTGCCGGTCACCAACCTGCACCGGGACGAGATCCTCGACCGCAGCCGCCTGCCGATCAAATACTGCGCCTATTCGGCCTGTTTTCGCGAGGAGGCCGGCAGCGCGGGACGGGACACGAGGGGCCTCATCCGCCAGCACCAATTCAACAAGGTCGAGCTCGTCAAATTCGCCGACCCCGAGCATTCCTACGAGGAGCTCGAGGACCTGACCCACGAGGCGGAGTCCGCCTTGCAGGGCCTCGGTCTGCCGTACCGCGTGGTCATCCTCAGCAGCGGCGACGTCACCTTCTCGAGCGCGAAGACCTACGACATCGAGGTCTGGATGCCCTCCTACGGCAAATACGTGGAGATCTCGAGCTGCTCCAACTTCGAGGAGTTTCAGGCGCGCCGCGCCTCGATCCGCTGCAAGGGCGGCCCGAACGACAAGCCGGTCTTCGTGCACACGCTCAACGGCTCCGGCCTCGCCATCGGCAGGACCACCGCCGCCATTCTGGAAAATTACCAGAACGCCGACGGCACCGTCACCGTCCCGGAGGCGCTGCGCAAGTATATCGGCACGGATCTCATCAAATAAGGGAAAACAAAGGCTTTTTCGGGGGCGGGCTTCGGCCCGCCCCCGTTTTTTTGCCCGCGCGGGAAAGATCGGCCCGCCGGAAGGTTGGAGAAGTCCCCGCCGCCCATGGGCAAAAAGGCGCCCGTCTCCCGGAAAAGGCTTCGCCCGGTCAGGGCTTTTCGTTTTTGCGGGCTTCGGCCCGCCCCCGTTTTTTGCCTTTTCGGGCGCGTTGCCCGCCGTGCTCAAACTCTATCGGTCTTGAGCACGCCGCATTTTCCCGCAATAGGAACATATGTTCTTATTGCGGGGTACAAAAAGTCAGCGGGCTTCCCGGGGAGAAAAAATTTCATCCTGCAAAACCGGGAACAAAAAGGAGTTCCTTCTTGCAAAAAGAAACATGAAATGTTAAAATAACATAAATATACACCCGGGGGCCGTTTTTCCACAATTTCAGATAAAAAGGGGAATCTTATGCTGGACACAAACTATGAAAACAAATTTGTAAAAGAGGGGCTCACGTTCGACGACGTGCTGCTGATCCCGGCCAAATCGGACGTGCTGCCCAAAGAGGTCGACATCACGACCACGCTCGCCCGCGACATCAAGCTCAACGCCCCGCTC
>Ga0116177_10000858_pt1 | contig 22697 bp, 17 predicted proteins | sample AD_STIC10_MetaG_FD_89750 | JGI IMG/M metagenome (GOLD analysis project Ga0116177, IMG submission 89750) | Active sludge microbial communities of municipal wastewater-treating anaerobic digesters from USA - AD_STIC10_MetaG | ecosystem: Engineered > Bioreactor > Anaerobic > Digestate | place: USA... | reverse complement strand
TTCGATACCTGGCGCGAGTGACGGGGCTCGAACCCGCGACCTCCGGCGTGACAGGCCGGCACTCTAACCAACTGAGCTACACCCGCGTACCGCAGGTATCGAAGGAAGGAGCGTTTAGGCGTCGCCGCTCGCCGGGTCAAGCGGATTGGCGCATCGAATTCCGCCTATTGCGACGCCAATTGCTGCCGCAGGACCAGCTTGGTCCCTTCCAGCTCAAAACCGATGGACGTCAGGGCCTCAATTGCCCCCGGACCTGCGCTTTCGACTTCGGCGGTCATCTCCATGTCGAGATGCTGGCCAATATTCATTGTCGCCAGCACTTGCTCGCCAGTCGCCGCCGTACCGGAGGCCTGAACCTGCAGCTTGCCGCCTGCGCACGTCACCGGCCCGCGCAGCTCCGGCCCGACCCAGCCTTTGTAATTCACCTTGGTCAGCGCATCGGTCCAGACTTCGCCCGAAGCCGACTCGCACAGGCTGTTGGCGAACTTCACGTCTTTCACGTCGAGCGTGAACTTGCCGTCGGTCCTCGCGATCGAAGGCGGCATTCCCGGCACCATCGCCGTATCGCCTGCGAGCTTCAGATCCGTCAGGTCCAGACCGCCGCCGCCAATTCCGTAGGATATGCCGGCTTGCCCTGCGAGACCTTCGCGCGTCATGCCAACCGCGCCTGCCGCCTTGCCGCCGAACAGCGCCATCAGGTCCGTCTTCACCGACAGGTCGCCGATCGTCTGCTGGCCATACGAAACGTTGGTCAGCTTGCCATCCCAGACGCTGCCCGATGCTTCGCCGAAGCGGAAATCCGGCAGCTGCTTCGCGGCCATGTCGGCCGCCATCGACATCGGAAGAAATGCAACCGCTCCGCCGGCGAGCGCCAGCGCGGCAAGTACGACGAAGATCACGATCCGCACGGCATTCCCTCGACATCCGGCCCCGGAGAGGAATGCTAGACCCCGCGCATCGGCAAAGCCAGATGGCGCCCGCAGACGCTTTACAGCAGGCCTTCGGCTTTCTTCACGCCATCCGATCCCGAGAAGATCAGTGTCCGCGTCCGTTGCGCCAACCGCACGTTCACCAGGTTGGTCTGCCCATCGAACACATCGCGCAGGATGCGATTGTCGATCGCCAGCGCCTTGGGCGGCGCGACCAGCTTGCATTGCTGGTACAGCAACAGCGCCTCGCCCTCGATTTCAGCGCCCAGCGGCTCCAGCGCGATCTTTGCGCCACCGTCGTTCAGGCCGAAATGCGCTTCGACATACAGCATCATCTGCGCCTGATTGCGTACGACCGTGATGTCCATTGCAGCGGCGCCCCCGCCTTGCCCCTGCTGGGAAAGCCATGCTTCTGCATCGGCGTTGTGAACGCGATGCGTGACTTCCAGCATCGACACCGCCGGATTCCACATCACGGTGGTCAGCACAGTTTGCGAACGGTGCGCCAGCGCGGGCGGGGCGACAGCCAGCGCACATCCGGCAAGTATCGCCAGCCTGCGCGTTATGCTGCCGCCCTGCTTGCTCACTGTGGCGCCGGCGTAATCGGTGCAGCCGGGCTATCCGGCTCGGCTTTCTTGGCGCGCAACTCGGTCAGCGCTTCCGCCATCTGGTTACGAGCCTCGCCGCGCGCACCCGCACGGAAAACATCCAGCCTGCTGGGCTCATTGCGTTGCGGGAAGGCGTTGTTCGACCGCACGGCGTCAGCCGTCTGGTGCTTCGAGTCCAACTCGATGGAGACGACCTTCTTCGTCTCAACGAACATCTTCGTCACCTTCACATTATCCACGCGCCAGATCTCGGCCGGGATCATGATCTCCTTCGTGGAGCCGTCGTCAAACGTGAACTTCAGTGGCAGCGGCGAAACCAGCCCGCCCTTGTTCTCGAAGTCCACGAAGTAGATGTACGGGTTCTCGCGAAGCGCGCGCGCGAAGGCAGACTTGTCTGGCTCCTTCAGCCCCTCCTGAAAGGTCGCGTAGTCGTTCAGATCCTTGTTGTTGACCACGAACTCGTCGTTCGCGTCATAGAAGTCCTTCGCGTCGGGGTGCTTCTGGACATAGGTCTGCAGCCCCTTCTCACGGTTTTCCGTCACGGTGACCGGCTCGGGCCGCGTCGCGTCCTGACGCTCCCGGCGCAGCGGCGCTTCGACTTCAGGATTCTTGGTCGAGAGGCGATACTCGCGCACGCCGTTCAACGCGATATCCACGTGATCAGTCGTGTAGAACCAGCCGCGCCAGAACCAGTCGAGGTCCGTGCCCGAAGCATCTTCCATCGTACGGAAGAAGTCCGACGGCGTAGGACGCTTGAACTTCCAGCGCCGCGCATATTCCTTGAACGCGAAGTCAAACAGCTCGCGTCCCATTACGGTTTCCCGCAGCACGGTCAGCGCGGCCGCAGGCTTGTCGTATGCGTTGCTGCCGAATTTGATGACCGACTCCGAATTGGTCATGATCGGAACCTGGTCTTCCGACATCATGTAGGAACCGATCTCGTCCAGCGAGTTCGAGTTGCCGCCCATCACCGGGAAATTCTCGTCCCAACGCAGCTCAGCCATGAATTCGAGGAATGAGTTCAGACCCTCGTCCATCCACGTCCACTGGCGCTCGTCTGAATTGACGATCATCGGGAAGTAGTTGTGGCCGACCTCGTGAATGACCACGCCGACCAGTCCGTTCTTGGCCTGACGCGTGTAGGTCTTCTTGCCCGTCTTCTCGTCCTTCACCGGCCGATAGCCGTTGAACGAGATCATCGGATACTCCATCCCGCCGCCCAGCCACGTGTTGACCGAGATGGCGTTCGGATAGGGGTACGGGAAGGAAAACTCCGAATAGACGTCGATCGTGTGCGCCACGGCGCGTGTCGAATACAGCGACCACAGCGGGTCACCTTCGTTCGGGAAGAAAGACTGCGCCAGCACGTCGCCGCCTTCCGGCTGCTTCACGTTCATGGCGTCCCAGATGAATTTGCGGCTCGACGCCCACGCAAAATCGCGGACATTGCTGGCCTTCCAGCGCCATGTCTTCGTCGCGGTCGTGCCTTCCTTCTCGTTCGCCAGCGCTTCTTCCGGCGTCACGATATACATCGGCTTGTCGAACTCGCGGCGCGCCTGCGCGAGGCGGCTTCGCTGTTCGGCCGAAAGAACCTCGTTCGGATTTTGCAGCACGCCTGTCGCGGTCACGATGTGGTCCGCCGGCGCCGTGATCGAGACATCGTAGTTCCCGAACTCAAGCGTGAACTCGCCCTGTCCGAGGAACTGCTTATGCTGCCAGCCGGTGTAATCGGTGTACGCCGCCAGCCGCGGAATCCACTGCGCCTGGAAGAAGGTGTAGGTGTCGCTGTCGATGAATTGCTCGTAGCCAGCGCGGCCGCCGAACAGATTGTAGTCAACAATGTTGAACGCCCAGGCGAGCTTGATGTTCGCCGTAGCTTTCGGCGCCAGCGGCTGCGGCAGGTCTATCCGCATCATCGTGTCGTTGATCGTATAGCGCAGCGCCCGCGACCCGCCGTCGGTCACCGACTGGATCTCGAACCCCAGCGGGGTCTCTTTATATGCCTGCAGCTGGCGCAGGGACGCCATGCTGACCGAATCGCTCACCGCAGCCATCGGGGGCGAAACCGCCCGAGCCGTCCGGCGTGAAACCGAGTCTTCCTTGAAGGTGTTCTGGTCGAGCTGCAGCCAGATATAGTTCAGCGCGTGCGGCGAGTTGTTGCGATAGGTGATCGTGCCCGTCGCCGTGATCCGCTTCTTAACTTCGTCCAGCGTCGCGTTGATCGTGTAATCAGCCTGTTGCTGCCAGTACGACTCACCCGGCGCGCCTGAGGCGGTGCGGTATGTGTTCGGCGTCGGAAGATCGACTTCCAGCTGCCTGAACTTGTCGTCAAACTTGCCTTTCGTCTGCTTATTGGCATCGGCAACGGCCGTTCCAGACACGAGAAGCGCCACGGCCACCGCCGCAAACCATCCCAGTTTCATCCACAAGCTCCCGGAAATCTCTGACCCCGGTTTTAGCGATTATCGATGAAGAGTCACCGCGACCTTAAGTCGATCGGCAACAATCGCCCCGGGCGAGTTGGCCCGTAAAAGGAAGGGCCGGCTTCTTGCGAAACCGGCCCAGGCGCACAGGAACAGAACCGTCGGGAACCATCGAGGGACATCAAGGCGTCCCGGCGGTATGTGCTTGGTATATGGGAGTGAGTCTGAACGCGGATTGAGGCGCTTGTTGTCCTCAATTCAGGTGAAACAAATAGCGCGAATCCACTGACTCTACGTCATATTTTAGGCAGAATCGGACGCTAGCCGGCAACGCCCTAGCCTTGCACCACGGCCCCGGCCTTCAGAAAGCCGGCCGCCCGTTCAGCTTCGATCCCCCAGCCCTTGAGCACGTCCTCAGACTGCTTACCCGGCATCGCCGGAGTTCCGTTGATCGCTCCCGTAGTACGCGAAAAACGCGGCGCGGGGCCCGGCTGGACTGTTCCGAACGCCTCAACAAAAGTTTTGCGCTCTGCGTTGTGGGGATGCTTCGGCGCCTCGTCCATACTCAGCACGGGGGCAACACAAGCGTCCGATCCATCGAACACCTTCATCCACTCATCGCGGGTTTTGGTCTTCACGATCTCCGCGACGCGCTTCGTGTAGGCGGGCCACTCTGCACGCGACATCTGGGCCGGAAACACATCCGCCGCGAGCCCAAGCCCTTTCACCAGCAGCGCATGAAACTGCGGCTCGATTGCCCCGACCGCCAGCCACTGGCCGTCCGCGCATTCATACGTGTCATAGAAGTGCGCCCCGCCATCCAGCAGGTTGTCGTCGCGGTTGGCATTCCAAATCCCTGCCGCCTTCATTCCGTAGAACATCGTCATCAGCGATGCCGCGCCGTCGATCATCGCACAGTCGATCACCTGCCCCTTGCCTGATGACTTCGCCTCGATCACGCCCGCCAGCAGCCCGAACGCGAGATACAGAGCTCCCCCGCCATAATCCCCGACGAGGTTCAGCGGCGGCGCAGGCGGCTCGCCCGCGCGCCCCATCGTATGCAACGCACCCGTCAGTGCGATGTAGTCAATGTCGTGCCCCGCCATCGTCGACCACGGGCCAGTCTGCCCCCATCCCGTCATGCGCCCATAGACGATCCGCGGATTCCGCTTCAGCGCCACGTCAGGCCCAACGCCCAGCCGCTCCATCACGCCCGGCCGGAATCCCTCGATCAATGCATCCGCCTTCTCGATCAGGCTCAGCGCCGCCTCGACGCCTTCAGGTTTCTTCAGGTCCACGGCAACCGATCGCTTGCCCCTGTTCATGATATCCGGCGCCGATCGGCCAACAGACTCCGCGCGGTCGATCCGCACAACGTCAGCGCCAAGGTCTGCCAGCAACATCCCGCAGAACGGCCCCGGACCAATTCCCGCAAACTCGACAACCTTCACGCCAACCAGCGGGCCCTGCGCCATCTCACAACTCTCCCTTTATCCCGCCGACAAGCCGGGACGTGGACGCGCACGTCAACCCTGTTTGAAAGCCATTCTGTCAGCTTACGCTACGACATCCGGCCGATTACGGCCCGAACAACGCGCCATGAACCCGCGCCGGGCCGCTATCGCCATGTGGCCAGCTCGTGCGGTCGAAACTGATGCCATCGGGCAGCGTCTCATCGACCTTCATGGCGCCCGTCGCCGGATCGATCTTCACCACCAGCGCCCAGCTCTGGTCATTGCCGGTCACGACCATCCGATCCGACTTCCGGTCAGCCGCAATCCAGTGCGCCATGTGAAATTTCGGATCGAACACAATCCGCGATGCCTCAACCGGCTTCTTCGGATCAGACACATCCAGCGCGATCAGACCGTTTATCTCAGGCACCGTCTGCACATAGAATTTTCCCACCACGACCGGCACAGCACAGGCATCGTGTGCTCCCTTCCCGCCGGGAAACGCATGCACGAACACAGCCTTCGGCTTCGTCCCGAAAGCGTCATCGATGCGATAAACGCCGCATGAGAACGTCCCCACATACACCGTACCATCAGCCAGCACGCGCGCCTCGGCTGGGTCGACATGATGCTCGCCCTGCCCGGATGGCGGCAGGTTCACTGTCGCAAGCACCTTCATCTCCGATGGCGACCACACCTGCACCTGATTGGTCGATTTATAATCCTGCCCCGGCCATCCCATCTCGGCCAGCGTCACCACCGCGCGATCCTTTCCCGGCGCCACGGCGAGACTATACGGCCACACAAGCCCGTCCGGCGTATCCGCCGACTTCGCTGACGCCGTCCGCAACACCTTCCCGTCCGGCGCCAGTTCAGCAAGCCCGCCCGGCGCGCCATACTTTCCGTCGTGCCCCTGCAACGTCACCAGCACATTGCCATTGTCGAGCCGCGCATAACTGTGCGGAAACGCAAACGCGCCCATGTCCTTGAACTGTGCCGCCAGCTTCGGTTTCAAAGGATCACGCAGGTCGATCACCGACGTCAGCCCGGCAGTAAAGCCATCACCGAACAACATCCCGCCTGCAGGAAACTCATACTCCACATGATGCGGCATCGTCCCCGTCGCGCCGATCGGCGCCGTCGCGACCACATCGCCATACGTCGCCGAGCCTTCGCGCAGGTCCACGACTGAGAGAAAATCGGACTCCACCTTGTCCTTGTCGCCAGACCATACGAACAGGAATTGCGAGCCCTTGGCATCGAGAGCGTCAGGCGCGCCTGCACACCCGGCGAGAACCGCAAAACTCGCAGCCCACAACGACAGCCTCATCACGCCCCTCCCCTGACCGACTTGCCAGCCTTGCCTCGTTTCGCTCCACCCAGCAACTCGCGCTGCCCAGGGCGAACACATATTGCCCATCACCAGAAGCCGTACGACAAATGCGGTTGCAGAAGCTCTCTCGCGGCGCTCTGCTCGCACCTTGCTCCCGGAGCCCGTCATGACGAAGCACCGTATCTACGCAATGACCTTCGCCAGCGTTTATCCGATGTACGTCGCCAAGGCCGAGAAAAAGGGGCGTACACAGGCTGAAGTCGATGAGGCCATCCGCTGGCTCACCGGCTACACAGCAAAGGGGCTCGAAACGCAGATCAAGAAGCAGACGACTTTTGAAGCCTTCTTCGACACCGCTCCCAAACTCAATGCCGCGCGTGACCAGATCACCGGCATCATCTGTGGCGTACGGATCGAACAGATCGAAGATCCGCTGATGAAGAACATTCGATATCTCGACAAGCTGATCGACGAACTGGCCAAAGGCCGGCCAATGGAAAAGGTCCTGCGCAAACAGCCCGCCTAGCCCGCGCTTATTCCAACATCGAAGCACGACAGCGCCGGCGCCATGTCGCTGGGCAGCACCCACTCCCCGCCGACATTCTCCGGCACATTCAAAAGCTGGTCCCGTCGCTCCGGCGGCAAACGCTTCAACAAGCAGTCACACAGCTCGCGCTTCATCCCGCTGGCCTCGCAGTCCGCGACGAACTGCTGCTCCGGGTTACTACAGGCTGAGGTCAGTCCGAGAGCGACGATGATCAGGTAAGCCCGCATGGTGGCATGCTTACCGCCCGAACAGCGCCACGTGAACCCGCATTCTCCCTGTCTCCCCTGCGACAAGCTTCAGGCATAGAGCCTCTGAAGATGGCTGCTCATTGCGTGCTGGTGTCGTCTGTAGTTTGTATGTGCACGGCACAGACGGGGGACGTTTGATGACAAGCGCAACAATCGACTTTCCAGCGACAGATGATCGCCGCTTTATCCGGAACCTGATCACGGCAATGGCCATCATCCTGGTAGCCGGCTTTGTGGTTCAGCTTGCTGCTGGTCGATCCAGCTTCAACGCACCACTGATCGTCCACATGCACGCCTTCGTATTCATGGCGTGGATCGGGATAACACTCACGCAGACATGGCTGGCCGCAGGCGGTAATCTCGCCCTGCATCGCAAGCTCGGCGTCGCCTCAATCGGCTGGGTGATCCTCCTTATGATCCTCGGGCCGCTGGTGACGCTGTCCACCATACAGACGGGCCGGACCCCCTTCTTCTTCCAGCCGCAACACTTCCTCATCGCCAACCCGATGACACTCATCGGCTTCGCCGGTCTCTTCACCGCCGCGCTGCTCCTGCGCCATCGCAAGGATTGGCACACGCGCCTGCAAGTCAGCGCGTTCGTGATGCTGATGGGTCCGGGCTTCGGCCGCCTCCTGCCGATGCCCTTCCTCCCGCCTTACGCCTTCGAGATCGCGGGCCTCGTCGCCCTCATCTTCCCGGTCATCGGCATGCTGCGCGACTGGCGCGTCCATGGCCGCCCGCACATGGCTTGGCTCTGGGGCATCGGCGTGCTGCTGGCCGTCACGCTGTTCGCCCGCGTGATCGCCTTCTCACCCATAGGCGATGCGATCTACGCCGCTGCCACCTCAACCGGCCCCATGACCGGCGTCGACGGCCTGGCCTTCCCGCCCCCGCCGGGTCCGCCACCCGCCTAAAGCGTAACCGATCAGCCCATGCTCTGCGCGTCATCGACCAGCACGTCCGTGCCCGTCACGAACTTCGCCGCATCCGAGCACAGGAACAACAACGCCTCGTCCAGCGACTGCTCGTCCATCACGCGCCGGCGCGGGAACTTCTGCAGGTACTTCTGCCCACCCTCGCCACTCAGCCAGTCAGACGTCAGCTCCGTCTCGACATAGCCCGGCGACAGACCATTCACATTGATCCCATACCGCGCCCACTCCCTGGCGAGTGACCGCGTGAGGTGCGCGCAAGCCGCCTTCGACGCATTATACGCCGACACGTTCGGAATGATGATCCGCCCCGCCATCGACGCAATATTCACGATCCGCCCCCGCGCCGAAACCTCCGCGCCCGCCTTCACGAGCCGCCGCGCCGCCTCGCGCGCCACGCACCACACCGACGTCACGTTGAGATCCATGATCTTGCGGAACTCGGCGATATCCTGCGTCAGCGCATTCTTCTCGTGCGTCATGCCGGCGTTGTTGATCACCGTATCAACCACACCAAACTTCGCCTCTGCCGCGTCGAACATCGCGATCACAGCCGCCTCGTCCGTCACATCGCACTGAACCGCCAGCGCCCTGTCCGCACCGATCTCCTTCACGAGATCTTCCAGCCGATCCTTCCGCCGCGCCGCGACAACAACCTTTGCGCCCTCCGCCGCCAGCACTTTCGCGAACTGCCGCCCCAGCCCACTCGACGCCCCCGTCACCAGCGCAACCCGCCCCGCAACACGTCCCGCCATCGTCAGCTCCTAAAGCAATCCACTCATATCCCGCAGCAGGCTCTTCACGCCCACCAGCCGCGCCGGCGCATCAACCCACGTCCCGCCCAGCACCAGCTTCATGTCCGGCCGCAGCTTCAGCACGTTCGGCCGCTTCTGCACATACGCGATCAGCTTGCCGCCATCGAGCGGCGCATCCTGCCTGAACGCCAGCACAGCTCCCTTCGGCCCCGCCGACACTTTCGCCACGCCCAGCCGCTTGCACAGTATCTTCACCGCCGTGATTTCCAGCAGCTGCTTCGTCTCCTCCGGCAGCGGTCCAAACCGGTCGATCAGTTCAGCCGCAAACGCCTCGCGCTCGCCATCCGTCGCCAGATCGGCAAGCCGCCGGTACAACGCCAATCGTGTCGAGAGATCCTCGACATACCCTTCCGGGATCAGCACCGCCGCGCCCACATCGATCTGCGGCGACCAGTCATCCGCCACCTCATGCGTATCCAGCGTCTCGCCAGACCGCAGCGCCTTCACCGCATCCTCAAGCATCTGCTGATACAGCTCGACGCCCACTTCGCGGATATGCCCGGACTGTTCGTCGCCCAGCAGATTGCCCCCGCCGCGCATATCGAGATCGTGGCTCGCCAGCATGAAGCCCGCGCCCAGGCTATCCAGCGACTGCAACACCTTCAGCCGCTTCGCCGCGCCATCGGTCAGCTTCTCTTCCGTCGGCGTCGTCATATACGCATACGCCCGCAGCTTCGCCCGCCCGACGCGTCCGCGCAGCTGATACAGCTGCGCCAGTCCGAACATGTCCGCGCGATGGATGATCAGCGTGTTCGCTCGCGGAATATCCAGCCCGGATTCCACGATCGTCGTCGACAGCAGCACATCCGCCTGTCCGTCATAGAAAGCCGACATCGCGTCTTCGAGTTCAGTCGGCGTCATCTGCCCATGCGCCGTGATCATCTTCACCTCGGGAACCTGCTCGCGCAGATACCGCTCAAGGAACGGCAGGTCCGCCACGCGCGGCGCCACGAAGTAAGATTGCCCACCCCGATACCGCTCGCGCAGCAACGCCTCGCGGATCGTCACCGGATCGAACTCGACCACATACGTCCGCACCGCCAGCCTATCCACCGGCGGCGTCGCAATGATCGACAGATCGCGAATGCCCGTCAGCGCCATCTGCAGCGTGCGCGGAATCGGCGTCGCCGACAGCGTCAGCACATGCACATCCGCCTTCAGTTCCTTCAGCCGCTCCTTGTGCTTCACGCCAAAGCGCTGCTCTTCATCGACCACGATCATGCCCAGCCGCTTGAAGTCGATCGTCTTGGCCAGCAGAGCGTGCGTGCCGATCACGACATCGCATTCGCCATTGTTGATCTCTTCGCGCGTCTGGCTCGCTTCCTTGTTCGTCACGAACCGCGACAGGTGCTTCACCTTCAGCGGCCAGCCCGCAAACCGCTCCGAGAATGTCTGGAAATGCTGCCGCGCCAGCAAGGTCGTCGGCGCAATCACCGCCACCTGCAGCCCGCTCATCGCGACAAGGAACGCCGCCCTCAGCGCCACTTCCGTCTTGCCAAAGCCCACATCGCCGCAGATCAGGCGATCCATCGGCTTGCCTGACGTCAGATCCTTGATGACGTCTTCAATCGCCGAAAGCTGGTCGTCCGTCTCCTCATACGGGAAGCGGGCCGAGAACTCGCGGAACACGCCATCCGCCGTATCCGTCTTCGGCGCGCGCTTCAGCTCGCGCTCGGCGGCGAGCCTGATCAGCTCGTCCGCCATGTCCATAATCTTCTTCTTGGCCCGCGCCTTCCGCGACTGCCATCCGCCGCCGCCCAGCTTGTCGAGGGCGCCCTCGCCGCTCTCCGCGCCATAGCGCGAGATCAGCTCGACGTTCTCGACCGGCAGCAGGATTTTGTCCCCGCCGGCATAGATCAGCTCAAGGCAATCATGCGGCGCTTCGTTCACGGTCACGGTCTTGAGGCCGTCATACCGTCCCACGCCATGCTCGACGTGAACGATCAGATCGCCAGCCGACAATGCCGCCGCCTCCGCGATCACCGCCGCCGAAGACTTCCGCTTACGCGGTCGCGCCAGCTTGTCGCCCAGCATGTCCTGCTCGGAGATGATGACCAGATCATCGTCCTCGAACCCGGTCTCGACCGCGATCTCCGCAACCGACACCACATTCTTCGCAGCCTCAGGCCACGACCCGATCGTCTTCGCGCCCGGAATGCCGTGGTCTTCCAGAATACCCACCAGCCGGCTCGCCGACCCGTGACTCCACGCCGCGACGATCACCTTCTTGCCCGAAGCCTGCCGCTCGCGAATGTGCCTCACAACGGCGTCAAAGAGGTTCTGCCCCGGATCGGCGCGCTCGAGCACAAAGCTCCGCCCCGGCTTTGCCCGGCTGATCAGTCCCTCGATCTGTCCAGATGATTGCTCCGGCGCATTCTGCGTCGTGAACGACACCGTCGCGTGGCGCTGCAGCTCGTCGCCAAGCTCCTTCGGCGTCAAGTACAGCCGTTCAGGTGGCAGCACGTGCTGCGTGATCCCACCCGCCGAAGCCGACGATTTCCGCACGTCATAGTATTCCGCCGCCTGCGCCAGCCGTTCGCTCGCCGCCTCCGCAGCCGCCGGGTCGAGACCGATCAGCGCCTTGGCGCCGATATAGTCGAACAGCGTCTCCAGCTTGTCGTAGAACAGCGGCAACCACTGCTCCACGCCTTGCCGGCGGATGCGCTCACGCGCCGCTTCATAGGTTGGATCACCGCCCGGCGACCCGAACGCCGACAGGAAGTTCTTCCGCAAACGCGACAGCGCATCGTCCGAAAAATCGATCTCGCTCACCGGCGCGAGCACGATCTCCGTCATCGCGATCGTCGAACGCTGCGTCTCCGGATCGAAATACCGCGCCTGCTCCAACTCATCGCCAAAGAAGTCGAGCCGCACAGGCTCAATCATGCCCGCAGGGAAAATGTCCACGATCCCGCCGCGCATCGAATATTCGCCCGGCTCGCGCACAGTCGAAGCCCGGCTGTATCCGTTGATGTCGAGATAAGCCCGGATCTTCTCCTGCGGCACCGTATCGCCAACCCGCGCGACAAACGCTGCGACGCCCATATGCGATCGCGGGGGCACGCGCTGCACCGCCGCCGTTGCCGTCGTCACGATCAGCATGGGGGCCGAGCCCACATTCCGGCTCGCCAGCCGCGCCAGCGCTGCACATCGCTGTGCCGCCACAGCAGGTGATGGGCTCACCCGGTCATATGGCAGGCAATCCCACGCCGGCAGGTTCACCACTTCCAGCAACGGCGCAAAGAACCGCGCGGCCGCCGCCGCCATGAAGGCATGCCGGTCATCCCGCGCGATATACAGCGACGCCCCGCCCCGCTTCTGCGCCGCCTCGGCCATCAGACGCACGTCCGCAATGAACGGCGTCTCATAGACGCGAACCGGCTTCGTCTGGCTGGCGATCGAGTCCCAAACTCGCATCAGATACGCGCCTGTCTAACCAATAACGGAATCGCTCGCCCGGCCGGACGCCTCATTGAGCGCCCGGTCCTGACCCATGTTCCGGAATTTCGCCACGCCAGCTGGCGCAGCGCCATCTATGTGGGAGCGGAATATCGGAATGAAAGCAGCAGGTCGAGCACTTCCGACCTCACTGCGTCAGAAGGCGTCTCACGCCCCATGATCCAGTCAAACACGTGCTGGTCGGGAATATCGAGTACCGCCTCGAACTGATCGAGCTGTCCGCTGTCGAACGTCGCCAGATGCGCCTCGGTAAACTGCTGCATGTAAAGGTCCAGTTCCCTGAACCCGCGCCGGTCCGCCCGAAACTTCAACTTTCGCCGCCGTATCTCGATATCGCTCATGGCTGGCGTATTAGCCCACCCGACCAAGCCGGCAAACCAACAATCTCGCCTCACCCGCCGCGGTCATCCTCGGGCTTGTCCCGAGGATCTTGGTTGGATGATCAGCGGGACAGCCAGCCAATCCCCACCACGCACGAACCAAGATTCTCGGGACAAGCCCGAGAATGACCGTTTTGAGGGATGGAGCGTATCCGAATTTGTAGGACGGCCAGAAATCTTTGCCACTGAATTCAATTCGCTAACCAGCAAAGATGGGGGACAGCGCCTCGCAGAATCTACGCCCCCGTGGCCCGGCGTATTCTCCTGCCCATGACACGGCACAAACACACGCACACTGGGCTGGTAACCCCGCAGCTTCCTCAGCTCTTGCTGACAGCTGTGCTGCGCCTGTTTGCGATGCTCGTGTCCAGCGTCGCCTCAACTCTCCAGATGACCCGCCGCCGTCTTCCCGCTGAATGCCACAGCGATGTGACGCCTGCAGGTCTGCCCCGAGAGACGACCGACACCCATCAGGAAACAGAACCCGTCGCTGCAAGCGACTACGACTGCCCGATAGCCCTCATGGTGAGCAGCACGCGTAGCGTGCGCCCGTCGAACCACGAGGGCGCACTCACACCTGTGAGCTACACACACCATGGAAGCGGACCCTTAGTCCGCGTTCCCCGCGAAGGCGGGGATCCAGTCCTCTTGAAACAAAAAGCGCGCGAAGCGCCCGGAATCCCTTTGCGGCTTCTGGATTCCCGCCTTCGCGGGAAACGCGGCGGATAGACCGTCACGGCCTGACCCAAGTTCAGGCTTACAACCCAACCCACCCCACCTCGCACCTGCGAGAACGCGGCTGCACGCCCGCCGCAAACCGGCTAACATCGCCGCACAATGCGCGACCCGATCCTCTATCCCTTTTACTCAGACCTCTCGAGCCTTCCCGGCGTCGGCCCGAAAGTGCGCCCTGTTCTCGCGCGCCTGATCGGCGGCGAGACCTATCTCGACCTGCTCTTCCACCTGCCCGTCAGCTGGATCGACCGGCGCAACCGCGCCACCATCGATTCGGCCCAGATCGGCGAAATCGCCACCATCACTGGCACGGTCGACAAGCTCGAGCACGCCCGCGCCACCTTCCCGGCCCGCGTCCGCCTGCGCGATGAAACCGGCTTCATCACGCTCACCTATTTCCACGCCAACCGCCAATGGCTCGATCGCACCTTCAAGATCGGCGACACCATCATCGCCTCCGGCCTGATCGGCGACTACAAGGGCGGCCGGCAGATGACCCATCCGGATCACGTGGTCACGCCCGACAAGGACGAAGAACTCCCCGAGGTCGAACCCGTCTATCCGATGACGGCGAACCTCACGCCAAAGGCCCTCCGAAAATTCATGGCCGCGGCCCTCGATGCGATCCCCGATCTCGACGAATGGATCGACCCGCACCTGATGACGCGAAACCACTGGCCCGCCTTCAAGCAGGCCCTGCTCCGCCTTCACCAGCCAAAAGTCTACGATCCAGAAGGCTTCGAGGTCGCCCGCAAACGCCTCGCCTATGACGAAGCGCTCGCCCGCGAAATGGCCATGGGCCAGGCCCGCCTCGCCCGCGAACGCCGCTTCGCCCGCGCCATTCCGCGCGCGGTCGGAGCCGAACGCAACATCATCGAAGCGCTGCCCTTCAAGCCAACCCGCGCCCAGATGGATGCCTACTCCGATATCGCCATCGACATGGGCCGCCCGGTGCCGATGCGCCGCATGATCCAGGGCGACGTCGGCTCCGGCAAAACCCTCGTCGCAGCTCTCGCCGCCGCGCAAGTCGCAGCCGATCGAGGCATCACCGCGCTGATGTCCCCTACCGAAGTCCTCGCCCGCCAGCAGGCCGAAGCCATCGGCAGGTTTCTCGCCCCCCTCGGCATCCGCGTCGCTGCCTTGACCGGCCGCGACAAAGGCGCCGGGCGTGAAACCATCCTCAACGATGTCCGCGCTGGAAAGATCCAGGTCCTCTCCGGCACACAGGCCCTCTATCAGTCCGACGTCGATCTCCCGGAACTCTCCCTCGTCGTCATCGACGAACAACACCGCTTTGGCGTCGCCGACCGCTTCAAGCTCACAGCAAAAGGCGCAAGTCCCCACCTGCTCGTCATGAGCGCGACCCCTATCCCCCGGACGATGGCCCTCGCCGTTCATGGCGACCTCGATATCTCGGTCATCCGCGAAAAACCCGCCAACCGGCAGGACGTCACCACCGCCGCAGTCCCCGACACGCGCATCGACGAAGTCATGGCCGCCGTCGCTCGTGCAGTTGATCGCGGCGAACGCGCTTTCTGGATATGCCCTGCCGTCGATTCCGAAGACGCCGGAGACGCCTCCGCGATCCAGCGCCGCGATGTACTCGCGGGCGTCGTGCAGGCGCCCGTCGAACTCGTTCATGGCCGCATGCCTGGCCAAGATCGCGACGCAGCCCTCGACAAGCTTCGCACAGGCGAGGCCGGTGTCCTCGTCGCAACGACCGTGATCGAAGTTGGCGTCGATGTTCCCGAAGCCACGATCATTGTGATCGAACACGCCGAGAAATTCGGCCTCGCCCAGCTTCACCAGCTGCGTGGCCGCGTCGGCCGCGGCGAAAAAGCGTCGAGCTGCATCCTGCTCTACCAGACCCCGCTTACCGAAGGCGGGAAGGAACGTCTCGATATTCTGCGCAAGACCACTGACGGCTTCGAGATCGCGGAAGCGGATTTCAAACTGCGCGGCCCAGGCGATGTGCTCGGCCTGCGCCAGTCCGGCCTGCCTACCTTCCGCGTTCTGAATATCGTCGAGGACACGAACCTCATCGAAACGGCACGCACCGATGCGAAATCCATTCTCATGGCCGATCCGCGCCTCGAAGGCGCACGCGGCACGGCTGTTCGCCGCGCTCGCGATCTCTTCGCGCCACGCTTCGCATCGATGGTGACCGATAACGAGTAAGCCTACTTGCCGATCTGGTCAGACGGGCGCGCGCCCAGATCCTGCGTCTCGTTCAGAATGCCGAACGAGATCACCAGCTTCGCCGCCTTCTCGACCGACATCTCCAGTCGCACCAGCCGCTCAGGGCTCACATAGACGAGCTGCCCCATCGCCGCGTTCGGAGATGTCGGCACGATAACGCCAACCGCGTCCGGCACTGTCGCCAGAATTTCCGGGTCCGGCTTGCGGCTTGTAATGAAGCCGATCACCCACAGCCCCTTGCCGGGATACTCGATCAGCACCGTCTCCTTGAACGACGATGCATCGTTCGAAGCAAACGTCTCGATCACCTGCTTCAGCATCGCATAGATCGACCGCACCAGCGGCACACGCGCCACCACCTGCTCGCCCTTGCGTAGCGCCCATCGCCCGAACAGGTTCGCGGCCAGCGCGCCGAGAACGACGAGGCCGGCAACAGCGATCACGATGCCAAGACCCGGCAGGCCGAAGTCGAGATAGGTTTCGGGATTCCACGCCTTCGGGATCAGCGGCTTGATGTGCTGGTCCACGAAGGACACGAAACTCCACACCAGCCAGATCGTGATGCCGATCGGCGCAGCCACAACCACACCGGCAAAAAACCAGTTCCGCAGCGTCGTTAGCGGCCCTGCCTTTGGCGGCGGCGGCGCAGCCTGTATCGGTGTGCCTGTCGGCATCCGTAATCCTCCGAGGACATTGTCGTCTGATTCCAGTCGCGTATGGCGTGAATATGGTGCCGGCGGACTGCGGTTTCATGACCCGCCCGCCATCCGGGCGCCCTATGGCCGCCATGGACGGAGCGGAGCATTGCCGATATCGCTTCGCAAGAACTGCTGGGGTTACGCACATATCCATGCTGAAGGATCCGAAAATCCGCCGCTTCGCGCTGATCGGAGGCGCGGCGCTGGTCACGGTGATCGTAGCCGGCGCAGTCCTCTTTCAGGACGCGCTGTTCCGCATGTCGATCACGCCGCAGGGCCGCTTCGCTCAGGAAGCAGCCCCCGCGCGGCCCGACTACGCCAAAGCAGAATCATGGGCTCTCCGCCCTGCCCAGCCCCCGCCCGGCGGATGGGAGACGCCGTGGGGCGTCGACGTCTTTTTCATCCACCCCGCATCCGCCTATTCCAATGCAGGATGGAATACCGCCGTCGACAACGCCGAGGCGCTCGAGCGGCTCAAGGAACGCATTCTTCCGAACCATGCCGGCCCGTTCCTGCAGGCGGGCCCTGTTTACGCGCCGCTCTATCGGCAGGCCTCACTTCATTCCGAGGTCAACGTAGGCGGCGAAGGCGATGGCGCATTCGAGCTTGCTTACGGCGACGTGCTGCGCGCTTTTGACCATTACATGGAAGTCGACAATCGCTATCGCGGCGTCGTGATCGCCGGCGTTGGGCAAGGCGGCCTCTATGCTCAACGGCTGCTCGCCGACCGGTTCCAGGCCGAGCCTTTGAAGAGCCGCCTTGCCGCCGCTTACATCATCGATGCCGCCGTGCCTGCGGGCTTCCCTGGCAAGGTCGTCAGCCAGCCGCTCTGCGCTCAACCCGATCAGATTCACTGCATCGTTGCGTGGAAGACCATTCTCGCCGGCGACGACGCTTCCCGCTTCCGCGACCAATCGCCGGTGTGGACTGCCGACTGGAAGATCACGACATCCAAAGGCAAACCGCTGGTCTGCGTGAACCCGCTGCGATGGACAATCGACGACGAACTGTCCGCGCGTGTCGATCATCGCGGCGCCGCGCGGGCAAAAGGCGCAGCTGACCTCGAGCCTGCGATTGTCGAGAACGCTGTGACGGCCCGCTGCAGCAACGGCGTTCTTGAAGTGGAACGCCCTTCCGCGCCAGAGCTTCAGGCCGATAATGGCGCGGGCGCTCAATACAAAACGCCCGAGCTGAACTTGTTCTACGCCGACATCGTGCCGAACCTCACGGGACGCATGACGGCTGCAACGGCATGGCTCGACAATATCGATAACACGCGAAAGCCCGCTGAGCCCCTTCCACCTGCCGTGACGTTCGAAGACGCGCCGATCTACCGACCAAACGGCGAGCCCGAGTCCGCGCACTAGCGCAAAAGAAAAGGGCGGCCGCGAGGCCGCCCCGATCATCGCATCTTACCCGAATATCAGACGTCAGCTGCAACCTTGGCAGAGACGATCTTGCCGGGTTTTTTCGGCGGCTCGCCCTTCGGCAGGCCATCGACAGCGTCCATGCCGCTCGTGACCTTGCCCCACACCGTGTACTTGCGATCGAGGAAGGATGCGTCGTCGAGGCAGATGAAGAACTGGCTGTCGCCGGAGTTCGGATCATTGGAACGCGCCATCGAGCAGATGCCGCGCTGGTGGCTGACATCGTTGAACTCGGCGCGAAGCTTCTCGCCCGAACCGCCCATGCCGGTGCCGGTCGGGTCGCCGCCCTGCGCCATGAAGCCGTCGATCACGCGGTGGAACACCACGCCATCATAGAAGCCTTGGCGCGCAAGTTCCTTGATACGCGCGACATGGCCCGGCGCCTTGCTCGGCAACAACTCGATTGTCACGACCCCGGTGTCGAGCGTGAGGATCAGGGTGTTCTCTTTGTCAGCTTCGCTCACGGGGTAGGCCTTTCAACGATGACTTCGATTGGGGGGAGTTGGCAGGCCTCATATGGATCGGCTGCCTTGAGCGTGGCAAGTGTCGCTGCGAATTCAGGCCCGTCCGTGCGACGAACATAGACCGTCGGACGTTTCTTTTCCGGAATATCCGCGACAACCATCGCCTTGGTCAGCTTGTCAGCCTGGTTGGGCGAAGCGAAACGTCCATCGGTTTCGGCAGGGCCGACCTTGATGCCCTGGATCACATCCACGCCCGTGAGCGCACGCCCCCAAACCGTGTACTTCTGATCGAGACCGTCGGGACCAACGCGCGGATGGCGCATCAGGAAGAACTGCGTGTCGGCGCTGTCAGGATCGTTTGTGCGCGCCATGGAGGTGACGCCCCCACAATGGACCGCCCAGGTCTTGGCGACTGGCGGATCAGAGATCATCGCAGTCTCATCAGGCTGCCCCTGAACAACGAAGCCTTCGAGATAGCCCAGCTTATCGCCATTGGGAGTTGCGCCGAACCACTGCACCTTCTGCTTGGCTGGATTGCGCTTCCAGGTGAACTCGCCCTTCAGCATCGGATAGCGCGGATAGACCTGATAGACCGCGTAGGTCTCGCCACCCTGCGCCATGAAGTCGTCGATGACACGATGGAAGGGCAGCTTGTCGTAATTGGTGTCGCGCGTAATCTTCTTCACCTGCGCCACGTGCGTCGGAGCGATGTCGGGCCGCAGCTCGATCAGCACTTCCTGCTTGTTGATCATGAACTGCAGCAGGTTCTCGGGGTCGATCTTCCGCCAATTGGCAGGATCATCCGCGGGGCCAGCCCAGGCCGCGCCCGCGCATGCGATCGAAGCGGCGCCGACAGCCGCCATCAGAATTTTACGCAACATGCTTACCTGCCCTTTTTTGGCCCATACTTGGCGAGCAGTTTCTCGTGAACTGCCTCCGGTACGAATAAATCGTCCCTTCCGCCGAGCCGCGCAATCTCTTTCACCAGTCGCGATGACACAGCCTGGTGATGGGGATCTGCCATGAGAAAGACAGTTTCGATCTCGTCATTCATCCGCTGGTTCATCGCAACCATCTGGAATTCATACTCGAAATCCGAAACGGCCCGCAGGCCGCGGATGATCATGCTGGCCCCGATTTGCTCTGCAAAATGGATCAGCAGGTTGTCGAAAGGACGGGCCTCTATCTCGACGCCGTTGGCCAGGTGGCGGGTCTCCGCAATGACCATGGCCGTCCGCTCTTCCAGCGAGAAAAGCGGCCCTTTGCCCTCGTTGATGGCGACGCCGATGATCAGCTTGTCGACCAGCTTCACGGCCCGGCCGATGATATCGAGATGGCCGTTGGTGATGGGATCGAAGGTGCCGGGATAGAGTCCTATCGTCTTGACGCTTCGACCGGCCAGCGAAGACCTGGCGGTAGCGCTGCCACGAACCGGGCGAGGTTCACCCGCCGCCCGTCTTTCCGGCCGTCTCGTCACCGCTCTGGTCCTCCAGCCTCTCTACGGAGACCACCCGTTCGCCCGCTGCAACGCGCAGCACACGAACCCCCTGAGTCGCCCGTCCCGCAATGCGGATCTGATCCACGGCGCAACGTATCAGCTGCCCCGCATCTGTCACCACCATGATCTCGTCGGACTCGCCGATCGGGAAGCTGGCGACCAGCCTGCCCTCCTTCGGCAGACGGTGGGCGATGAGTCCCTTCCCGCCTCTTCCCGTACGGCGATAGTCGAAGGCGGAGGCGCGCTTGCCCATGCCTTCTTCCGTCAACGTCAGGATGAACTGTTCGGCCTTGCCGAGCTGGGCGAACCGATCGTCGCTGAGCTCGACCTCGCCATTGGCTTCGGCAGATGAAGACGCATCGTCACTATCGGACGCGGTATCGTCCTCGACTTCCTCAACGCCGTCTTCGCCCTCAGCGCGCCGCGCCGCGTTTGCACGCTTGAGATAAGCCCGCGATTCGGCTGGCGTCACATCGATCTGGCCGAGCACGCTCATTGCGATCAAGGCGTCGCCCGCACCAAGCCTGATACCGCGCACACCCGTTGAGGTTCTGCCCGTGAACACGCGCACATCTTCAACAGAGAACCTGATGCACTGGCCTAGGGCCGTGGTCAGCAGCACGTCGTCTTCAGGCGCACAGAGCTGCACATCCACGATGGCGTCGGAATCGTCTTCCAGCTTCATCGCGATCTTGCCGGCGCGGTTCACCGACAGGAAGTCCGTCAGCAAGTTGCGGCGGACGCCGCCGGACTTGGTGGCGAACAGAATGTTCAGTTTCGCGCGCTCGTCAGGGTCCTGCGGCAGTGGCATCACGGACGTGATGCGCTCGCCCGCCTTCAGCGGCAGGATGTTGATCAGCGCCTTGCCCCGCGCCTGGGGCGCACCGAGCGGCAGGCGCCAGACCTTCTGCTTGTAGGCCATGCCCGTCGAAGAGAAGAACAGGATTTCGGTATGCGTGTCGGCAGCGAACAGACGAACGACGAAATCATCTTCCTTCGTTTCCATGCCGCCCCGGCCTTTGCCGCCGCGGTTCTGGGTGCGGTAGGCCGACAGCGCCGTGCGCTTCACATAGCCGCCATGGGTGACCATGACGACCATGTCTTCCTTCTCAATGAAGGCCTCATCCTCGAGATCGAGGTCGGCTTCCACGAATTCGGACCGGCGCGGTACCGCGAACTTGTCGCGGAACTCAGTCAGCTCCCTGGTGATAATCTCCAGCACGCGCGCGCGAGAACCGAGGATGCTGAGGAAATCCTTGATCGCATCGGCAAGCCCTGAGGCTTCCTTGCCGATCTCGTCGCGGCCCAGATTGGTGAGACGTGAGAGTTGCAGCGCAAGGATGGCGCGCGCCTGCTCGTCCGACAGACGGATCTCGCCCTTGTCATTCATGACCGTGCGGCGATCTGCGATGAGGCCAATCAGCGGCCCCATGTCCATCGCCGGCCATGCACGATCAAGCAACGCCACGCGGGCAGCTTCAGGATCAGACGAATAGCGGATTATGCGAATGATCTCGTCGATGTTGGCGACGGCCAGCGCAAGGCCGATCAAGACGTGCGCGCGATCGCGCGCCTTGTTCAGCTGGAACTTCGTTCGGCGGGCCACCACTTCCTCGCGGAAGCGAATGAAGGCCTGCAGCATTCCGCGCAGCGTCATCAACTCCGGCCGGCCGCCATTCAGCGCCAGCATGTTCACGCCGAACGATGTCTGCATCGGCGTCAGACGATAGAGGTTGTTCAGGACGATATCCGCGGAGCTATCCCGCTTGATCTCGATCACCATGCGAATGCCATTGCGATCGCTCTCGTCGCGCAGGTCGGCGATGCCTTCGATCTTCTTCTCGCGTACCAGCTCGGCGATCTTCTCGACCATCGCGGCCTTGTTCACCTGAAACGGCACTTCGCTGACAATGATCGCCTCGCGGCCACCCTTCACTGTCTCGATATCGGTCTTGGCGCGCATGATGACCGAGCCACGGCCCGTCATGAGCCCGTTGCGCGACCCGGCCCGGCCAATGATCTGACCGCCCGTCGGGAAGTCCGGCCCGGGGACCATGTCCAACAGGGCCACATCTTCAACGGCAGGGTTCTCGATCAGCGCAATCGTCGCCTCGATGATCTCGCCCAAGTTGTGCGGCGGGATGTTGGTCGCCATGCCGACGGCAATGCCGCCCGCGCCGTTGACCAGCAGGTTTGGAAAAACAGCCGGCATCACGCTCGGTTCTTTTTCCTTGCCGTCATAGTTGTCGATGAAGTCGACGGAGTCTTCCCGGATGTTCTGAACCAGGCCCATCGCGGCCTTGGTCATGCGGCATTCTGTGTAACGCATGGCAGCCGGTGGGTCGTTGTCGATCGAGCCGAAATTGCCCTGCCCGTCGATCAGCGGCAGGCCCATCGAGAAGGGCTGCGCCATGCGCACGAGCGCATCATACACAGACTGGTCGCCGTGCGGGTGGAAGCGTGCGAGCACGTCGCCCACAGCGCGCGCGGACTTCGAGTAGGACTTGTCCGGCGTCATGCCGATGTCGAACATCGAATACAGGATACG
>Ga0116177_10000854_pt1 | contig 22719 bp, 19 predicted proteins | sample AD_STIC10_MetaG_FD_89750 | JGI IMG/M metagenome (GOLD analysis project Ga0116177, IMG submission 89750) | Active sludge microbial communities of municipal wastewater-treating anaerobic digesters from USA - AD_STIC10_MetaG | ecosystem: Engineered > Bioreactor > Anaerobic > Digestate | place: USA... | reverse complement strand
TCGACCTTGTAGACGACGCCGTCGATATCATAGCCAAGTTTGGCGCGGCGCTCCTCGATGCCATGATAGATTTTCAGCAACTGCTCCGCGCTGGTGGCGCGTTTCATCTCCGGATTGACCGGAAGGCCCCAGGATCTGAACTTCTCCACGGCTTCGGTTTGGGTGGCTGCGAACTCGCCCGAGACGAAGCCCCAGGTGTAGGCGAAGAATTTCAGCGGACGGGCGCGCGTGATCTCGGGATCTTTCTGGCGCAAACTGCCGGCGGCGAAGTTACGCGGGTTGGCGGGAACCTTGCGGCCGGCTTCGGCCTCCGCATCGCGCAGGCGTTCGAAGTCGGACATCAGCATGTAGATTTCGCCGCGCACTTCGATACGCGCAGGATGGCCCTTGCCTTTCAGCTTCTCCGGCACATCCTTGATGGTGCGGACATTGGCGGTGACGTCTTCACCTACGGCGCCATCGCCACGTGTGGCGGCGCGAACCAGCACGCCATCTTCGTAAAGCAGCGAGCACGACAGGCCATCGATCTTCGGCTCGGCTGTGAGAGCGACCTCTTCGTCGGGCTTGAGATTGAGAAAGCGGCGGATGCGGGCGATCAGATCAACCACATCTTCATCCGCAAAGAGGTTGTCGAGCGACAGCATGGGCTTGAGATGAGTGATCTTGCCGAAGCCGCCCGTGGGTGCGACGCCGACTTTCTGGCTGGGGCTGTCGACCTGCTTGAGGTCGGGGAATTGTTCCTCGATGGCGTTGAGCCGGTTACGAAGCGCGTCATAGTCCGCGTCGGTCAGCTCGGGCGCATCGTCCTGGTAATAGGCGGCGTCTGCCGCGCCGATCGCCTGGCCAAGCTTTTTCAGCTCGGCCTTGGCGGCGATTTTGGTGAGTTTATCAACGGGTGTTTCGGCGGACGACTTTGGCATGCCCGCTTCTTAACCGGCGCTCAGGCGCCCGCCAACAATCTTCCGGCTGCAGCGCGCGCTTCTTTCGTGACACTCGCGCCGGCAAGCATGCGGGCGATTTCTTCCTTGCGGGCCTTGGCCCCCAGCATGTCGACCGAGGTGACGACCTCCCCGCCCGCATCCGCCTTGGAAACCTTGAGCTGGCGGGCGGCGGCAGCGGCGACCTGGGGTGAGTGGGTGATGGCAAGGACCTGCTTGTCCTTGCCCAGTCGGGCGAGCCTCTCCCCGATAGCGGCAGCCACGGCGCCGCCGACGCCCATGTCGGCCTCGTCGAACACCAGCGTTCCTGCAGGCGACGAACCTGCCAGGCAGACACTGACAGCCAGCGCGAAACGCGCCATCTCGCCGCCCGAAGCGATCTTGTCGAGCGAACCGAAGCCTGCGCCTGCGTTGGTTTCGATCTCGAAGGCGATATCATCGCGGCCAACAGGCCCGGGTTCTGCCTTCGGCGTCACCGAGACGCGGAACTTTGCCTTCTCAAGCTTGAGTGGCGCGAGTTCATCGGAGACGGCCTTGGCGAGCTTCTTCGCCGCTACTTCACGCTTCGCAGTGAGTTTCGAGGCGGCGGCGTCATAAGCTGCGCGCGCCCTTGCTTCGGCTTCGAGCGTCATGGCGAGCGCGCCATCAGAATGCTCAATCTCGTCCAACTGCATGCGCAGGCGGCGACGCAGAGGCGCAAGCTGATCGGGATCGACATCGTGCTTGCGTGCGGCGGCGCGCAACGCAAACAACCGCGTCTCGGAAGCTTCAAGCGCGGCTGGCGAGAACTCACAGGCGCTTGCGGCGCTATCCAGCGCAGAGCGTGCTTCGCCCGCTTCGATCAGGGCGCGCTCCAGGCTCTCGCAGGCAGCACGCATACGCACCGCAAGCTCCGACGATGCGCCATCGCCAGTAAGCCCCGGCGCGGACAGCGCACGCGAGACGGCGCGACCGGCGTTGGAAAGCGCGCCTTCGACATTTGCCTTGGCAAGAATGTGCGCCGCGGATTCCAGCGCTTCGGCAACGCGTTCACCCGCCTGCATGGTCGCGCGGCTGAGGGCGAGCGTCTGTGTTTCACCTTCGTGCGGGTTGAGCGCATCCAGTTCTTCGAGGGCGTGAGACAGCCAGGTCCTTTCTGATGCAGCGCGTGCGATACGCGCTTCGAGCGCCGCGCGCGCTTCCTCGGCGCAGCGTAGTGCTGTCCATGCGCGACTGGTTTCGGCCAGCAGCGGTTCGGACTTCGCCCATGCGTCAAGCAGAACGCGATGGCGCGAGGGATTGAGCAGGCCCAAGCCCTCGTGCTGGCCGTGGATATCGGCGAGCAGCGCGCCTGCTTCTTCCAGCAGGCTGGCGCTGACGGGGCGATCATTCAGGAAGGCGCGCGCAGGCCCGCCTTTTCGCACGACGCGCCGGAACACAAGCGGCTCATCGTGCAGCTCCTCCAGGCCGCGTGCGGATAAAAGCGCGCGAACAGGATGGTCAGGACCCGCATCGAACGCAGCAGTCACGCTCGCAGCTTCCGCACCGGGACGGATCAGGCCCTGGCCCGCCCTCGCCCCAAGCGCAAAGCCGAAAGCCGACATCAGAATGGATTTCCCCGCCCCGGTTTCACCCGTGAGCGCGCTGAAGCCCCCGCCCAGATCGAGGTCGAGCGCTCGCACGAGAACAAAGTCCCGAATGGACAACCCAGTCAGCTTGGTTTGGCCGGTCAGCATAACCGAGGCCTTTAGCACGAAAAGAACGAATAGGGAACAATCTTTGTGGACATCACGCAGCGGAAAGTGAGCGCGCGCTCATAACCCTTGTGAAGAAAGGGCGATCAGAGAACGCAGTCGTGATGGTGTGCGAGCGTGACGCGCGCGCAAAGAGGCGCAATAAACAGCAAAGCCGGTCGAGCCGGTCCTGGAGATCATCATGAAAAAGTTTCTCGCCGCGGCCGCCTTTGTCGCCGCCGCTTCAATCGCCGCCCCCGCCTTCGCCGCGCTCGAGAAGGGCGTTGTCGCGCCTGAATTCTCCGCCAAGGGAATGCTGGGCGGCAACGAATTCACCTTCAAGCTCTCGGACGAGCTGAAGAAGGGTCCGGTGGTGATGTACTTCTTCCCCGCCGCCTACACGAAGGGCTGCACGATCGAGACGGCTGCTTTCGCGGAGAAAGCTGAAGAGTTCAAGGCCGCCGGCGCGACGCTGATCGGCCTGACCGCCGGCGCCGCGATGGCGGACGGCAAGATGGTGAGCGCTTCAGACAACCTCGCCCGCCTCGCCGAGTTCTCGAAAGAGCATTGCCGCGACAAGTTCCCGATCGCAGCCGTCAACGGCGACACGGTGAAAGCCTACAATGTCGTGCTTGGCGCCAAGCCCGACTGGAGCGACCGCACCTCCTACGTGATCGCGCCGGACGGCAAGATCCTGCTCGCCCACACCGACATGCAGCCGATGAGCCATATCGAGCAGACGCTCGCGACGGTGAAAGCCTACAAGACGGCGCACGCGCAGCACGCCAATCACTAGGCTGATCGATCCGTGAAACGACAACGGCCCCGCGAGTGATCGCGGGGCCGCTTTGTTTTGTTGGGCTTATCGAAGCAGGCTAGAACAGCTTCGCGATACGATCGAGCAGGTTGAAGCCTGCCTTGGCATCCGGAGCCTTTGGCAGGTCGACCCCCTGGCCCTGCATGATGGCGTAGCTGTCCGAATACCAGTCGGAGCCGGGATAGTTGGCGCCGAGAACGGCAGCGGTCTGCTGCGCCTGACCCATGAGGCCGATCGAGGTATAGGCCTCGACGAGGCGGTGCAGCGCTTCGGGAACGTGGGTGGTGGTCTGGTAGTCGGTGACCACCTTGCGGAAGCGGTTGATCGCCGCGAGGTGTTCGCCGCGTTGCAGGTAATAGCGGCCGACTTCCATTTCCTTGCCGGCCAGCTGGTCGCGAACCATGTCGGTCTTCAGTTCGGCGTCGCGGGCATAATCGGAGTCGGGGAAGCGGGCGGTCACTTCGGTGAGCGCGAGCAAGGCGAGATCCGAACGGGCCTGGTCACGGCCGACATCGATGATCTGGTCGAACTGGCAGATAGCAACGAGGTAATAGGCGTACGGCGCGCCATCGCCGCCCGGGTGGAGGGAGATGTATTCCTGGGCGGAAGCGACCGCCTTGTCGTAATCACGCGAGCGGTATTGCGCGTAGGACGACATCAGCATGGCGCGCTGGGCCCACGGCGAATACGGGTGCTGGCGCTGGACTTCGTTGAACTGCGCGGCGGCCAGATCCCAGTTGGTGCGGTCAAGGCTGCGAAGCGCTTCGTTGTAGATGCTTTCCACCGGACGCTCGACGTAAGCGACCTCTTCCCCACGGTTGCCGCCGCAGGCAGCGGCTGCAAGCGCGGCTCCGGCGGCCAGGGCCGTCCTGAAAGCGGTGGAACGCATGGGTTTCCTCACTGCGGGAACTCGAGACCGGGCACGTTCTAGACCAAGGGGTGGGGGGCGTCCAAGGCCAATAGCTGCGGCCATATGGGCCTGCCTTATAAGCCTGATTATGGCTTTATCGCAGATGGCGGCGGAACAACCGGCTTTTTCCGGCGACTTCCGCGCCAGCGAAGGACCATGAAGCCCGCGAAGATGACCAGACCGCCGAAGATCAGGACCGGAAGTATCTCGGCGATGAACCGGACGATTCCTGCAAAGGCGCCGGCGAAACTGCCTTCGAAGCCGCCGAAAGCGTCGCCGACCGGGCGCCAGACGGATTCGGACCCTGGCGGGAAGCTGGCAGTGTAGCCCAAGCTGACCACCGACATGGCGACACGCAGCTTCATCTGGGCGAGGATCGACTCGGATGAATCGATCTCCCCCTGCACGCGGGCAAACTCGCGTTCGATCTCGAGCAGGTCGCCGAGCTTGCCCGGGCGATCGCGCAGCAGCTGTTCAAGCCGGTCACGCATAGTCTTGAGCGAGCGCAGGCGGGCTTCGCTGTCGACGATGTTGACGGTGAGATCTTCCGCGCTGTCGCTGTTGCTGTCGAGCGTGGCGTTGAAGGGCTTCAGGCCATCGACCATGCCGGCGCGGAAAGTGCGAACCCAGTCAGCTGACCCGCGCACCGTCATCTGGCCGTAGGACTGTTCGCCGCCGAGGCCGCTGATCGATGAGTTGACGACATAGCATTTGGCGGGGCCGGCATCCTCGCACTGCTTCTTGTGCGCATCGAGCAGGCCCTGCATGCCTGTTGCCGGAACCTTGAAGCCGTAATTGTAAGTGTAGGCGATCAGGCGCTGACCGGCTGGTTGACCGCCACCGGGGCCGTTGGGATCGGGCTGGATGATCTGCCGATTGATGTCGGGTGCGCCGCCGGACGCGCTGTCCATGCTCTTGGCGTATTCAACCGGAGGCGGTGGCGGCGCCATTGGCATTGGCGCAAAAGCGGCCATGCTTTCTTCGCGAGCATAACCATCCGCGCCTGGCTGATCGCCGCCCTGACCGCATGCGGTGAGCGTCAGAGCCAGAACTGCCGCCAGTGATATGCGAACCATGTACTTCCCCGAACAGGTTACACGTGTACTCTGAACTCAGCTTCCGGGCCAAATCAAGGCATATCACCAGACGCGCGCAGACGCAGCGTTACGTCCAGGCAAAGCTTGTCGCATCCGCGAACACAGCACGAAGCAGCTGGTTGTTCAGCGCGTGTCCAGGCTGTTCGGCTTCGTAGAGGCCATCGATCTGGCCGCCTGCGAGAAACAGATCGCCGATCACATCAAGCAGCTTGTGACGGACGAATTCATCTTCGGCCTGAAGCCCACCGGGATTGAGGATCGCGTCACCCTCGACGACGATCGTGTTGTCCATCGAGGCGCCGAGACCTTTTCCCATTGCGTGAAGCTGTTCGGCCTGATGCGCGAAGCCGAAGGTGCGCGCCCACGCAACATCGCGCGCGAATGCGCCCGGCGTCATGGCGAAGCGTATTTCCTGACGCCCGATGGCTTTCGTCTTGAAGTCGATGATGACGCACATCTCGAAGCCTTTGTGTCCTTCTGGGCCCGGCGACAGACGCGCGAACTTCTCGCCATGGCGCACTTCGACAGGCTTCAGGATCCTGAGCAAGCGACGCGGAGCGCCCTGCTCTTTCACGCCGGCCTGCATGAGCAGTTCGACAAATGGCTTGGACGAGCCGTCGAGAATGGGAAGTTCCGGGCCATCGAGCTCGGCGATGATGTTATCGATGCCGAGTCCCGAGCACGCGGCGAGGAAATGCTCGACGGTCGCAACCGAGACGCCAGCCTCATTGCTCATATTGGTGCCAAGCTCGGTCGTGGTGACCTTCGTAACCAGCGCCGGGATCATCGCGTCCCGATCCGTCACGTCGCTGCGCACGAAGCATACGCCAGCGCCTTCGGCAGCCGGACGGATCGTCAGGCGCGCGGGCTTTCCAGAATGGACGCCGGCGCCCGAAAGGCTGGCCTCTTGCGCGATGGTGTGCTGCCGGTTCATGGCCCGTGAGCTAGAGCCAGATGGGCCACGGGGCAAGACAAGCGGTGTTTCGGGTTGTTGCCGTGGCGTCCCCTCTGCTAGCACCGCGCCATGGAACTGCCTCCCCGCTTGCGACAGGCCGTGGACAGCGCGCTGGAAGGCGTCGCGATCTCCGATCTCAGCGCCGCCTCAAAAGCGCTCTCCCTGCGTTATCGCAACGAGGTGCGCGATGGGCGGCTGCATATCTCGGATGCGAAGCTGGCGCTGGCTTATATCGCGACGCGGATGCCGGCGACCTATGCGGCAATCCACGCCAGCCTGACGGCGCTGGCCGAGCGCGCGCCGGATTTTGCACCACGAACCGCGCTCGATGTCGGCGCAGGCCCCGGCACGGTGCTGTGGGCGGCAGCGGCGGTCTGGCCGGACCTGCAGAGCATCACACTGCTGGAAGCCAGCCCGGCCATCCGCGCGGTTGGCGAAAAGCTCACGGCGGCCAGCCATCTGGCGCATGTCGACTGGCGCAATTCGGATGTGACGCGCGATAGCGACCGCATGGCGCCAAGCGATCTGGTGACCCTGGCCTATGTGCTTGATGAGCTTTCACAGGATCAGCGCGACAGGCTTGTCGATCGGCTGTGGTCGCTGACGTCCGGGGTGTTTGTGATCGTCGAGCCGGGCACGACGGCGGGTTGGCGGCGCATACTGCAAGCCCGCGCACAGCTGATCGCGAGTGGTGCGAACATTCTTGCGCCCTGCCCGCACACGCTCGCCTGCCCGATCGTCGAGCCCGACTGGTGCCACTTCGCGGCGCGCGTTGCGCGCTCACGCGTACACAGGCTGGCGAAGGAAGCCGAAGTTCCGTGGGAGGACGAGAAATATATCTATCTCGCCGCTTCCCGCATGCAGGCGGCATCGCGCCCTGCGCGCGTGCTGACGCCGCCGGAAGCCGCAAAAGGGCGCGTGCGATTGAAGCTGTGCAGGCCGGATGGCGTCGCCGAAAGCCGCCTCGTGACGCGCCGCGAGGGCGACGCGTTCAAGTCAGCGCGCAGAAGCGACTGGGGCGATACGTTCGAGAGCTAGACCGAGCGACTTCTAGGCCTGACCCGAGCGGCGCAGGAAGGCCGGGATTTCGAGCTCATCATCGAAGCTCTCGTCGTCCGCGACCGGCTTGGCGGCAGGCGCGGCGGGCTCGTCAGCGGGCTTGGATTTCCAGCCGAACAGCGATGCGAACGAACGCTCCTTGCCCTGATCGGCATGAGCCTGCGGCGGTGGCGCGGGTGCAGCTTCAGGCGCCTGGGCTTCCAGGGGCGCGGGCTGCTCCGGCATCGGCGCGGGGCGCGGGCGGATGATCGGCGCGGGCGGACGCAGGTCGGACGGCGGGACGTTGGCTTGCGCCGTGGAGATCGACGACGGCGCCGGCTGCGGCACAACGATCGGCGCGGGCTGCGCGGCGATACCGAGTTCGGCGGCCGGATGCGGCGCGTTCATGACGGCGGTGGTGAGGCCAGCCTGGAGTTCACGCACCGGCTGCGGCATCGGACGTACACCGGTCATCTGTTGCAGGCCAGCGGCGACGACCGACACGCGGATCTTGCCGACCATCTTCTCGTCGAAGGTCGAACCCAAGATGATGTGCGCGTCGACGTCGACTTCGCGACGAACCTCGTTGGCGGCTTCGTCGACTTCGAACAGCGTCATGTCATAGCCGCCGGTGATGTTGATGAGCACGCCCTTGGCGCCCTTCATCGACACGTCGTCGAGCAGCGGGTTGGCGATGGCGGCCTTGGCGGCTTTCAGCGCGCGGTTCTCGCCCTCGCCTTCGCCCTCGCCCATCATCGCCGAGCCCATGCCCGCCATGACGGTGCGCACGTCCGCGAAGTCCAGGTTGATCAGGCCAGGCATGACCATCAGGTCGGTGATGCCGCGGACGCCGGAATAGAGAACCCTGTCGGCCATGCCGAACGCGTCAGCAAAGGTCGTGTCCTTGTTCGCGATGCGGAACAGGTTCTGGTTCGGGATGATGAGAAGCGTGTCGACTTCATTGCGGAGGTCGATGATGCCCTTTTCCGCAACCTGCATGCGGCGCTTGCCCTCGAAGTCGAACGGCTTGGTGACCACGCCGACGGTGAGGACTTTCTGCTCTTTCGCGATGCGGGCGATTATCGGAGCGGCGCCGGTTCCGGTGCCGCCGCCCATGCCGGCAGCGATGAAGCACATGTGCGCGCCATGCAGCAGGCGCTTGATCTCGTCCGAGCTTTCCTTGGCGGCTTCCATCCCGACTTCGGGGTTGGCGCCAGCGCCGAGGCCGGAGGTGCGGCCGATGCCGAGCTGGATCTGGGTCGGGGCCTTGGAGCGCACCAGCGCCTGCGCATCCGTGTTCGCCACCACGAATTCGACGCCCTGCAGATTGGCCTCGATCATGTTGTTGACGGCGTTTCCGCCCGCGCCACCAACGCCGATCACGACTATCCGGGGTCTAAGTTCAACGGCCATAACAACCCTCGACAACCAAGTTCCCTAGCCTTCTGGCCAGAGAATTTGATGAAAGATCGGCGGTTTTGGCTAAGCGCGTCTTAAAGTCGTCGTTTGGGCTCAGAAATTTTCCTGAACCCAACCGAAAACCCGCTTCATCAGGCCAGAGCCGTGATCCATAGCGGCCCGATCGCCGCCCCCACGCGACGGGTCGGGTCCACCCATCAACTCCCACCGTAACAGCCCTGCCGCAGCGGCGAAAGCGGGTGAACTGTAAGTCTCGCCTAATCCTTTGATGTTGGCGGGCCTGGCGAGACGGACTGGTGCGCGGAAAACGTCTTCTGCCAGCTCTTGCAGGCTAGGCAGCTGGGACGAGCCACCCGTCAGAACGATCCGTCTCGGCAAGGGACGGCCAGCAGCCGAAGCCTTGGACAACCGTCCGTCCATCAGTTCGAGGATTTCCTCGATCCTTGGACGCAGGACCTGGGCAATATCGGCGCGGGAACACTGGTAAGCTTCGAGGCGGCCATCGGGTCCAAGCCGGGGCGCCTCGACCATCTCCAGAGCACCAACTTCAGACAGGCCAACCGCGCCGTGGAGCGTCTTCATCCGTTCGGCAGCGGCAAAGGTCGTGCCCAATCCCTGGGCGAGGTCGGACGTGGCGCGCGACCCGCCCATGGGCAGGGTTTCGACATGCACCAGCCCGCCATCGGAGAAGGCTGCCGCAGACGTAACGCCGGCCCCGAAATCGATGACCATGGCGCCCTGCTCGGCCTCATCCTCGACCAGACAGGCAAGTCCGGCGGCAAAAGGAGCGGCCAGGATAGCGGTAGGATTGAGGTGAGCGCGCGAGACGCACTGGACGATGTTGCGCAGGCCGGCGGTCGGGGCCGAGACGACGAGATAGCTCGCGGTCAGGGTTTCCGCGAACATGCCGCGCGGATCCTTGATGCCGGCGGTCGAGTCGACCGTGAAGCCAAGCGGAGCTGAATGCAGGATTTCGCGGCCCTGCGGCTGGAAGCTTTCCAGCGCAGCGATGCGGGCGTCGCGGATATGCTGGGCGGTGATCTCGCGGCCGCTCATGGGGAGCTTGGCGCGCACCACGTCCGAACGCAGATCGGGGCCCGACACGCCGAGGACAACGTCGGTGACGCGAAGATCGGCCGCACGCTCGGCCTGTTCGACCGCAAGGCGGATCGAGCGTTCCAGATTGTCGAGATCGACCACGGCGCCAGCGCGGACGCCCTTGGTGCCCTGCGCGCCTGCGCCGGCGACACGTGGCTCGCCATCGGTCGCATCGGCGCGACGGGAGATCATGCACGTTACTTTGGAAGAACCGATGTCCAGCGCAGCCATGACCGTTCCGCGCGCATGGGCGCGGTCACGGACATTGGTACGCTGGGCAAGCGACGACATAACCGTCATGTGCCTCCGGGCGAGGAGGCGTCGGCTGGCGCACCGGGCATGGGCTGCAACGCGATGTATTTCGGGTGGCGCGCGTCGATGCGTGTCGCCGGAAGATCGAGCACACGGTTCTGCGCCTGCATCAGGTTCAGCGCATCGAGCTGTTCCATAAGGCGAGCGTCGTCGGGGAAAGCGACCACGTCGGTGCGGCCCTTGAATTTCACGTCCCAACGACGGCCGCCGACGCGATAGGCGACGTCCATGCGGTCTGCGAGGTTCGGGAATTCCTTGATCGCAGTGACAAGCGTTGCAGCAGCTTCGGCGGCGTCTTCGCCGACGACACGCGGCAGGTGCATGTACCTGGCAGGATCAGCTTCGGCGAAGGTGCGGCCGCGCTGGTCGATCACGCGCCAGTCGCCGCTGTTCAGGCCATCCTGCCAGAGCGCGCTCGGTTCGCGCTGCTCGACATGGATGTCGATCTTGTTCGGCCACAGGCGCTGCACGCTGACGGCGCCGAGCGAGTCCATTCGCTCAAGCCGGTCGCGGATGGCGTAGGGGTCGGCGCTCATGATGCTGTCGCCGGCCTTTACTCCAGCCACTTCCTTCACCTTGGCCGCCATCAGCTGGTCGACCTCGGGGTTCACATGCACATCTTGCACGGCAAGACCGGCCCACTGGGCAATGACATTGAAGCCGTTGTTCATGCGCTGACCGAATGCGCCAAGGCTGCCGCCCATCCATGCCGCAACCGTCAGCATCGCCGCGCCGCAGACGATGGTGCCGAGCGCATAGGTGGCGACGCGGTCACGGAACCAGGCGACGGAATAGCGGATGTCGCGCGCGCGCGGCGCAGGACGCGCAGCACGCGGCGCGGACGGCGCCTCGTCGCGGTCGTCGTCATAGCCGGCGGGTCCGGCGATACGGGGACGTTTTACCTTGGGCATGACGCGTCCTCGATCATCCAGCGGACGAGCGAGGGATAGTCGATGCCCATATGCGCAGCCTGCTCCGGGATGAGCGAGGTGGGCGTCATGCCCGGTTGCGTATTGGTCTCGAGTATCACCAGTCGACCCGCTTTATCGTCGTAGCGAAAGTCCGACCGCGACACTCCCCTGCAGCCAAGAGCCTGATGGGCCCTCAGCGACGCGGATAGCGCAGCTTCGGTGACCGCATTCGGCAGGTCTGCAGGAAGGACGTGGCGCGATCCTCCAGCCTGATATTTTGCGTCAAAGTCGTAATAGTCCCTTAAGGTCGTGATCTCGGTGACGGCCATGGCGCGGTCGCCCATGACGCCAACGGTCAACTCCCTGCCCGGTATGAATTTTTCGACCAGCGCCCGCTTGCCGAATGTCCATGTTCCGTCGGTCAGCTCCTTGGGCGGGCGGTTTGCGCCTTTCCGAACGATGAACACGCCAAACGAAGACCCCTCCGCAGGCGGCTTGATGACATAGGGCGGCGCCATGATGTGGTCGCGCGCCAGATCTTCGACGTCGTACATGCCGCCCTCTGCGACATCGAGACCATGCTGGACGTAGACCGCCCGCGCCTTGTCCTTGTCCATCGCCAGCGCCGAGGCGAGCACGCCGGAGTGGGTGTAAGGAATGCCCATGATTTCAAGGATGCCCTGAACGCAGCCATCCTCGCCCCAGGGGCCGTGAAGGGCGTTGAGCACCACGTCTGGCTTCACATCCGCGATCTGTTGCGCGAGCTGCCGCGTCACATCGATCTCGACCACGTCGAAACCGGACTGGCGTGCAGCGTCCGCCATGCCCTTGCCCGAGGACAGCGACACAGGCCGTTCCGACGACCAGCCACCCATGATGACGGCAACGCGAGTCATGCTTCCGCTCCTGACATGCCCCGCTATGCGCCCACATTTCCTAATAAAGAGGGGGCGTTACCGGGAGGCTTACATTTGAAGGCATAGGTGGGTTCGTTTGACGCAGAAAGCGAGCGGATTTGGGGGTAGGATCAGTTCGTGAGAGGAATGATCGCATGAAAAACCCGAGCCTGATCGCTGCTTTGGCCCTGCTGACCGGCTGCGCCACGAACGCCAGCACCCTGCCCGGACCCGTTCAAACACCAATGATCGCCGTGGGCGGTACGCCCTGCGACCCGCCGATGGTCGTTCCGCCCAGCATCGTTGCGTCCGTCCGCTCTGCGTTCGAGGAAGGCCGCACCCGGCCAAGGCCAGCCATCACCCCGGAAGACGGCGCCGCTTATCAGAAGATGCAGGAGCAACAGCGGACCAAGGACTGGGCTGCGCTCTGCTACTTCCGCGCTGACAACAAAGCGCTGGCCACGCAACCCGTTCCTGCCGACCGCGTCGTCTTCATGGGCGACTCGATCACGCAGAGCTGGACGCTGGCGCATCCAGACTTCTTCACCGCCGCCCGGGTCAGTCGCGGCATCAGTGGCCAGACCTCGCCGCAAATGCTGCTGCGTTTCCGCTCCGACGTCCTGGCGCTGAAACCCGCCGCCGTCCACATCCTCGCAGGCGTCAACGACATCGCAGGCAACACCGGGCCGACCACGCTGGAGGAGGTCGAGAACAATATCGCCTCGATGGTGGAGCTGGCGAAAATTCATGGCGTGAAGGTGATCCTCGCCACGCCCCTGCCCGCCGCCAAGTTCAACTGGGCCCCGCAGCTCAACCCCAGAGAGGCGGTGATCGCCTACGCCGACTGGATCCGCCGCTATGCGGCAGACCAGGATCTGGTGCTGGCCGAGTATTTCGCGCCGATGGCCACCGCCGACGGCGCCATGAAGCCCGAGCTGACCCTCGACGGCATCCATCCCAACAAGGCGGGCTACAATGTGATGGAGCCGATCACGCAAGCCGCCATCGCCAAGGCGCTGGCGAGATAGCGCCGATACGAATTCGCTATCCAGCGCCCGGATGATTTTCTAGGACTCAGGGATGGGGATTGGCCGGGGATTTGAGATGTTGCTGCGCCGCCTGATAAATCATCTGCGCAAGCAGGAATGGACCGCGATCGGCATCGACTTTCTGATCGTGGTCGTCGGCGTTTTCATCGCGATGCAGGTAACCAACTGGAACGCTGAGCGCGAAGAGCACGCGCATGCGGATTATCTCACCAGCGCGCTGCATGCGGAATTCGAAGGCATAGAGACCGAGCTTGCGACATCGCTCGACAACATCACGCGCTATCAGGCGGCGTCGCGGAGCCTCCTGACGGCCCTGCGCAATGGCGGCCTGCCGCCGGACGACGCCAAGGTGAAGGACTGGATCGTCAACTCGATCAATCTTGGACGGCAATCGCCGCGATCGGCTGTCTATCTCCAGATGGTGTCTGATGGCGATCTGCGCCTTGTCAACGACGCGAAACTGAACGCCGCCCTGATCCGCTTCGATCAGCGTATCGAGCGCAACGCTTTCGTCTATGCCGCAACGCTATCGATCATGTTCGACAAGGATCCGCTGTTTGACGCCGTCGAGTTTGACGACACGGGCGCGCTGCGCGGCGCCGGGCGCACCGTCCTGTCGTATGACCCTGACAAGATCAAAGCCGCCGGATCACGGATTGAAGCAGCAAGCCTTGCGCAATCTTCCCTGCGCTCCGCCGTGTCGGAACAGCTGGACGATGCGCGCGCTATCCTGGCGATGCTGAAGAAGCCTGCGGCTTGATCCACGCGATCAGTCGAGGTCGAGCGCCTGCCGGATGTCGCGCCAGTCGACCATCTTGTAATTCTGCTGGCCCGGATCCGGCTTGTCCTGGTCGTCGTGAAACGCAATGACGCCCGCCGGGAACTGGCCGATCGGGCCAGACCAGGCATCTAGGCCGTCCGTCGCGGTCACGCCGTCGATCTTGTCGCCATCCACGATGGCGAAGCGGCCAACATAGGTGTGGGCGGCGCCCTCGATGCGGAACACGTTGTACGTGTCATCGCCCTGCGATGACGCGATCAGATACTTTGCGCCCTTGTCCCGCATGATGGTCAGGCCTTCGACGTCATCCGTGATACGCTTCTTGTCCACCTTCGCGATGCTCTCCGGCGTGTCGCTCGAGCCCGGCGCGAGGTTCCAGCGCCAGATACCGACATCTTCCTCGCCGAGATAGAGATTGCCCGTCGCATCATCGACCACGCAACCTTCCGGCTGGCTGCCGACTTTCAGCGTCCGCTCGAGCTTCACGGCAGGCGCGCCATTGGCGTCGGCCGTCACAGTCCAGATACGCACTTCGCCCGACTTGGCGTCGGCGATCAGCTGGAACTGCCCGTTATAGTTGCCGACGCAGAAGCCATAGGGCTCGTAATCACCCGTCGCGATGAAGCCCCACTCCTTCGTCTCCAGCGTCACCGGATCGAGCAGGTAGGTATGAAGCCCCAGCTTCTCGTCAGCCGAAGCGCCCACCAGCACATAGTCCTTGCCCCCAACCTTGAAGCCCGCACGCAGATCGACATTGTTCAACGCCCCGCTCGGGAAGAACTGCTTCACTGTGCCGTCCATGTTGTGGACGTAGAGCCCATCGGTCTTGTCGGTGCCGAACATCACCGCGCGTTTCGTGTCAGCCGGATCAGCCCAGAAAGCCGGATCATCTGCATCCACCTGCCCGTCCGTCGTGACGATCGTCTCAACCGACGCCTTCACAAGAACCGGCGGCTCGCCATTGGCCCAGCGCGGCCCCGTGGCGCAGGCGCCCGCCAGCAATGTCAGTCCAAGAACGGCAGCACGTTTCATGGCGGTCCTCGATGGAATGGCGTCACGAAGAAAGAGAATGGCCCCGCGCTCATGACGAGGGCGGGGCCAGTTGGGAGATGACAGTCTAGAACGAGTAACGTCCGATGATCTGATAGACCGGGCCGGCTTCTTCACGCTCGAGCTCGTACTCGTCGTCGATCGAACCAGACATCTGGTTCGCGAGCAGCGCATACTTGCGGAACGATTCTTCCTTCTCGGAGTCGAGCAGGTTCGAGCCGACGAAGCGCACGGTGAAATTGTCGCCGAACGATTTCTCGACGAACACTTCAAGGTCGGCGCCGTAGGACGTGACAACTTCCTCGCCGACGACGCGGCTCTCGGCATCGCCCTGTTTGCGGTAGGTGGCGCCGAAGGCTGCACCCCACGCAGAGATGTCGTGGATGAAGCCGAAATTGTAGACGTATTCCGACTGGCTGTTGAAACGGCGCGAGCCGAACTCGTCGTCGACATTGCTGTCGAGCCACGAATAGTTTGCGAACACGCCCGTGTCCGGCAGGCCGAAGATCGACAGGTCGGACGACAGGTCGAACTCCACGCCAAAGACTTCGCCATTGCCCGTGTTGCGAACGCCGAAGATGTAGGCGAGGTCATCCGGGGCGTCGTTGGCCGAGCCTTCTTCGCCGGTATTGTAGATTTCGATCAGGTCATTCACGTCGCGGAAGAAGAAGTTGATGCCTGCGATGCCGGATTTGCCGAGCTGATGCTCGTAGCCAAGATCGAGGCCCCAAGCGGTTTCGGGCTTGAGCTCCGGGTTGCCCTGGAAGTCGTTGGCGCCGAGCTCTTCTTCGCGGACACCCGCGAACAGGAATTCGAACGGGGCGTTGCGGACCGTGCGGGCGACCGAGCCGCGGATACGGCCAGCGTCCGAGACCTCCAGATCGAAGTGAGCAGACGGCAGGAGCGTCGTTTCATCCCGCTCGTCGCCATCAACTTCCAGCGTCATGTTCTCGACGCGGAGGCCAGCTTCCCAGCTGAGCGGCCCATGATCACCGCGAACCAGCGCGTACGGATCGATGTTGGTGCGCTTGATGTTGCTGGTCGTGTAGGTGATCGTGGGGTCTGTGTAGCCCGGCACGCCAGCACCGCTGGCGTTTGCGATGCGGGCGGCCGCGCCGGGAATGTTGGTGCGGAAGCGGCCATCGCCAAGCGTGGTGTCGCGTTCTTTCTGCTTGAACTGCAGGCCGGCCTGGAACTCCAGATCGCCGAACATGCGCTCGTGATCGATCTTGGCCTTGACCTCGTTGTCGTCGATCGCGAACGGCGCCAGATCGCGCGTGAAGCGGTCGGCTTCCGGATAGACGATGGCGTCGCGAGAATATTCCATCTCGTTCTCGAACTCGAACGTGTCGTCCTTGAACGAGGCGTAGCCAAGCTTGAAGGAGGTCTTGCCGCCGAACGCCTCGAGCTTGTAGCCGCCATTCACCGAGAAGCTTTCCTGATCGATGTCGACATCGTTGCTGTTGACAACGTCGATGCTGCTCAGCGCTTCAACGCCGTCGCGGTATTCGATCGAGTCTTCGTCCTGGAATCGCTCGGTCTTCACGTAAAAGCCGTCGAGGGTGAATTCGCCATTCTCGCCAACAGGCGTTTCCCAGGCGAAGTTCGCCGAGTAATCCGTGCCGTCGCGCGTATCGCGCTGGAGCTCGCTGTTGTTCAGGTCTTCGCCAACATCGTCATAGCGCAGCGACGTCTTGCGCTTCGGGTTGTGACGGCCCTGCACGCTCGCGCCGAGCAGCAGGCGGCCGTCGCCGATCTTGCCGCCCCACACGGCGCCAGCCGATTCACGCACGCGACCATCATCGAACGCCAGGGCGCCGAGACGGACATAGCCGCCTTCAAGAGCATAGCCGTCTTTCAGAACGATGTTGATCGCGCCCGCCATCGCGTCGCCCGAACGGTTGGCCGAGGCCGAGCGCACGATCTCGATCTTGGAGATCAGTTCGGCCGGAATGCGATCCACGAAGAAGGCGGTATCAGCGCCGTTGCCGATCGCGCCCGACGAAGAGCCGGCGCCCGGCACTTCTTCGCCATTGATCAGGATCTGCGTGTAGGCCGGATCAAGGCCGCGCAGGCGCACGCCATCCGATTCCAGCACGTCCGACAGGAAGGTGACCGACGGCACGCGCTTCAGCGCGTCGCCAACCGTCAGCGGCTCAAAGCGCTGGAAATAGTCGGTGTCGTAAACAAGAACCGGCGCCGTGTCGGCGGTACGGTCGCGGTAGGCGATGCCGTTGATGACAACCACATCGCTCGCGTCGGTTACGGTGCGGTTCGCATTGCCGCTCGTGGTGACGGACTGCGGATCATCCGCCGGGCCGGACTGCGCGAATGCAGGCTGGAACGCAACCAGCGTCAGCGCGGCGCTGGCGACACCCGCCAGGTGCGAGCCTTTCAGAAACTTCGTCATCCGTACCCTCCATCATTCGATGGGCGGGCTCTAGTGATGTCTCATGACAGCGAGCACACGGTTTTGTTGTGGTTCTATGACAACCCGCCAGCCGCGCTACTGGGCCGCACCGTCATGCAACCGTTACACTTCCTTGCAGCCTGAGCGTGAGGGAGATAATACGCCGCGCATGGCACTCTCGATCATCGGCGTCGATGCGGACGACACGCTCTGGCACACGGAAACCGTGTTCCGGCTGACCCACAAGCGGTTCAACGAACTCCTGTCCGATTTCGCGGACGAGGATGCGCTGGAGGCAAAGCTCGCCGCCATCGAGCGTGAGAACATGAAGACCTATGGCTATGGCGCGAAGGGCTTCACGCTTTCCATGCTGCAGACTGCGCTGGAAGTCAGCGGCGGCAATGTCTCCACCAAAGTGATCCAGGAATTGCTGTCAGCCGGTCGCGAGATGATGACGCATCCGATCGAACCCTTGCCCGGCGTCGAGGAAGCGCTGAAGGGCCTCAAGGAACGCGGCCGCCTCGTTCTCATCACCAAGGGCGACCTCTTCCACCAGGAGAGCAAGCTCGCCGCATCAGGCCTGGGCTCGCACTTCTCGGGTGTCGAAATCGTCTCCGAGAAAACGCCTGAAATCTATACCAAGGCTTTCGCCCGCCATGGCGGTTCGGCAGAGACATCGCTGATGACCGGCAATTCGGTGAAGTCGGATATCCTGCCCATGCTCGCCGCAGGCGGCTATGCAGCGCTGGTTCCCTACCCGCTGGTCTGGGAGCACGAACGCGCGGAGAAGCCCGTAGGCAATCCGCGCTATCGCGAGATCGAAACGCTCGGCGGCCTGCCGGCATGGCTGGACGAGATCAGCTAAGCGCCGCCCTCGTCCGCCGATATCATTGGCGCCAGATCACTGATGCTTCGAATGATCCACCGGCGGCGGCGCGGGAGCGGGGGGCGCAGCTGGCGCCGGAGGACGCGGCGCAGGCGGCGGCGCGCTGGGGTCGACCTGCCCCAGACCCACAACATCACCCGTCGCAATCACATGGCCTTTCAGCGGCTCGATCAGCTCGGCATAGCTCTTCGGCGCAAAGTCAGCCGACAGCGTCGTGTCGATCGCCAGAACCTGGATGTGATAGCGGTGCTTCGGCCCCGGAGGCGTGCGCGGCCCGAGATAGGGCTTGCCCGCACCCTGATAGTTCGGGCCGTAGATCGAGCCGGCCGGAATTTCTTCCGGCTTCATGCCCGCCGGCAGCTTGGTGACAGTCGCCGGAATGTTCACCACCGACCAGTGCAAGATGGGTGAACCGCGCGCCACGAAGTCAGAGTCCTGCATGATGATGGCGTAGGACTTTGTCGCTGCAGGCCCCTTGGTCCACTCAAGGCCGGGAAAGGCGTTGCCCTGATACTGCGTGTACTTGAAGTCGATATCGGCGCCTTCTTTCCAGCCCGGCGTCGTCACGGTGAGCTTCGCTGCACCGGCCGTGGCAAGCGTCACGCTCGCCAGCAGGTCCTTGCCGACTTCAACAGCCGCAGGCGGAGGCGATTGCGCGAAGGCTGGCGTCGCAACCATCATCGCGGCCGCAAGTGCTGCGACCGATGCAAAACTTCTCATGCGTGTTTCCTCGTTTTCGGCGCAGCGTGGATCACGCGAAGCGAAATCCACCTGCAGCTCTTGCCTTGCAACGGATGGGGCTCGCTACGCTCACCCCACCCTTCGATCCATTTTTAGGCGACCTACTTCGGCACAACCTTCAGAAGCCGCGCTTCCGGCCCGTCCGTGAGAAGGTAGAGCGCGCCATCGGGCCCGACATTGATGTCGCGATAGCGTTCTTTCTTGTCGGAGAATTTGATCCGCTCCTCACCCTTCACCTTCTCGCCGTCCATGGTGAGGCGTGCGACGTAGTCGGAGTTCAGACCAGCCGCGAAGATATTGCCCTTCCATTTCGGGAACAGGTCAGCGTTGTAATAGGCGAGCCCGCCGGGCGCGATCACGGGGTCCCAGTAATAGAGCGGCTGCTCCATCCCGGCCTTCACCGCGCCTTCGCCGATCTTCTTGTTCTCGGCGCCGTATTCCACGCCATAGGTGATCGTGGGCCAGCCATAATCCTTGCCCTTGCGGGCGATGTTGATCTCGTCGCCGCCTTGCGGGCCGTGCTCAAGCTCCCACAGCTCGCCCGTCGCCGGATGCAGGAACGCGCCCTGCACGTTGCGGTGGCCGTAGGACCAGATCTCCGGCAGTGCGCCATCCTTGTTGCCGACATACGGATTGTCTTTGGGTATCGTACCGTCCGTGTTGATACGGACGATCTTGCCGAGCCCGCTCTTCAGGTCCTGCGCCTGCACGCGGCCGGCGGGGATGGATCGCTCACCCTGCGTGACGAACAGCGTGCCGTCCTTCGCGAACACAAGCCGCGAGCCATAGTGCAGCGGCGAGTTCAGCGCAGGCCGCTGGTGATAGATGACCTTCACATTCTCAAGCTTGGGCTGCGCGCCATCGACCAGCTTGGCCTTTGCGACAGCCGTGTTGTTCGTGCCGTCAGCCTGCGGCTCGGAATAACTCCAGTAGATCGTCTGGTTGGTCGCGAAGTTCGGATCAAGCGCAATGTCCAGCAGGCCGGCCTGCCCGCGCGACACTACCGCCGGCACGCCATCCTTGATCGGCGGGGATACCTTGCCGTCCTTGTCGACGATGCGGAACTGCCCCGCCAGGCGCTCGGAGATCAGGAACTTTCCGCCCGGCAGGAATTCGACCGAAAAAGGCGACACAATTCCCTTGGCGACTTCCTTCACGTCATACTTGGTGTCGGTGGTCAGGGCCGGCGCACGGGTCTGCCCGGCAAACGCCGGCTTGTAGCCAGACTTGTTGCCATCGCGCGTCTCGGCCGGTGGTTGCGCCACGGCGACAAGGCCAAGGCCGACCGCGCATGCGGCGGCGGAAATCATGGCGGCTGTACGGAAACGCATAAAGCAAAGCTCCCCTGAAATTTCTGAAGTCTGGTCATCTACCTAGTGGCGAAACGCCGTAGGCACACCCTTGAACTGCATCACGCCAGCGCGAGGCGCAGCGGAAACCGCATCGAATTCGGACCGAAAAGCTGCGTCTCCATACAATTTCCGTTATAGTTTTATAACTATATCGGCCTTGAAGGCCCGCGCCACTCAACTCACTGCGATCGTGTTGATGTAACGTCTTGCGATCCGCAGGCGTATAAAGCACGTACGACACACGGTTCCGGAGCTGTTTCCCATGCGCTTCCTCGTGCTTCTCCTCGCCCTCATCTTTTCCCCCGCCGCACTGGCGCAGGAAAAGGCTCAGGCCGTTTTTGCAGGCGGATGCTTCTGGTGCATGGAAAGCGACATGCAGCACCTGCCCGGCGTGATCTCCGTTGAGTCCGGCTACACAGGCGGCAAGGAACAGAACCCGACCTATCGTCAGGTCGCGATGCACCGCACCGGCCACTATGAATCCGTGCGCGTCACCTTCGATCCGAAGAAGATCACCTACGAACAGCTGCTCTCGCGCTACTGGCCGCTGATCGACCCGACCGATGCCTACGGGCAGTTCTGCGATCGTGGCCAGAGCTATGCGCCCGCCATCTTCGTCACGCCCGAACAGCAAGTCGCGGCCACACGCTCAAAGAGCCAGATCATCGCGTCGGGCCGCGTCAACGGCAAGGTCATCGTGCCGATCCTGCCGCTGGGTGATTTCTGGCCAGCCGAGGAATACCACCGCAACTACGCCAAGCAGAACAAGGCTGACTACGACGCCTACCGTCAGGGCTGCGGCCGCGACAGCAGGCTCGCGGAAGTGTGGAAGCCCGTGGGCTGATCTCAGCCTGTCGTCTTCGGCCCCTCGGGCCGCGTCGCCACGAACAGCGCGCATACCAGCAGCACGGCGCCCGTGAGCCAGAACCACAGCGCGGGCGGATGGGCGATCGCAACAACCACGAACGATAGCGTCATCATCCCGATCGACAGGTATTTTGCCTTGCGCGGGATCGCGCCATGCCTCCGCCACGCCACCACGGTCGGCCCGTATTTCGGGTGGTTCTCGATCCACGCTTCCAGCCGCCGCGACGACCGCGCGAAACACCCCGCCGCCAGGATCAGGAAGATCGTCCCCGGCATCACCGGCAAGATGTAGCCGAGTACCCCCAACCCAACGAACACCAGCCCCGCCGTGAAATACAGCGGGCGGGTCAGCGGATGTCCTTTCGGGGCTGGGTCGGTCATGGGGGGCCAGTCAGGCAGAAATCTGGATTACAGTGCGACCCTAGCCGCGCTCTGTTCCAGATTGCAATTTGTTCGCAAGAAGCAAGAGCAAACTGCGGCTTTTGCCCGAATTCCCGGCCTTTCACGCTTTCGAGAACCTTCCGCACCGTCCTAGTCGCGCGCGTAAAATCGATCCTATTGTCCGCCCGAGCCGACCGGCCTCAGAGCCGGCGAGTAAAGGGGAAGAGATGTCCAAACGCCCATTGATGATGGGATCGCGGTTGCTTTTGGCGGCCGTATCCTTCGCAGTTCTCGCCGCCTGCAGCGAAAACGCACCCGCAGCCCCGGCCGAACCAGCCGCTGTCGCCACCAAGCCCGCCGACGATCCGGCCTGGCCAGTTGCCGCAGTTGCTGACCCCACAACGCTCGGCTTCACCGCCGAAGGCCTTGCAGCGCTCGATGCACGCTTCACCAAGGCGGTCGCCGATCAGGACTTTGCCGGCATCGTCACCCTGCTCGCCAAGGGCGGTGAAGTTGCACAGTTCAATGCTTACGGCATCCAGTCGGGCGATCCGAAAACCGGCACGCCGATGACGAAGGATTCGATCTTCCGCATCTACTCGATGACCAAGCCGATCACCGGCATCGCGCTGATGCAGCTCTATGAGCAAGGCAAATGGCAGCTCGATGATCCGATCACGAAATACGCGCCCGAACTCGCGAACCTGAAGGTCCTCACCTTCAAGGACGGCAAGCCCGTCATACAGGGCGGCAAGCCCGTGCTCGCCGATTCCTCGCGCCCTGCGACGATGCGCGAGATCATGAGCCACACCGCAGGCTTCGGCTACGGCCTGGGCGGCGATGATCCGGTCAACACGGCGTTCCGCGATCAGAAGGTTCTCCTGTCGAAGAACCTCGACGAGATGATCACCAAGATCGCCGGGATCCCGCTGATCTACGATCCGGGCACGCGCTGGTCGTATTCGGTCTCGGTCGATATCCAGGGCTACATCGTCCAGAAGATCTCCGGCCAGAAATTCGGCGACTACCTGAAGGCCAACATCTTCACCCCGCTCGGCATGAACGAGACGTCCTTCATCCTCCCGGAAGATAAGGCCGC
>Ga0116177_10000850_pt1 | contig 22760 bp, 57 predicted proteins | sample AD_STIC10_MetaG_FD_89750 | JGI IMG/M metagenome (GOLD analysis project Ga0116177, IMG submission 89750) | Active sludge microbial communities of municipal wastewater-treating anaerobic digesters from USA - AD_STIC10_MetaG | ecosystem: Engineered > Bioreactor > Anaerobic > Digestate | place: USA... | reverse complement strand
TAAAAACGGGGCATAACCTGCGGTATAGTGCAGTTTGCCATCAAAGGCGGTGGTAAAGTAAAAAAGTCTGCAAGGCAAACCGACACCATACCGCCAGCCGTTATAACCAATGCTATGAAACGCTACGAGCAAAATCAACCGCCATTTGTTTAGCATCTTCAATAGTTTTTGCAGTCCATTCTCCTTTACCCCATTTTTCAGGATATTTTGAAAAGTGTTCGTACAAAGTTCCACGCAATTTTTCATTTGGAACTTTATCATTGTAGGTATAAGTTATTAAAATACCATTCTCCTTTTCGGTATAGTCTGCAACACCATTTACGGCATATTCACAATCACCCCAAAAAGACATTTCTCTTTCAATAAATTCGTCTTTATTTGATGGCTCAAAACCACAATTGCCTTGTTTGCATTCGCTACCAATTCCAAAACCAAATATTGCACGATGCGACCAGCCAAACCATTTTTGTTCTATTGGATTAAATCCTATACAACAAGTTTTTGGTTCTCCATAACCATCTTGTATTTGTTCGGTAATTCCTCTTTTTAATAGAAAGTTTAAATCTTCTTCCATTCCTACTCTTGTCAAATAAGCACCATCTACTTTTGAATAATAGATTTTACCATCATCATCAGGAATATTTGAATTTCCAATAGTTGCAATTGAGTTGATAAACTCTTGTAGTTTTTTTGAAACTGGTTTTGTTTTTTGTTTTAATTCTTTTGACATCTTGTTTATTTTTAATTGTTAATAATTTGAAATCCGTAAAAGCACTGGCTATAACAGCACATAAGCAAAAGCCCAAATTCCTTGCACAATGCCAACGCTATTTGTGCCTTCGCTTATCTGCAATCCGTTAGTGGCAATTTTAGGACACCGTAACTTTTGACAGACATCTTAAGTTTTTATCTGCTTCGGCTCTTAATTCTTTTTGAATTTCATACAACTTGTTAATCTCTTTTTGATTTTCTTTTAGTTGTTCCAACAATGCTTCCAATTCTTTAAATTCTTGTTTTTCATCAACAACTTTTGGGTAAAGTGATTTTCTTGAATAGTTTGAAGTGTCAGTTCCATCATCAAAAAACAACCTGTTACCTACTTGTCTAACTATTCTTAAAGGCGTTAAAGTTGTATTGTAAACAGCAATATCATAATATCTATTACCGTCTATTTCTTGCCCTTTAAAGTCATCAATAGCTTTTTCAATTGACTGCAATTTTGTTGATACAAAAGTTTTCTTTTTGTAATCATTTGAGTTTGTGTTTGCATCACAATAAAATTCGCCTTGAATAGATACGAATATTTTAACTCCTTTGTGTTCTTTTACTAAATTCATTTTGTTTATATTTAATTGTAGTACAAATATAGTATTCTTCTATAAATTAAATAAGTTTTCATTTTGTTTAAAATCAATTAGTTATGTTAAACCTATTCAGAAAATATTTTATTTTTGTATTTTTCTTTCTTAAATTTCTTTAGGATTTCAGATTTTTCTTTAAATCTACCATCATAGAAACCTTGTTTAATTGCAGATTTTCTTTGTGAACTCTTACGGGCATTTATATCTGTTTTCATTTTGTTTTCTTTTATTATATAAATATAGTGGTTTATCTTTAAAATAACAAATTTACAATTTATTTAAAATCAATTATTTATATAATTCATGTGTATCTATATCGCAATATTTTTTCACAATTTGTCTTATTTCATCTCCGCATTTTTCTGCCATGTCGCATCTAATATCAAAATTAATATTTTCTTTCTCTTGTAATTCAAACATTTTATCTAATATGACAGATTGAAATATATAAATTCCTGCCTTAAATCCTTCATTTGTAAAATTAGGTTTTGTGCTATTAAATTCTAATAGTGTATTTTCTATCTCAGATAAGATAGAGCTTAATTTTTCTCCGATTGTCATGATAATATACTTGCTTTTACAATTTTTAATAAATTATGTTCTTTTCTTAGAAATTTATTTGTCCAATTATTAGAGCCTAATTTTAAATTATAATAAGAGCCTTCATGATATAAATATATCTCTTTAAAATCATCTAATAAATCAAAACAAAGAAATTCTAAATTGGTTGTATATACCTCTCGAATATCTTTATTTTCAATGTCTTGTTTTGTGTGAAAATGATAATGAGAAACAAATTGTCTTATTGGTAATTTAGGTTCATTTGCTGTTAAGAAGTAAATTATTCTATTTTCCATTTTTTTTAATTATATTCTTTTATTAATTTAAATTTTTTGAATATTTCTTCCGCAATTTCTATATCTACATTTATCCATATAAAGACCTCTCCATAATTATTTGATGCAATATTACAACCACCAAATTCCCAATAATCTTTTTCTTTTATATTAAAATAAGAATTATTTCTAAAATTAATTACCCAATGAGGCTTACTATTAAGAATTAAATTAAAAGCATCTTCATAAGATAACTTACTAGGTTTTCTTTGCCATACTCCAGGATTATCTTTGGTTCCTTTCTCATCAATCCAATGGTTAAAAGATTTAGATAAAGTTTCATCAAATATCTCTCTAGGATTATTGGGTATATTTAAAATTCTATTTCTTTTCATTTATCTCTTTATATTCTTTATGAATCCATTCTTTTAATTTTTCAAACCTATCTTGCTCTTTAAAATGAATTGCTTCTCCTATTTGACATAAGAAGGATTCATTAATATGGTAATTTTTTGGTATATTAAATTTTTGCTCATTAATCCATTTTTGTCCAATTTCAATAAAGAATTCAGAGCCTCTTAAGATATTTCTGTAAAAAGTATGGTCCATTAAAAATTTTTTTCTATAAATATTTTGTTTTCTTCAAAGGTTATGATAACCAAACTTAAACTTTCCATCTCAAATAAAGCTTTATAATTTCCTGGTATAAAGGTAATATCAGAATATCTTATCTTATTTGTATTTTTATCTATAAATACTTTTGCAATCTCTTCTATAGAATCTATTCCTTCCATTCATCAAGATTGAATAGAAGTATAAAGTCTCTCTTTTTATTAAATAGTGGTTTATACCATAACAAAACATCTCTATTGACTGTTATATCAATATTGGGCCTAAATAATAAATATAAAATCATTAAGAGTAAAAATATTAATTCCATCTTTGTTTGTTTTTTAATTGCTCAAACCATTTTTTAATATAAATCATTCCTTCTAGCCTTGTTTCCAAATCATTCATTTCTTGTAAGAAACCTAAAACTTCTTCTTCACCATCTATTCTTTTCTGAATTGTATCAGAATTTATAATTATGTAGTTATTTTGCATTGTTATTAGTTTTATACCAAATTAAAAATTGATTGATTGCGTTTATAACTGCTTCTTTGTTAGAGTTTAGTCTTAAATATTTCTTTAATTTTTGCATCAATCAAATCTCTGTTATCAGATAATATAGAATTGATTAACTTATTACCATCACTCCTCCATCCCATATTGTGAGTAAAGAAATCATGTAATTGTATTTTCTTAATCTCTTCTTTAATATGTTCATCTAAAGATTCTTTAAAGTTAGGTATAAGTCCTTGAATACCATCTCTAGCTATTTGTTTAGCCATTACTGATAACATAACTCTTGCTTTATCTTGAGATACAGAAACTTCTCCAACACAATTTCTAACGTGTTTTCTAATTTCTTCTTTAACTATTTCCTTGATTTCTTCTTCAGAAAGATAATCTTCAATTTTTATATTCATATTGTTTTCCATTTATTAATTTGTTTAAATTTAATTTTCTATGAAAAGTAGTTTTAATCTCTTCTTGTGTCATTTTAATTTAATTTTAGTTAAACAATATTCAATTGCTGCTTCGTAAGCTTCTGTTGGAGTATCAAAATAACTTTTTCTATTTCCATAAAAGGTAATAAGTACACCATTATTTTTAGATATAAATTTATCAAAATGTCTATCAACACTTATCCAAATCTCATGTGTTTCATATAACCACATTATAACTTCTGCTATTGTTAAAGTATAATACCAAGGTTGATATTCTCTAGGACTATAATTGGAATTTAAGTTTTTAGGATTAGAATCATCTATTTGTAAATATGGCAGTAAATTAAAATCTTTACTTCTTAACACTTCTATTATTTCAAAATTCACTGGATTATTCATAAAAAATTATTTTAGTTTGTTGTTCTTTCCAAATACTTAAAAGTTCTTGATATGATTTTTTAGGTAGCAATTTTAGCATATAATGTCTTCTTACAAAATTGCTAAACTCAATCATATCTTGTTCTGTAAATTGATATGTTTCTTTTGCTTTATTGTAACCAGCTTTAAAACCTTCAACATGGTCATAATATCCATTGTCGGAATTAGGGTGTTTATAATATTCACATTTATCAGCATCTTGTTCGGCTAAATTTTCAAATTCGTTTATTATTTTAGGGATATCTATATTAGGATTATTTGTACAAAGAACCTTTTTTAAATCTTTATTTTTTTGAATAAAAGAAACACTTATTTTATTAGTTAAATAAGAATAATAATACTCTCTTGGTTTAGCAATTTCATCACTAATATAGTATTCAAAACCATCTATTTTTACTTTTTCACAAATAGTTTCTTCTTTGTTTTTATTTTTTTTAATTATACACAAATATACAACAAATAAGAAAAGAAAACAAACCTATAAGATGTTAAAAATCAGTTAGTTTTGTTAATTGTATCATAAACTGTTTATCTCTTTTATTATTTCTGTTATATAATACTTTATCCAATCTTTAGAATATTTTTTTATAAATAATTTATATTCTTTTTCTGTTTTTGGGTCAGTGAAATCAACTCCTCCTGATACTCCAATAAAACAAATAATATATTTTTTCATAATTTTAATATTTATCTAAATTAATTAATTTATGTTTTTGAAGAACCTCAGATATATTTAACCATCCCTCACACTTATCAAATATACCATCTATTTCAGAATTAAGAATTGCATTATCTAAATCTTTTATAAGTTGTTCTTGATTTTTTAATTCTTTATTTTCTTTTTTCAAATGTTTATCATACAAAAATGATATGTGAAATAAAACGTGAGTTTTTATCTCATTCCAAAATTCAGGCTCAGAATGAAAATAAACATTATTTCCCATTTCTATTCTCTTGCATTTTTGATAAAAATTTAACCATTTATCTAATGTAAAGAATTCTTCTATAAATTCTTTTTGAATTTCTGTTGGTTGTTTCTTTAAAAAATTATAACTTAAATAATTTGATAAATCGAGACATTCGATATCGCTTAATTTATCAAGAAACTTGTCTAAATTATTGGTTAAAGATTCTAATATAATTTTTCTATCTGTTCTCATTGTTTAATAATTTTTATATTCTTCTAAATCAAAGCATTTTAAATTCCCATCCTTATCAAAACCAACATCATTCCTACATGCTTGAGCAAAACGAATTTCTCTCATTGTCAAATCCCTCTTGATAAAATCCTTTGTACGTTCATCATCCAGAGAATATAAGAATTCTTGTTTGATATAACCATTTTTTAATAATTTGGTTTCAGCCATCTTTCGCCTCTCGACATCATGTGTTTCTTCCCAAACTTCAAATTCTCTCTTGTTCCAATTTACAGGTTCATTCTCTTCGACATGAATTTTAATAACAAAAGTCTTATTAGCATTCTCATAAACTTTTCTCGTGAGCCCTGAATTTTTATAAGTGAACACCTCTCCTTCTACATAAATGCAATCGAAGTTTATTTTATCTTCTACCGTTGTTATTTGTTCTATCTTTGACATAACTATTAATTTTCAAATTCGATTAAATATTTTATTGTACATTTCTCTTTTTTATAAATCATGTATTCTGACTTTCTAAGCGATACTCCAGGTTTAGCATAAACACTATCATAAATATTCTTATCTAATGTTTTATGCAAGTTGTAACAACTTGAATCATGTCTATCAAAAACTTTTTGATTTCCTAAATGAGTATCATAAAGTGCCATATAAAATTGATTTAAGTTTCCCCCAGCCCATCTACTTCCTCGCATTGAGGTATAACCTCCACTTTTATCAACATCATCTGATAGATATATTGAATCCCCAAACATTGATCCCGAGTAAACAGCACTTGAAGGTCGAATCATTAAACCGTTTTTTAATATTGATAACCAATTTTCATTCCTACTGCCATGCCATAATAATTCTGTTTTTTTATTTGTTCTTGAAGCTAATTCATTATCATAATCTTTTTGAGTTTTTATATTGGTGACACAATAGATATTTTTAACCTTCTGCCTAAATCCTCCTACACACATATCTTTGATTTGACGCACTATTTTATCATCAGTTAAGTAAGATACTCTTAAGCCTAAATAATCTAAAATATCCATTGCTTTCTGTGCAGAATCGTTATTTGATACTTGCTGTCCTACTTGCTGGTTTAGAGTGTCTAATAAATCTTGTTCTTTTTGTAATTTTTCTAAATCATTTTGATTATGAATTAAATAATCATTTACTTTTGCCATCTTACGAGGTATAACAGTAAATAATTTCTGTAGAGTTAAATTTATATTCACATATAATTTAGATTTAATAGCTGAATCAATTTGACTATTAATTTCATTTAACAATCTTTGTGCCTCTTCTATTTGTGCTCTTGTTACCTGAGAAACCTTCACGGTATAATTTTCTAAGATTGCTTGATTTGAAAATTTATTTAAATCATCAATTAACTTCTTCACAAGAGGGTCTGTTATTGGTAAGTAGGTTGTATTATTTACTACCTTTTCGGTTTTTAATTCTGTTACATCAACATAACCTTTTTTAATTTTTGACCTTAAAGTTTTCTCCCATTCATTTATAGAAACAGGTTTTTGTTGAACTCTTGAAACATCTACTCTGCCATTATAAGAGATAAAAGTACCATTATCTTGGTCTATCATCTCATAGAATTTATTTTTATTATTTCCGGCCTCAACCATTACAAGATAAGCATATTTACTCATTTTTCTTAATCGTTTATAATTAGTAATTTAATTCCATCTTCAGATTCATAATTCCATCCATAAGTATCTTCATTTGAAGCATCCATATCTGCCTCTTTAAACTCAAAAATGCGACAATTTTTTGTCTTTGAATTGGTAATCTTTATTTGTGTTTGTTTACCTACTTTGATTGTTGATGTTAAATCAGATATATATTGACTTAAACAATTTGTTTCTTTATTATAATTTAAATTTGTTATATTTAATTCGCTTGTTAACATTATTATTGTTTTTATTAATTATATACAAATATACATATAATAACTAAAAGAAACAAACCTATAACTTATTGTAAATTAAAGATTTAAAGATTACATGCTTCATCTAATTTTATTAAATAAATTCACTAAAAATTCCTCAGTATCACAAATACCATCTAAATGCTTATTAGTAGAGTGACGCTTCAATATAATCTTGACACCATTCATCTATTTTATCATGCAATTATTATTATTTTAAGTTTAAAATAAACATTTCTACAATTGTTGTAAGCCTTAGATACTTGCTTCGATGGAAGATACTAACTTTTCCCCACCAAATCCATTAACACTATATAGAATAAGCTGCAACATTACTTGCACCAGCCACTTTTACAACAATTTATACATTTAAGTATAGTAGAAATGTTTAATGTTTTTTATTTATATGGTCTTGCGTCATTTTCTAAAAACCATAAATAATATTCTTTTTCTGAAATGTATTCTGATTTCATATTTATAAGTTTTTATTGATTTTAATTTGCTTTATAATTTTAATCCTGCATTTATAAAATAATCAACTTGTTCTTGATTGCATATCATATTATCAAAACCATTAAAAACAACCAAATATTTAAACCATGGATGTGAAGTCATTATATCTTGTTTATGTTGACGCATTTGGCTCATCTGTTTAATTCTCATGTGATTATTAACAAGGTAAATAACCATATCTAAATCTGCTTTCATAAAATTAATAATCCAATCCTTAATATCTTGATTATTATTAATTAATCTACAAGCATAATCTTCATGCCCTGGAGACATATTAAATCCTGTCTTGGTATTAATTCTTGAAGAATCTTTTTTGCAAATATCATGTAAAATTCCGCAACAAATTAATTCTGAAATATTTGTGCTAATACATCTTTCTGTTACTGTTTGAATATGTATGTAACAATTATCCTCAGGATGATATTGGGGATTTTCTTTATAGCTCTTCAAATCTTCTAATTTATCTTTTAAGATTTGCGGTAATGTGTTTTCTAATTGATTAAAAGTCATCTTGTTTTTAATTATAATGTAAATATACAATAATAAAACAAATAAATAAAGTTTATAAACCTTTTAAAATCAGTAAGTTATAAATTTATTGTTTATAATAGCCTCTATTGTTTTTATTTAGACTTTCGAGATAAAAATTTCGAATCAATATTTTGATAAAATTGATTCTCTCTAAATTGTATTTGTTCTCTTATTTTTTCGGCTAATTGTTCTACTTCTTCTGAATAACAATATTGAAATTGATTATCTTTTATTTTTACTACTATTGGCATTGACCTTGAATATAAATTATGCAATGCTTTAAACAATTCTTTTCTATAACTATCATTTAAAATAGCTTCTATTTGTTTTTGAATAATATTTTTATTTTCACTTTCCATAACTTTTAAATTTTTTCGGATATTGACTTTTAGCAAGGTTGATATAATTCTGAAGTTTCTCCTTTTGGTCTTTATCCATAAGCATTAATTGTCCTGTTAAAGAAAGTTCTAACCAACCAAAAGCAATTAACCAAGCCCAATAATTATCATTTTCAGTTTCTTTTAAATAAACCTCTTGACGATAACCTTTGATATTATCATATGCATCTTGTAACTCTACATTTGGAAACTTTTCTTTTATTTCTTTAATAAAATCAGTTTCATTTTTTTTACTATCGGTATCCCATTCATAACCAAAGTACATTAAATCTTGAAATTTCATCTTTTTATTTTAATTATAATGTAAATATACAATTTTGTTATAGGACAAACGAATTTATAACTTATTAGAAATCAATATTTTGTTTTTTGTTTAAGTTAGTCATTCGTTCTGACAGTATTTCCTTTAAACCAACCACTTGTGACACATCCTGTAACCGTGTCGCCATTTGGTGCAACAGCCTTAAAATGCTAAAAGATACGACCTGTAAGAAATTTTATCAATTCTTTTATTTGCTCAATGTTTGTATATCCATCATAATCGTAGTTTCTCAAGCAAACCAAGTCATTTATTTTTCTTGAGTCTTTTTCATCTACCTCATAGATAAAAAGCATTTCATTTGGTGTTTGAATACTACCAAATGATAGTTGCCTATTCCTCCCTAAATCATAAGTTAAACTTGCTGTTATGGTTGAGTGTGGAATTTCTTTAAAGCCCAATTCGATTAAAGTAGAACGAAAAGCATTACCTATAGCAGCACCTTTGTTTAATGTAGGCTTTTCTGCCTCTAAGTTTGTTTTTTTGTATTCATAATTTTCGTTTTCTAACATAGTTTTGTTCTTATTTTAAGTGTCTTTCCATTTCACACTTTTTGGTTTTAAGTGTCTCTATTTGTGTTTCTGTGTTTTTTATCTTGTCTTTAAGAATGGTGTTAATAATTTCATTATCTTCAACAAACAACCATTCATAAGTGTAACCGTAACTCATTCCACTTGATTCACTTTCACACCATTCTTCAACAAGAAAATCAATATCATCATTTGAATATGGCTCATCTAATAAAACCAAAAAGTGTTCTTTCGTTCCACTTCTATAACTTTTGTTTATTTTAACTACTTTCATCATAAATAATTTTAAAACGAAACTAACTGACCATTACATTTTTCTATTGTTCTTGACATATCATTGATTTTAAATTGGTCAACATCTGTTAGCTGCCTACCGTGATGCTAAAAGTTACTGTGATATTTAAACATACCATGTCCACATTTAGGACATTGTAATATATAATCAATATGTCCGCAATGATTACATTTCATTTTAGTTTTTTTAATCTTACTTTTCTTTTTACCATTATCTAAATACATTCCAATAATTGGCTCTATTTCTGCTTCATAATAATCACTCATAATCATTTGTTTTATCTTATTTATAGTGTAAATATAACATTCTTCTATGAGTTAAACAAAATTGTATTCTGTTTAAAATCAATTAGTTATAATTTACTATTTAAAGATTCCCTTATCTTTTCTAAACTAAAATCTCTTATAATTTCACTATTTCTAAATACAACTTTTAATTCATTTTCATCACTATTGAATTCTTCCTCTGAAACTTGGTCTCTTAAATAATATTTACCATTCTCATCTTTTAATACCATAACCAAACCTCTTGCAGATTTTTTTGTCCCATCATCTGTGATTGGGTCTTTAAAAATTTCACAACCAATCTCCTCTCCATCCAAGATAAATTTTGTGAATGTTGCTTTTTGTGCGAACCCAAATGTATCTCTTGTAACATATTGATAAGTATAAGAACCAATACCTGCCACCCAATTTGTAGAAACAAAACCTTTCTTTGCTAATCTTGAACAAATGTTTTCTGCTCTTTCTAATGTTATAGAATCACCATATATGCAACCAATATGACTGTCTAATACTTTGTACTGTTTACTATCTTCTCCTGTAACAAAAGTACCTTTAAATGTATCCCAAAGTAATTCTACAACACCTTTATAAGATGGTTTTGAATCTATTTCTTTAGAATTAATTTCCATCTCTTCAATAAAATAATATTGTTTATCATATCTGTTCCATTCGGTTGATTCTGATAATTCATAATATTGATTATTTACTTTTATAATTCTTGTTGTATCAATTGTAAACTCTGGTTCTCCATGAACAGTATTATCATATAAGTCTTCTTTGAAATCTTCTTTTGCTTCCTCTAATGTATTATATTCTTCTATATTTAAACCACATAAAATATCTGCTGGGTCACCACTATCAGGGCGTATGATAACTTTACCATCTCTTGCCATAATTTCATTTTTTAAACGTGGAATAAAATCCATCAATACTTTCCAGAGATTAAATGTATCACTCACAATAGATACAAATCCTGATGGATATAATTCTGTTATTAACCTCTTAAATACTTGAAATTCTGCCTCTCCATATTTTTCCCAAGTTAATCCATCTTTTTTAATAAAAAATCCAATCGAAGAACACATAACGGCGTGTTCGGTGGCACTGACAGAGCAAGAAATAATATCCTTAAAGCCATCTTGTTTTGCTTTATAATATTGTTTCATTCTTTTTCTACCTGGAAAAGTATCTGAGCCCCTAAATGAGGTAAGGTGTCCCATATCTGCTAATAATGCTGCCTCTCTTCCAAAGTTACCTCTATATGAAAAATTATGTCCTTGTAGGTCAATAAAGTTTAAGTCACCACCTGTTTTCTTTGCCCACTTGTGAAATATTTTTTTATATTCATGTGCAATTGTTGCCGTCGTCATTAAGGGCCAAGTTTCTGCTGACATATCCGTTTCAATATAGTTTACCAACCAAAAGAAATCAGGATGTGTTTCACGAACCGTATAACAAGGAACTTTAATAGGACAAATTGTTCCTTCTTCTAATGCCCTTATTTCAAGAGGCATATATCCAAGTTTATGTAGAGCTGTCCAATGTTCAGTTCCCATTTCTTTTACTGTCTCAGGAGATAATGTATATTCTATTAACTCTTGCACATAATCATCTGTTATCTCATTTATATCTCTCTGAAAGAAATCTCTGTTCCAAATTTCAATTAATGTTGATAAAGAATAATATTGCACCCCAAAGACAACAACACCTTCTACTCCAGGTATCCTTGATTTGCGTGGTGTCATATTTGCAACAACATCTGTGGTGCCATTAATATACTGTCTTCTGTGGTCTAATTTATAACCATCAGTTAATCCTGTAGGAAAAATCCCATCTGCTCTTAAATTCATTTTGTTTATTTTATTGTGTTAAAAATTATAATTAAAATATTGGTTTACATTAGATTGTAATTTTATTTTATTAACCAAAAATTTTAGCCTAGAAAAAGCTTCATATAACCCGGCTTTATCATCTAAATAAATATTTGCATAAACCTTACTTAAATCATTTTCATTCTTTGTTTGATTAATATTTAAACCAAGGATTTCGGTGCAATATTTTATTTTCCAATCTAATTTATCTTTTGATGTTTCAGAGGTAAATAATTTTAATATAAAACCTAAATCTTGGCATTCTTTTAATAGATTAATTATTTTACTATAATCAACCTCTTTCTTATGATAATCAAATATAGTATTGTCAAAGTCAAAAGCAACAATTAATTTTTTATGTTTAATATAAGCTTCTTCTAAGATAACATCATAATTAATATCGAATACATCTATCATCTTATTTTTAGGTTTAATTATCATTATGCTTCTTAATTTTATTTCTTTTTAATAATTTTAAGAAATGTTTTAACATTAATATTTCATGTTTTTCTATACCGGCACAAATATTATCCATATTGTCTACTGAAATTTTATACCTTTTTTCTAAATCAAAAAGCTCTCTTTCAAGTGTTTTTATAATTTTTTTTCTTTTCATAATTTTAATTATTTTTATTTAATTTCTTTTCATAAAAAAATGCAGTATCTAATGAGTTTTCACATTTTGTTTTATAAAATTGATACAGAGAATCATTTTTGTTTAAATAATAAAAAGTTGAATCTCTATATTTTTTAGCATCTTCTGTATATATATCCAAAGATATTGCATCTTCTAAGATTTTAATTTTTTGATTTCTGTTTCCTATATAATATAAAAGAAAAATTATAAAAATAAAAATTGCTATTTTTTTCATATTAAATGTTTTTAAGTATAATTAATTTTTCATTTTTTATATCACAATGCGAGTCAGTTGTGAAGATATAATCAAAATATTCCAACAAGTGCTCTATACCTTGATTGAATATACCATGAGATACGGCTAAGTATAGTTTACCCGCATTCTTTTTCTTTAATTCTTTTGCAATGCCAATAAATGTTCTTCCTCCTAAACAAATATCATCGAAAATAATACAAGGTTCACCCTGTAAATCTTCTGTGTTAATTGATTGTGTCAATTCTCCTGTTAATTTATCTCTTGATTTTGCACAAACAATATAATTGTTAATATTCAATTTATCAATTTGTTTTATTTGTGTTTTATATGCGCCACTATCAGGTATAACCCAAGTTGGAAAAACATTTAAATCTTTAAATATGATAGCTAAAGTTTCATAGATAAAATAAAAATTGTCTTTTATTTCTACATTGTTTATAAACTCTACCTTATCTGAATGAGGATGAAATATTATGATGTTTGAGAAAAATAATTGATTAACAAGATTTGAGATAGTTTTTAAACCATAACTTTCTTTTTTATCAAATAATCTATCATCTTGTTGATACATCATATAAGAGATATATAATATCGGTTTTTCTTTTTGTACTCTCTGAATAACATCTGAAACAAATAATAATGAAATCAAATCATCATTGTTTTTAAACCTAGTTACCACAGTTTCTATTATCTCATCTGTTTTTAAAATGAATTTTATCGACTCATCAGGAAACTTAAAAAGTTTATAGTTTTCGTAATCGCCGAATCCTTTTGTTAAATCTAATATCATTATAAAAATTTTTTTACTTTTTTAAAATTTACTCCATCTGTTGCATAACCTAATAAACCCTGAAAGATAACCTTATGCCCATCTATAACAACATCTCTCATAGAATAATAAAGTGAATTCGGATACATAAAATCCTTCTCATATAAAAATACGGTTATATTAATATCCTTACATTCTTCATATATGATTCTAGATATTAGAGACCAATCACCTCCTGCTATACCACAACCTATACGAGGTATTGCAATATGTTTTCCTTTAAAATCAATATTTAATTTTTTAAATACTTTTTTCACCGCTTCGTAATCAACATTTTTGCCTGGTTGATATTGAGTATAAAGATTTAAAATTTTATCTTCTTTATCAAAAGTATAATCTCCCAACTTGCTCACATCACCTTTTATTGAGTTTTGTATATCGGCTAAATAAGTATTAGGGAAGTTTAAAGAAACTTGTTTTGCTATTCCTGCACCCATTAAATGAAAACAATTGCAACCATGTGCTGTATAATCAAATTTATCTTTGTGGGCAAATAAATCCCCTAAATAATAATGTATCATAGTTTTAATGTTTCCAATTTAAAAATAAGTCATTGATGTTTGTTAATGCACTTGTATATTCTTTATAATTTTTCCAATTACCACCACAATTATAAACAACACGAATAGAATCTAAAGACTTTTCAGGTATCTCTTTAACAATACCATTCTCATATTTATCATCTTCTTTATAATGATTTGGTTGATAATGTACCTTATCTCCGATTTTTATTTTAGCAATATCTATCATAATTTTCTGTTTTAAAATCTGTATAAATTTAATACTTCTTTATCGCAATTTATAACATTCATGATGTTTTTCTTATCATAAATTTTAGAACCCATATTCATTACTTCCTCATAATCCCAATCAGGCATTCCTAAATAAAGTGTCCAATCATCAATTTGTCCTTTCTTGGCAACAAACTTTCTTAATTCTCTTGTGCCATCTAAATTTACGCCTGTATTATCATCAAATGCTAGACCCATTATAAAAGGTTCTGAATTTGGTAATTTTTTAAAAATATCTAAAGTTATCATAATTTTATCTAAAATCTGTTTTATCTTCCTTTTTAATTTCGGTAATTAATAATCCTCCTGTAACTGCTTCGCCTAAAATTGTAGAATTTTCTTCAAGATATTTAATCTCAAAAATTCCACCATCTTTAAACATTTCAATCAATTTCTTATCATCTTGACTTTGATTAGAAGGCGTTATAACCATCTTTTTTGTTCCATTTATTATTCCTGTTATTTTCATATTTTTTTAATTATTTTTTATTAATACATTCTCTGAATATTCATTAAGCAATTTCATAACAGAAGTTAATTTATCATAACCAACTTCTTTGATTACTTTGTGTTTAAACTCATCCAATTTTGTAAATTCAGTTCCTTGTGAATAAAGATGAAAATTGATAGGGTAAAACCCCTCTTCATCACAATCATTTTCATCAAGATAACCGCCAAATGTTTCGCAAAGGTATCTTGCTATCTCAATCGAATTGCCCCACATTCCAAGTGAAGTCCAAACGCCTGAGATTCCATTATCTGTTTCACAAGAGCTTGAAAAATATATAGCAAGTTGTCTTTGGTCGTTGCCATCTTTGAATGCTATATACATAAAATCATTACTTGATGCTCTAACTTCAACATCTGTATATTTTTGAGATATCGCCTTTTCTATTTGTTCAATTGTAACTCCTTTTCTAAGGATTGCTTTGGTATCTACTCCCATCTTGTTGTTTTTAATTATACACAAATATACAAAGAAATAAAATGATAAACAATTTTGTAAAAAACTATAAATCAAAGAGTTATAAATACTATGCTTGCCAATACTCTTTTGTATCGATATTCATCATTGTTAACAAGCCATCTTTGCCTGAACCTGTGTCTAAATTCCAAATTAATTCTCCGCTAAATGTTGGGATTTTACCTTTTTTATTATAAAGAAATGTTGGAGTATGTCCTATATAAATTTCTTTAAAATCATCTATTGTTTTTAACCTATCTCCTGGAGAACAACTTAAAGCTTTTGCCAGTAATTTTCTATCCCAACATAATGTATCGACCATATTATCTTTAATAGAATATTCTCTATCAAATCCTGCATGAACAAAGCATCTGTTTTCATTATCAACATAGAATGGAATTTGATTTCTAAAGAAATTTTCATAAGGTTTCTTATCTAAGATTTCTTCATATTGTTCTATTGTTTTAGCTGAACCATAATTGCCCCCAAACATATCAATATCTGTATCAATATAGTAAAGAAAAGATTGGTCATGGTTTCCTAAAATATCTATTCTGTTTTTTATTGTAAATAAAATATCTACACATTTTCTCCAATCCTTACCTCTATCCACAATATCTCCTAATGTAATTAATAAATCTTTTTCTTTATTAAACCTAGATAACTCTAGAACCTTTTCTAATTTATCATACTCTCCGTGTATATCACCAACGCAAAAGGTTTTTTGTAATATTTCCATATATAACTTATTTATCTTTTAAAATTTTTAAGCTTATTATTTATTTCTATTTTTGCTTCTTTATCTAATTTGTGCCGCTTTTGATTATTTGATTCAACTTCCTTGAATATAGAATTATTAAATTTATTATAAAATTCTTCATAGGTGTAATTGTCTGCTATTCTTATAGCTGAATCAATATCATAACTTCTTAATTCGCATATCCAATATCTACCTATTGTATATTTAGGTATCCTTTCTAAATCAGTTGTTGCCTCAAGAGCATAATGCCATTTATTTGTTTTTTTATCAAGATATGAAATATAGAAATATTGTTCACTATAAGATGTTTTTTCAATTCTTGAAATAGCACCTTTGCTATTTCTTTTATATTTTTTATAAGATTTAAATTTAATTTTTAAAATAATTAAGTCTATAAAAAAACTAATAATTAATATAGAACCTACTATTAAAATTAAGTTTCCAACGTCTTTCATGATATAATTTATTTTTTTATAATTTCTTTAATTTCTTCTATAGAAATTTCTTTAAGTTTCTTATATTTTATTATTCTTATCTGAAATCCTAATAAAAATACATTTAGAAAAGTCCTACCTGTGATTCCTCTCTTATAAAAACGAAAGAAATACATTTTCCAGAGACTTGGAATAAAATTAATTAAAACTGATATGTTGTTAATTTTTATTTTCATAAGAATAACCAATAATAAGTTTGAAATATCAAACTAAAATAAAAAAAGATAACATCAAATAAAATTAAAATTTTTCCGATAGAACTATTATCTTGGTTTGTTCCAAAACCAATACTTGAAAAAGGCAAACTAATACAAGGCTGCCTAAATAATCTACAAAATACATTCAGTGCTCCATAGACAAATGTTATCGCTACTAATATTTTCATTAATTCAAATTTTAAAACTGTTTAACCAAATTGTTTATATCTCTCTTTCTTTCCTCTTGCAGTACAAAAATAAATAATTTCTCCATTTTTATTAACTTTATCTCTGATATAACCTTTTTTTACTCCATTGCTTAACCATGTTTCTACCCCAAATATAGAAATATTTTTTAACCAATCTGTATTTTTTTTATTTCCTCAGAAGTTTTTCCTGGATAATATTCTAGAGTGGTTACCAACATTAAAGTACTCTCTTCTAATTGTGTCATAATTTATTTTTATGATATATAATTGATAAAATCTTTTTTGTTTTTAAATTCAAAAATATTTACGATAAAGATAAAAGAATTTTCAATAGGGATTTTTTCACAAATTGATTTATATGAAGGAAAATTTATTGATGTTATTAACAATTGTCCATATTGAAAAGCTTGTTTGCTTTCTAACCTATAACTAATTAAGAAATATCTCATTTTATTTAAATTTTAATAATATGTGTAAATTTAGAATGAGCACCTGTTGTGTATCGCACTAAAATACTTACCCCATCCATTACCACTTTTTGGCAATTTTCTTTTATCAACTTTGCTACCATCACTCCATAATATATCTTTGCCATCGAATTTAATATACTGGTTTCCTCTAAAAGAGTAATGCCTTATGAGTGAATAATGTTTTTTGCAATTTTCTAATGCTTCTTTTGTATTATAAAAAATACATTCATTTGTATTTTGTATTTGTGGATTGAAAAATCTTTCTATAAACATAATTTTATTTTTAAATTTTAATAATATGTGGCACAAATCCACCTTGTGCGCATCCTACCATAGGAATTAAATTATCACCTTTAACATCACAACCTTCAATTTTTGAAATTGATTGATACCAAGAGTTTTTAAATTTAGAATCAATTAAATCTAACTTAACGAGTAAATGAAAACCACCTCTTGTCTTTAAGATAACGAGAGCATTGAAATTAATCTTACCCTGTAATTGTTCTAATACTTCTGTATATTCTATGCCATCAAAATCAAAATCCATAAAATGTTTCGTACCTGTTGATTCTTGTATTTGACTTAATACTTCACTATGAGGATTATACCCTCTATAATCTTCTGTGATTAAGTCTGCAAATTTCTTTAGTGAGTTTTTTGTCGCTTTAATTAAATCTCTTGGATTAACAGAAATATAAAGAGCTAATGCTTCTTGAGGAATAGGGTTGCCTTTATCTTGGTATGCACCAATCTCAACTTCTAATTGTTTTACTTTTTGATAAATATAATCTTTAGAAGAAGTTAATCTCTTTAATTGTGCCTTAGAAGATAATTGTGTTCTATCCTCTAGGTATTTATTTCTACCTAAGAGAGTAATATAGTATTGTTCATTGTGTTTACAATCGGGTAACCAAGCAATAAAATCTCTAAATAATTTTTCATCCTGTATTATTTTATAGTTCATGATTAAGCAGGAATAAATGTTCGATGTTTAGCATTTTGGTCTTTATCAAACCAAATACCATTTGTAATATTATTACCTCCCAATTTAATGTTTACCGCATTTGGATATTTTTCTTTCACAATTTTTTTTAATTGACTGGTTGTTAACCTTTTTATTTTATCTTGTTTTGATATATAATTCATCTTGTTGTTTTTTGTTGTTAATTATAGTGTAAATATACAACAATAAAACAAGAAAAACAAACCTATAACTCTTTATAAATCAACAGATTAAAAATTATATTTATTTCGGCTTTCAAGAAATCTAAGTATCTTTTTCAATAAAAAAAATCTATGATACCATTTCATGCTAGCTATTTCTAATATAAATTGTTCTGCCTCCATATATCTCTCAGAACAATCTTCAGTTTTTTTCATTAACCAATTAAGGTCGTTTTTTGTGTATTCCATTTAACTATGAATTTTTTTGTTAAACATTAAATTTCAGATTTATGTATTATTCTTTCTTTTTCAAGTTTTCTCTTATTTATATTTTGTTGTTTATTATAATAATCTGATATCGCTATACTGCACCACTTTTTACATCAGCAATTTCATAATATTCTTTTTGGTTATCATATCCAAATACATAATCGTGCGTCCACTCATTAATATAAAATTTGAACCAAAGGAATTTTACTGATTTTTTTTTACTAATAATTAAATGATAAGATGTTATAAATCTTATATATTCAGAAGTAATATAAGCTGAGTATTTTACTCCCTCAATCTCCGTTTTAAATGTATTACCTAATCTTATTTTTTCTTGCATAAATTTAAAATTCCATTGACAAGTTTATAGACTGCCTAATACCTCGTCTATAAACTTTGAGTCTATTTCATCTTGCTTTTTTGATGCTTTATGGACAATTTCAAACCCAACTACCTTATCAGATTTTTTTTATTAATAAAATCTTCTAACTTTTGATAACTATCTGAATTTGAATAAATATGAATATTCTTATCATTTCTCCAATCATTATCGATTTTCAATTTCACAATAAATCTATGGGTGTAGCCTTCAAATTGTTCTTTAAAATACTTTGTTTCCATTTTATTTATTTTTGTGCAATTTAATTATATATTTTTAGGAATAATTCTATCGTTGCCTTAACATCTTTTTCACAATATTCTATCACATCTTCTTTTTTAACAATCCCTTTCATATACAAATTTGAAACTTCATAATTTGCAAATTTATCTTTAGAAGATTTTATACCTAAAGATTCACACATCAAATCTAACGAGACCATATTTCTCATTCCTCCTCTATAATCTTCTCCTAAATCAAGCATATTAATTTCCCAAGGTTTCTTTCCTAATATTTTTAATTGGCCAGGAAGTGTTAAGCCATATTCTATTGATTTACGAAATAAATAAGGAGCATCGAATCCTTTGATATTTACACCACATAAAATATAATGAGGGTTATCATATAAGAATTGAAAAAATTTAGTAATCATATCCAACTCAGTTCCGCCGGGTATGGTTTTAATTTCAGTAGCATTGTTTGCTTTTATTAACCCAATTGATATAACTAATATTTGACCGAACTCTGGGTGTAGAGGAGAATACTTATTCCAAATATATTCATGACTTAAATCTACACCTTCTGAAAATTCTTGCCTAATTTCTAAGTCTAGTTCTATAGATTTCTTATTAGATTGGAATTTTAGCTCATTATCTACATTATTGAAATGTTGTTTCTCAAGCCAGATTTTTTTTAATTCAATAGGTAAATCTTCCCACTTACATCTTGGGATTGTCTCTATATCAAAAAATAATTCCTTTGGTTGTTTTGCTATACTCATCTTATTTAATTTAGTCATTTACAATTAATAATTTAATCCCATCATGTGATTCATAACGCCATCCATAAACATCTTCTTGAGAGCTGTCCATATCGGCATTTTTAAACTTGAATAATCTAAAATTTCCTGTCTTGTGATTATTTAATTTTATTTGTGTATTTTTTCCTACTTTAACAGTTGGTAAATCAGATATTTCAGCAGAAAAACAATTTGTATTTTTATTGTAAGAGAAATCATTTATGTATAATGATGTAATTGTCACCATGTTATTGAATTTTAGTTGTTAATAAAAAACTTCCACAACAATTATAAACATCAATACCAACATAATTACCTTCTACAAAAGGTGTAAAATAGTTTCTAGAACCGCCTACTACCCAAACACCTTGTATGCCTAAAGTGTTTTCTAAATTTGAATCTGTAAGAGTAATTGGGCTAAAATCCTCTCTTATAATTTCTATTCCGTCAGTCATTCCTGAAAAATCACTTTTTCTTTTCAAAAACAAATTTTGTTTATTCTCTCTAATAAACTTCTTTAATGTTGCTAAAGTAATTTTAGGTTGTCTCTTAATTGTTTTCATCTTGTTATTTTTAATTATATACAAATATACAACAAATAAGATAAAAAAACAAACTTATAAAATATTGATAATAAACTGATTATGTATTTATGCTTTCAGAATATTCTAATTCAGACATACCATCTATAAAAGCTAATTTAGCATCAGTTAAATTAATGTAGAGGAATATATCGTATGCATTTTTTAATTTACCAGATTTTATCTCGCAAACTCTGTATAACCATTGGTTAAAATTTTGTTTATTCAATGTTGCTTCCATTAATGTATTTTTTAATTTTGTTTTTTTATATCATTGCTATATATGATTTCTATCAGACATTATTGCTACTTTGTTATAAAAAAATCATAACCTATATAAGGCAAAGAAGCTATAAATTTTGTACCTTTTGGTACATTCCATTTTTTTATTAATCTTTTTACAGCTTTAAGAGAATAAGCATCATTAAAACCATAGTGACTCATTCCATAATATGCAGATGTATTTCCCTTTTCTCCCCATTCTCCTGTCATTGTATTGAACCATAAAAAAGGTTCTTCTGTCTTTATAATAGGCTCAATCCAAAATGGTCTTTTCATTCTTCTTTTACTCCCATCTAAATTTTCGGAATGAATTGTTACACTTTTAAAAAATCTTTGTCCTCTTGGTTTACTTGAAGTAAATTTCATATTATATTTTGTTTTAAATACCAAAAAATTCGTTTCTTTAAGCACTTAACAGAAGTATATCTAAGAAATGTCACAAGATAAACGACGGTTAATGCTTTTTGTTTTTACATTTTTATAATCTATTGAAAATTAACGTTCTTTCGTACCTCCAATTTCATGAAGAAATATTTTTGGGTTTTCAAACCATTGAATAATTTGTTCAACAGTAAACCATCCATAAGTGCCTATTCCCTCCAATACCTGCGTATAAGTTAAGTATGTTCATTTTCCCACTCTTGCTTTTCTTTTATTTTTTCTATAATTCCCATTGTTATTATTTTAGTTATTTTATATTTATTTTTATATAGTAGCGCATATAAATGAGTTATAGGGCATTTAAACCCCACCTGACGGTTATTGTCAGCCGTTATAGGAAATTTTATTTTTTCTCCTCCCACCCATCGTTCCAATAATCTTGTTGTCTAAAATGCCAAAAAATTGTAGCGGAAGTTTTAACTCCATCTTCAAACTCATACTCACCTATTTCGGCTCTTGGTTGTCTTATGGCTTCGTCATCAGAAAAAAATCTGTGAGTTAATGTTTTGCCATTTCTTAATTCATGTATTGCTTCTTCTTTTGTCATAATTTATAATATTTAATTCCAACGCACAAAAAATAAAACTATCCTACTGCAAACCGTTATGTGCAAGGCTATCTGAACCGTGCTAATAAATCATCCAAACGCTTTTTATCAAGTTCTAAGTTTTTACGTTGAATATCCCCTAAGTTATCTTCTTTTAACTTAGTTATTACCCAGTGCCAAAAATGATTCAAAGCATCTTCGGTAATTGCTCTTTCTGTTTCGTTTAGTGTTATCATTTTTTTTTGTTTTTTATTGTTTATTTGATTTTATTTATTATATTTGTCGTGAGTTTTGATTTTTAGTTGTTATTTAGGCGGGAGTGATTACCCGCCTTTTTTTTACCAAATTTTAAATATATCCGATTCGATTACCATTACTACTTTTACAAATCCGTTAATTCTTTTAACCTTAATATCATAAAACCATTTTTGGTGATAATCGCTATAAGTGCAATTAGT
>Ga0116177_10000846_pt1 | contig 22821 bp, 20 predicted proteins | sample AD_STIC10_MetaG_FD_89750 | JGI IMG/M metagenome (GOLD analysis project Ga0116177, IMG submission 89750) | Active sludge microbial communities of municipal wastewater-treating anaerobic digesters from USA - AD_STIC10_MetaG | ecosystem: Engineered > Bioreactor > Anaerobic > Digestate | place: USA... | reverse complement strand
TGTCCGACTTGCTTCGCTTGTTCGTCGGTCAGCAAAGGTTTGCCATCCTTCATTACGGTCTTCATGGCTTCGACCAGGGTTTCCATGTCAACTTCATCTTTTACCGGCGCGATCGACTTGCCGATATCCATGCCGATCATGTAGCTGAATTGTTTGCGTTCGGTATCCAAACTGGCGATGCCTTTGATGACTGGCTCGCGTTTTTCATCTTTTTTAGCCGCTTCCTTGGACACTTCTTTTTCTTCACCCTTGGAATCACCTTTGCAGGCAGTCGAAGAGAGAATGACGGCGACCAAAGCCAAAGGCGCGAGCGTATTACGAACATTCAAAATCATTGGGGGAAAACTCCGTTGGTAGGCGCCACCCTCTGGCGCTGGAACGTCTATTGTCGCGGTCTGCGAGCCAGACAGCAATCATTTTGGAGCCAATTTCGCGTCCGACGCGACATAAAAAAGCGAAATCAAGCTCGGATGCGACCATGCGAGTCCGTTGGCGGAACTTTCTCGGCATGTCCGGTGCCATAAGCTGCCGGGATAAATCCGCTTCACGGCCAGCTCACCGCAGATGTTATTTATTACCGGCATGGAAACTTTAACTACCCTCGACACGATTCGCGCCCTTCATCCGGATGTTCCAGCAGCCGGCTCACTGGAAGAAAGCGCCGCTATAGAAAATTTCAGACACTTTTTTTCGAGTTTTGCGCCAGATCGCATTGACCAGCTTCTTGAAAAAACCTATGCACCGGACATCTATTTCAATGACACGCTTAAAACCATACGTGGCATAAATGATCTTGCACATTATTTGAGAGAAAGCGCTGAAGCTGTGCAGGAATGTCGGGTTGAGGTGCTTGATGTTGCGCGCACCAACATGGGCGATCACTATTTTCGCTGGAAGATGATGATCCGTTTCAAGCGTTTCAAGAAAAACCGGGACACTTGGACAGTTGGCATGAGCCATTTGCGCTTCAATGCCCAAGGCCTCGTGGTATATCACCAGGACTATTGGAATGCGACGGATGGTATATTCCGCCACATCCCGGTGCTGGGAAACATGATCAACGCAGTGATCAATCGCCTGTAGGGGCGTAATTATTTTTTCGGTACTGGCTGCGCCAATAATTTTTCGATCTGGGCAAGCATCTCAGCATCATCGGGTTTTACCCGACTACCGAAATTCGCGACGACATTACCGTTGCGATCGATAAGATATTTATGAAAATTCCAACCCGGTGCAACGCCGGTGGTGGCAGTCAGTTCTTTGTAGAAAGGTGTTGCCTGCTCGCCAATCACACTGACCTTTTCGAACATAGGAAATTTCACGCCATAAGTCAGTCGGCAAAAATCCTTGATCTCTTTTTCAGTGCCGGGTTCCTGGCCGCGGAAATCATTGGATGGAAAGCCCAGAACCGAGAAACCGCGTGACTTCAGCTTCTTGTGCAAGGCTTCCAGTCCGTCATATTGCGGTGTAAATCCGCATTTACTGGCGGTGTTGACTACCAACAGCACTTGCCCGCCATAGGTTTTCTGCAGGTTAACGGGTGTTTTGCCCGCTAAAGGACGGAAATTCAGGTCCAGCAAGGCGGTTTTTGCCTGCACCGGCATGACCAAAACGAGGCTTAGCAAAGCTAATATTTTCAATACTTTCATGATCTTAGTCCATTTCCAAGGCTTTATTTGTCGATATAGGTCTTTAGTTGGGGTCGCTTTTTTCAAAAACTTGTTGACGAGTAAAAATATAGTGTTATAGTTACCTACAACACCTAACCGTTACCTCACTTAGGAGGTCGTATGAACCACAAAGTCAAAAGCACGATGACCGGTATCTTGGTTGCACTCAGCTTCGTCACCACCAGTGGCTTGCTTGGTCAGGAACCCGTCGCAACGAACGTCGAACCTTCCCCTGCCAATATCGCATATGTTGCCGATTTGGATGTGATGGATGCTTCACAGGAAGCAAGCAAGGCACACGATAAACGTCTGCGTCGTCAATTATCGATGCCTTATTTTTCGTTCAGCCGCGTGCTGCCAAAGCAAGGCCTGTAACTATGAGCATCGCATGGAATGACAACGCCCCCATTTATCGCCAGCTGAAAGACCGCGTCGTGAGCATGATGCTCGATGGTGTCCTGAAGCCGGGCGATGCCCTGCCCTCGGTCCGTCAAATCGCCGCCGAGTACCAGCTCAATCCGATTACTGTCTCCCGCGCCTATCAGGAGCTGGCTGACGAAAATTTAGTAGAAAAACGAAGGGGACTCGGAATGTACATGACAGACAACGCCCGTGATCAGTTGCTTGCTTCTGAACGCGAACGTTTTTTAAAGGAAGAATGGCCGCTGGTGATCGAGCGCATTAATCGCCTGGGCCTGAACTCGGAAGTCTTGCTGGCCAAGGGAGGCACACGATGAGCGCCGTTATCTCCGCACGAAATCTCAGCAAACGCTATGCCAATACGGTTGCCGTGGATAATGTCAGCTTCGATATTCCGGCTGGCCGCATCGTCGGCTTGATCGGACCAAACGGCTCCGGCAAAACTACCGCACTGAAAGCCATCCTCGGATTATCAACCTTCGACGGCGAGTTGAATGTTTTGGGTTTCAATCCGCAAACCCAGCGCGACGAGCTGATGAAGGAAGTCTGCTTCATCGCCGACGTGGCCGTATTGCCCCGCTGGATAAAAGTCCGCGAAGCGATCGATTTTGTTGCCGGCACGCATCCGAAATTCAACCGCGCCAAGTGTGAAGCCTATCTGGCCCATACAAAACTCAAGCCGGACATGAAAGTAAAGCAAATGTCCAAGGGCATGGTGGTGCAATTGCATTTGGCGCTTGTGATGGCGATTGATGCCAAATTACTGGTGCTCGACGAACCGACACTAGGCCTGGACATTCTCTATCGCAAGCAGTTTTACCAAAACCTGCTCGAAGATTATTTCGACGAGAACAAGACCATTATCGTTACGACGCATCAGGTGGAGGAAATCGAGCACATCCTTACCGATTTGATGTTCATTCGCGACGGAAAAATCGTGTTGTCCGCCACCATGGACGAAGTGGCCGATCGCTTTGTCGAAGTGATGGTGTCGCAGGAACATTATGCGACTGCCAAGGCGCTGAACCCGATCGATGAACGGCAGGTGTTTGGCAAGTCCGTGATGCTGTTCGACGGCGTTCCACGCAGTCAATTGAACCAGCTCGGCGATACACGAAATGTCGGCATTGCCGATCTGTTTGTGGCAACTATGAAAGGAACCTACGCATGAACACCATGAAATGGCTTGTCAAACGGGAATACTGGGAAAACAAGGGCGGTATTTTCTGGGCTCCCACCATCGTGGCGGCAGCGTTTACGGTCCTGATGTCCATCGCGATTGTGCTCTCCGCTGCTGGTGTCACCAAGGGCGGCATGCATATAAATGGCGTGGATCTACATGAATTATCAGGCGTAGTTACTGCCGAACACAAGGCTGTAGCCGCACAAGGTTTGGCATTCAGCTACATTCCAATTACAGGCTTGCTACTCGCCGTGATGGTATTTGTTGTCTTCTTCTATAGTTTGTCGAGCTTGTATGATGACCGCAGGGACAAGAGTGTACTGTTCTGGAAATCGATGCCGATTTCAGATTCGCAAACTGTGTTCTCAAAGTTATTTGCCATTTTGGTACTGACACCACTTGCTCCGCTGGCTTTGGGTGTGCTGGTCACGATAATAATCACACTGGTATTCTCTCTTGCTGCATTACTGCTTGGTGTCAATCTTTTCGGCGACATATTGACTACCGTTGATTTTTATCTGATGCCGCTACAACTGCTTGCATGTCTTCCAATCTTCATTATATGGGCATTTCCATCAGTGGCATGGTTCATGATGATATCGGCTTGGGCTCGTCGCTTTCCTATTCTATGGGCAGTCTGCATCCCCGTAATCCTTGGCATTTTGCTTTCGATAGCGGAATGGATGACAGGCGTTGGCATCCCGCACGAATGGTATTGGAACAATATCGTAGGGCGTTTATTCGGTGGTTTTGTTCCTGGTACTTGGCTGGCATCAGTTGATGTAGGTTCGAACATCGAATTTGAACCGGGCACACATCCGGGCCTGGAAATCCTGAAAGCCTCATGGGCAATCCTTGGTTATGCCAAGGTCTGGATTGCAGTCGCCATAGGTGCTGCCATGACCTACGCAGCCATCCGTTTACGCCGCTACCGCGACGAAGGCTAAACATCAAAGCGGCATACCTGAAGTGGTCTGCCGCTTTGTCATAGAACAGAAAAGGATTCCCGATCATGAAACTTGCACTCCCCTCCGCTTTGCTGATTTCGCTTGCGATGCTCACTGCTTGCGACAAACAGGGTGCCGATAAGGCGACTGCCGAATCTTCAACGGAAAGTACCTTGAGTGGCACTATGGCCAAGGCTGCCGAAGAAGCACGCAAGGAAATCCGCACCGGCAATATGAGCGTCGGTGATATTGCGGGCAATGCGAAAGCCGAAATCACGCCACAGGGTGATCTTCTGATCGATGGCAAGGCCGTCACGGTGACGGCAGAACAACGCAAGTTGCTCATCAGGCATCGTGAATTGCTTGGTAATGTCGCCATCAGTGGCATGGAACTTGGCATGCAAGGCGTGGATCTGGCCAAGAAAGCGGTAGGCGAATCCATCAAGGGGCTATTTACCGGCGAGTCGGGCCAGGTCGAGCAGAAGGTCGAAGCCGAGGCGAAGAAAATTGAAGCTTCTGCCAAATTATTGTGCGAACAATTGCCTTTGCTGCTGGAGTCACAACAAAAACTTGCCGAATCGCTGCCTGAATTCAAGCCTTACGCCACCATGACTGAAGACGATTTTGACGATTGCAATCGTCGCGACAAAGTAGTCGAACGGAAGTAGTCATTCCCGATACACCACGAAGCCGGTTCGCTGAAATGGGCCGGCTTTTGTTTGCCCAAAATTCATATGGAAAGTGTTCAGGATGAAAGCATTCGCTAAACGGGCGTTTAAATATTTTGGAATATTGCTACTGACTGGCGTGTCAGTCATCGCGTTACTCGCATTGATCCCGATAACTGCTACCGTGAAGCCAATCCAGCCCACCGCCGATACGCATTATTGGTCGATGCCCGGAAATTACCGGATCGCCTATCAAAAAGTTGCTTCAAACAATCAGCAAAAAAAAGCACCCATCATTTTTCTGCATGGCGGTCCGGGTGGCTACATCCACAGTTCGATCGTAAAAACACTGGCGCCGATTTCAAACAGCGGACGGGACTTATATTTTTATGACCAATCCGGAACCGGCCTCTCCGACCGCCGTGAACATCCCAAGGACACCACCTTGCATGGCCATGTAGAAGATCTGTATGAAATCATCACCCGGCAAATCAAAGCCGAAAAAGTCGTGATCATCGGTCAGTCCTACGGTGCGCAAATAGCGACCGGCATGGCGGTACTTCATCCGGAATTGGTAGAGAAATTGATCCTCTCTTCCCCTGGGGATATCGACCCCGTGGAATTCGACGAAAACGGTCGGCCAAGAAATGAAATTCGCTATCCCGTACCGGCAAACCTGACGTTCAGGAATATCGATCCGAACGGCGAGGCACGGGCAAAGCAGGACATCGATTCCATGCCGGTACGCGCCATAGTATCTCTGGCTATCGCAACTATGTTCGACAGGAAATTTGCTTCAGACCAGGAAGTGGACAATACGTTAAACACGATGGCATCGCGCTTTACCGAAGACATGGTGTGCGACCGGAAAAACGTAAAACCGGAAGAAGGTGGCGGCGGCATGTATAGCCGTGCCGGCAGCAATTTTTACCAGGACTCCGACAACCCCCGCGCATTGATGCCAAAAATGAAAGCGCCGGTCATGGTGCTTCAAGGCGGTTGCGATTTTATTTCCTATTCAGATGCCTATGAATATGTCGCCTTGTACCCCAATGCACGTTATCAGTTCATTCCGGATGCCGGGCACATCATCTGGTGGGATAAGCCTGAGGCCTACCGAGCCAACATCGAGAAATTTCTATCGGAACCATTGCCGGTTAAATGAGAAACTTCGGATCCAGCAATTTACGTAGCTGCACTGCCCCCAGATCGGTCATTTCGATGGCCACATCCAGTACCGGCCGTTTTTCCTTGTAGGCACGCTTCGCAATTGCGGCGGCTTTTTCATAACCGATAATCGGGTTCAATGCGGTCACCAGAATCGGGTTGCGATCAAGCGCCTGTGCAATCCGGTCTTCTCGAACGACAAAGCCGGCAATCGCATTATCGGCAAGTGCCAAGGAAGCAGAAGACAACAAGCGCAGACTTTCCAGAATATTGTGGGCAATCAACGGGAGCATCACGTTCAGCTGGAAATTGCCGCTTTGGCCGGCCACGGTAATCGTGGTGTGGTTGCCCATCACCTGCGCACACACCATCGCCACCGCTTCCGGAATCACCGGATTGACCTTGCCTGGCATGATGGAAGAGCCAGGCTGTAATGCTTTCAGCTCAATCTCGCCCAGGCCCGCGAGCGGTCCGGAATTCATCCAGCGCAAATCATTGCTGATTTTCATCAGGCAAGCCGCCAGCACATTGCACTGCCCGGATAGTTCGACGATGTGGTCCTGCGCCGCGATGCTTTCAAATTTGTTTTTCGCCTCGCTGAATTTGACGCCGGTCTGTTTTTTCAAATATTGGCAAGCAAGACGCGGCATTTTCGGATCGGCATTGATTCCGGTGCCGATTGCGGTGCCGCCGAGCGGCAAATTTTGCAAACGCTTGCTAGTGTCTTCGAAACGTTCGATGCACGAAGAAACCTGCGCCGACCAGCCCGACAACTCCTGTCCGAAGCTCAACGGCATGGCGTCCATCAAATGCGTACGTCCGGTTTTAATGACCTTCGCCAATTCCCTGGCGCGTTTATCGATCGTTTTTTGCAGATGTTTCAATGCAGGCAGCAAATCCCGGTGCAAGACAAGATTCGCCGAGACCTGGATCGCGGTGGGAATGACGTCATTCGAGCTTTGTCCAGCATTGACGTGATCATTCGGATGGATTTTCAGCTTCGCGGCATTCGATGCCAGCGTGGCAATGACTTCATTCGCATTCATGTTGCTGGAGGTGCCCGAACCGGTCTGGAATACCTCCACCGGAAAATGTTCGCGCCATTGTCCTTTTGCCACTTGTTCCGCAGCCTTCACAATCGCCGATGACTGTGTTTTGGTCAGATGCCCCAGTTCACCGTTCGCGTTGGCGACAGCCGCTTTAATTAATGCCAGCGCCGTGATGAATTCAAAAGGCATTGGGTAGGCGGAAATATGAAAATTATCGACTGCACGCTGGGTTTGGGCGCCATATAGAGCCTCATCCGGTACTCGCAATTCGCCCATGCTGTCGTGCTCTACACGCGTTTTCTGGCTCATAGTTGGCTCGTTGCAAGGAGAATGTGGCGATGATAACCCCGTTCAGCGGTACAATTGGAGACTTCGCAGACTGCCTGAACTACCCATCATGTCCGAATTTACCCTACTCGCCCTTTCTCCACTCGACGGCCGATACGCCGGCAAATGTGATGCGCTCAGACCGATATTTTCCGAATTCGGGCTGATCAAGGCCCGGGTAAAAGTGGAAATAGAATGGCTGATCGCTCTTTCAAACGAGCCGGGAATCGAAGAACTGAAACCCTTCTCCGCCGCTGCCACCAAAAAATTACGGGATTTGGCGGCTAATTTTTCGGTGGATGACGCGGCCCGCGTCAAGGAAATCGAACGCACCACCAATCACGACGTAAAAGCGGTCGAATATTGCATCAAGGAAAAACTCAAGGACGACGCCGAACTCGGCCCTGCTTTAGAGTTCGTGCATTTCGCCTGCACATCGGAAGACATCAATAACCTGAGCTATTCGCTGATGCTCAACGAAGCGCGTGCCATGGTGATGCAACCGGCCCTGCAGCAACTCGGAACGAAGCTGCGCAGCATGGCGCGCGAACATGCGGGACTGTCCATCTTGTCCCGCACGCATGGACAAACTGCATCGCCAAGTACCGTCGGCAAGGAAATCGCCAACGTACTTTCCCGCCTCGAACGCCAATTGAAACAACTCGGTCACGTTGAATTGCTCGGAAAGATCAATGGTGCGGTCGGCAATTACAATGCCCATATCGTGGCGTATCCCGATGTCGACTGGCCGGTTTTCGCGAAGAACTTCGTCGAATCGCTGGGTCTGGTTTTGAATCCCTACACCACCCAGATCGAGCCGCATGATTGCATCGCCGAAATCGCTGATGTGCAGCGCCGCATCAACACGATCGGCATCGATCTGTGTCGCGATATCTGGGGTTATATTTCGCTCGGCTATTTCAAGCAGGCGGTAAAAGCCGGTGAAGTCGGTTCTTCGACCATGCCGCACAAAGTAAACCCGATCGATTTCGAAAATGCCGAAGGAAACTTCGGTTTGGCGAACGGATTGCTTTCACATTTTTCGGAGAAACTCCCGATCAGCCGCTGGCAACGCGACTTGACCGACTCAACTGTGTTGCGTGCATTGGGCACTGCTTTCGGTCACAGCCTGATCGCAATCGATTCGTTGCAGCGCGGACTGAACAAGCTATCAGTCAACCCGGAAAAACTCGCAGCCGATCTCGATGCCGCCTGGGAGGTATTGGCCGAGCCGGTACAAACCGTGATGCGACGTTACGGATTGCCGAACCCTTACGAACAACTAAAGGCGCTCACACGCGGCCACGGTATCAATGAAACCGCTATGCGCGAGTTCATCCAATCACTTGATTTGCCTGCCGATGCGAAAGCACGCTTGATCGCGATGACACCTGCAAGTTACGTCGGTCTGGCGGAAAAACTGGCGAAAGAGATTTGAAAATGATCGAAGTCACCGCTAGCAAAAAACACTTTCTCGGCATGCCGGTGACGGAATTCCTGCGCGACTATTGGCAGAAAAAGCCGCTACTGATCCGCCAGGCATTTTCCGACTATCAGGCGCCTTTGGCACCGGAAGACCTTGCCGGTATTGCCTGCGAAGAAGGTGTACTGGCACGCTTGGTCAAGCATGACCGTAAAAAAGATCATTATTCGGTTGAAACCGGGCCATTCAAGGAATCGATTTTCCCGAAGCTCGGAAAAAAAGACTGGACCTTGCTGGTGCAGGATATGGACAAGTGGGATGGCGATGTCCGCCAACTGATCTCGGCATTCGATTTTTTGCCGCGCTGGCGCGTGGATGACGTGATGATCAGCTTTGCCTCGTCCGGTGGTTCCGTCGGGCCCCATATTGACCAATACGATGTTTTTCTATTGCAGGCATATGGCCAGCGACGCTGGGAAATTGATGAAAATCCGGATGCCGACAAGGCTTTCCGAAAAAATACCGAACTGAAATTGCTGCAACATTTCAGTCCTTCGCAGCAATGGATCTTGCAGCCCGGCGACATTCTCTATTTGCCACCCGGCGTTCCGCATCATGGCGAAGCGGTGGATGCCTGCATGACATTTTCGCTGGGAATGCGTGCCCCCTCGCATGCAGAGCTTCTGAATGATTGGGCAGACGGTTTATTCGAGCGTGTCAGCGAAGAAATTCGCTACAACGACGGCGATTTGAAAGTGGCCAAAGACAATACCGAAATCGATGCCGATACCTGCGGACGCGTATTGGATATTTTCAAGCAGCATGTCCCCGACTCCCCGGCAGCCGCCGCAATTTTCTTTGGCCGGTTTGTGACGACTTATCGAAATTCGATGGAAATTGCAGCGCCGCCGAAAACTCCAAAACCGGAAAAAATAATCCTGCAACTGGCCAAGGGCGCCGTGCTTGAACCACATCCATTTGCGCGTTGGGCCTGGTGCAAGGATGGTCGCGATGCGGTCCTGTTCGTTCAAGGTGAAAGCTTTGCGACTCTTCCGGCAGTTGCATCCCGACTGGCGCATGCGCAAGCTCTGGATGCAAAGGCATTCAACGATATTCCAGAATCGGAACATGGTCTGGTTTTTGAGCTCGTCGAACGTGGATACTTGGTTCTGCAAAAATAGTTCCTGATCATATTTGGAGTGGCTTATGACAATACCGATGTCCGATTTTCGCGTTGAGCCCGCCGACTACCAGGTCGATTTCAGGGATTTGCGTGCCATCCGGGAACCGGTATTCGTCGTTGAACAAAAGGTGCCGATAGAAGAAGAATGGGATGCCATGGATCCCGTTTGCTATCACGTGATTGCCCGAGACAACGACAATCAGCCAATCGGCACCGGACGCCTGACACCGGAGCACAAAATCGGAAGAATGGCCGTGCTCAAGGAATGGCGTGGCAAGGAGGTCGGAGCTGCCCTGCTGCAAGCGCTCATCGACAAGGCCAGGGAAATTGGCCTACATGAAGTCAGCTTGAACTCGCAAGTATCGGCGATTGGCTTTTATGAAAAATTCGGATTCGTCTGTTTTGGTGAGGAATTCGAAGAAGCGGGCATCATGCATCGCAAAATGAAACTCACCATCGAACCCTTCGAACAGGTGCAACGCGATTCCGAGAAAAGCATGATCGCGAGAATGCAGACCTTCGAGACCTCATCTCAATTGCATGAGGCAACTCTGCAGGTGATTTCGACGGCGAAGAGAGGCTTGGCGATCTACAGTCGGGATCTGGAACATAGCCTTTACGCGCATCCGGCCATTGTCGAGGCGCTGAAGCAATTCGGCATCCAGAGCCGCGGGGGCGTGGCCCGCATTCTTGTGCAGGATGTCGGCGCGGTTCGCAGCAAACCCCATCCGCTTCTCAGTTTGTCACACAGGCTTTCGAGCGTATTCCAATTTCGTACCCCGGTTGATCCAGAAGACCTGCAGTACCCGTCAGCCTTCATTACCAATGATCGCAACGCCTATTGCTTCCGTCTGTTGGACGGCCGCTACGAGGGTGATTGGAGCCCGGCATTACCGGCACGCAACAAGCAATTGATGGAGCATTTCAATCGTGTATGGGAGCGCAGCCGGGTTTGCACGGAGTTCAGGGCGCTTGAAATGTAGGCGGTTTTGCCGCCCTTGTGATGGCCGTCCTGATTCCGGTCCAGAGGCGGCTCCTACAAAAGCCAACGGGCTCAGGCTATAATTGTCGTTCTTGTGCGAGGCATTAGCCTTGGACACAACCCCAATCACAACAATCACTTAGCCGCACAAGCTGCGGGTCGGGCCAAGAACGTGGATAGTCTGTTAAAACAGTTTAGTCAAAGCTCCCAACTATCTGGCGGTAATGCCGCCTTTATCGAAGACCTCTACGAGCAGTATTTGCTCGATGCCGACAGCGTTGGCCCCAAGTGGAAGACCTATTTCGACGCATTCAAGGGCCGCGAAGCCGGCGACGTTCCGCATTCGGCAGTGATGGCGCAAGTTCAACGCGCGGCGGCCCAGGCAAAACACCAAACCGGTGGTGGTGCCGTTGATGAGGAAGGCGCCCGCAAGCAAACCGCCGTCGGCAAACTGGTAACCGCCTATCGTTCGCGCGGCCACTTGAGCGCCAAACTCGATCCACTTGCAATGATGCCGCAACAAAACGCTCCCGACCTCGGCTTGGCGTTTCACGGTTTGAGCGACAGCGATCTGGATTCGGAATTTGCGGTTGCCAGTTATTTCGGTGCCGAAAAATACAAATTGCGTGATTTGGTCACTCAACTCAATGCCACCTACTCCAGTTCGATCGGTGCGGAGTTCATGCATATTTCCGATGCCGCCCAACGGCATTGGATGCAACAAAAACTCGAGCGTGCTGCCGGCAAGTTCGCGTTCGGCAAGGACGAGAAAAAACGCATTCTCGAACGCCTCACCGCCGCCGAAGGTCTTGAACGTTATCTGCACACCAAATACGTCGGCCAAAAGCGCTTTTCGCTGGAAGGCGGCGATTCGCTGATTCCGATGATGGATGCGGTCATTCGCGATGCCGGCAGTGCCGGTGCAAAGGATGTCGTGATCGGCATGGCGCATCGCGGTCGCTTGAACGTGCTTGTGAATACGCTTGGCAAACCCGCGCAAAAACTGTTTGCCGAATTCGAAGGCAAGTTCGACCATGTGGATGATCCGGCCCATTCGGGTGACGTGAAATACCACATGGGCTTCTCGGCCGATGTCGCTACGCCGGGTGGCGCAGTTCACCTGGCCCTCGCCTTCAATCCTTCGCATCTTGAAATCGTGAATCCGGTCGTTGCCGGTTCGGTACGCGCACGCCAGATGCGTCGCGAAGATACCAAGGGCGAAAAAGTATTGCCTATCCTGATTCACGGCGATGCGGCGTTTGCCGGTCAGGGCGTGATCATGGAATTGTTCCAGATGTCGCAGGCTCGTGGGTTCCGCGTTGGCGGTACCGTACACATCGTGATCAACAATCAGGTTGGTTTCACCACCAGCCGTACCGACGATTCCCGTTCGACGCTTTACTGCACCGATCCGGCAAAAATCATTGGCGCGCCGGTGCTGCATGTGAACGGTGATGATCCCGAAGCGGTTGTCTTCTGTGCAAAACTGGCACTTGAGTTCCGCAACACTTTCAACCGCGACATCGTGATCGATCTGGTGTGCTATCGCCGCCACGGCCATAACGAAGCCGATGAACCATCGGCAACGCAGCCTTTGATGTACCAAAACATCCGTGCCCGCAAAACGACACGCGAACTTTATTCCGATGCCTTGATCACACAAGCGGTATTGACGGGCGACGAAAGCAAGACATTGGTCGACAGCTACCGCGACAAGCTCGACAAGGGCGATGTCACTACCGAATTGGCGCAGGCCGACAAGGACAATGCGAACGTCGACTGGAGCCCGTGGCTGAAAGGCAAATTGTCGGATGTCGTGAAAACAGGCACGCCGCGCTTTGTACTCGACGCACTGGCAAAGAAAATCAACACGATTCCCGATACGCTGAAACTGCATCCGCGCGTCGCGAAAATCTACGAAGACCGCAACAAAATGGCGACTGGCGAGCTGGCCATGGATTGGGGCTTTGCTGAAAACCTCGCCTATGCAAGTCTGCTGCAGGAAGGCTACAAGCTGCGTCTTGTCGGTCAGGATTCCGGCCGTGGCACCTTCTTCCATCGTCATGCCGTGCTGCACGACCAAGTGACCGGTCAAACCACGATGCCGCTGCGCGAACTGGTTCAAAACCCGGAGCACGCGGTCATCATTGATTCGCTGCTGTCCGAAGAAGCCGTAATGGGCTTCGAGTTTGGCTACTCGACCGCAGAACCAATGACATTGAATATCTGGGAAGGCCAGTTCGGCGATTTCGCCAACGGCGCCCAGGTCGTTATTGACCAGTTTATTTGCTCGGGCGAATCGAAATGGGGTCGTCTGTGCGGTTTGGCTCTGTTCCTGCCGCACGGCTACGAAGGCCAGGGCCCGGAACACAGCTCGGCTCGTCTGGAACGCTTCCTGCAATTGTGCGCACTGAACAATATCCAGGTTTGCACTCCTACATCACCGGCACAAATGTTCCATATGCTGCGCCGTCAAATGTTGCGCCCTACCCGCAAGCCATTGGTCGTGATGACGCCGAAATCCATGCTGCGCCACAAGTTGTCGGTCTCGACACTCGACGATCTGGCCAACGGCGAATTCCAAAATCTGATCAAGGACAGCCAGTGCGCCGATCCATTGCAGGCCAAACGCGTTGTGGTGTGCGGCGGCAAGGTTTACTACGACCTGATCGAAGCGATGCAAGCGAAGGACATCAAGAATGTCGCGGTCGTTCGCGTTGAACAACTGTATCCGTTCCCGCGTCCGGAACTGGCGGCGGAACTCGCTCGCTTCGGTCACGTGAAAGAAATCGTCTGGTGCCAGGAAGAACCGCAAAACCAGGGCGCCTGGTATCAAATCCAGCATCATCTCAATGCTTGCCTCAATGTCGGCCAAAGCCTGAGCTATGCCGGCCGTGCGCGTTCTGCTGCGCCTGCCTGCGGCCACAGCAACACCCATGTGGCCGAGCTGAACCGATTGATCGAAGACGCCTTAATCAACCCGCCTGTTACCCTGACAGCTGAATAACACAAAACATCATTTCCACAGGACAAAATCCATGAGCATTGAAGTCAAAGTCCCGGTTTTACCTGAATCCGTTTCGGACGCCACGATTGCCACCTGGCATAAAAAAGTCGGCGATACCGTTCGTCGCGATGAAAATCTGGTCGATCTGGAAACCGACAAAGTAGTGCTGGAAGTTCCTTCCACTGTCGACGGCATTTTGAAAGAAATCAAATTCAATGTCGGCGATACCGTTAACAGCCAACAAGTGATCGGTATTATCGAAGCCGGTGCTGTTGCTACGGCACCCGCGCCAACAGCGGCAGCACCTGTCGCTGCCCCAACGTCCCCTGCTGCGGTCGCGACTTCCGTCGCTCCTACGGCAAGCAAATCGGACACCAGTGGCTTGTCGCCAGCGGGTCGTTTTGTTGCCGAAAGCAATAACATCAATCCAGCCGACGTGACCGGTACCGGCCGCCGTGGCGCAGTGACCAAGGAAGATCTGGTCAATCACATCAAGGGTGGCGGTGGCGCCCGTCCGGAACAACGCGTTCCGATGACTCGCATCCGTCAACGCATCGCCGAACGCATGATGCAATCGAAAAATTCGATCGCCATGCTCACTTCCTTCAACGAAGTGAACCTCGGTAAAGTCATGGCGATGCGTAAAGAGCTTGGCGAGCCTTTCGAAAAAACCCATGGCATCAAGCTCGGCTTCATGAGCTTCTTCGCGAAAGCCGCGGCCAATGCCCTGCAAAAATATGCGGTCGTGAATTCATCGGTTGATGGCACCGACGTGATTTATCACGGTTATGCGGATATCTCGATTGCGGTCGCCACTGAAAAAGGTCTTGTCACGCCGGTGCTGCGCAATGTCGAAAACATGAGCTTCGCCGAAATCGAAGGTGCGATTGCCGGTTATGCCAAGCAAGCCCGTGAAGGCGGCTTGAAACTGGAAGACCTGCAAGGCGGTACCTTCACTATCACCAACGGTGGCACCTTCGGTTCGCTGATGTCCACGCCCATCGTGAATCCGCCGCAATCGGCGATTCTCGGCATGCACGCCATCAAGGAACGCCCGATTGCCGAAAACGGCCAGGTCGTGATCGCGCCGATGATGTATATCGCGCTTAGCTACGATCACCGGATCATTGACGGTAAAGACGCCGTGTTGTTCCTGGTCGATATCAAGAACCAGCTGGAAAACCCGCACCGCATGTTGCTGGGTTTGTAAAGAAACGGGCGCAAGTTCTGGGCGGCGATTGATTTCGCCGCTTTCGACCCAAACTCAACGCTATAACGAATACGCAAGTTAACTCAGAGAACACTTACATGAGCGAACAATTTGATGTCGTGGTAATTGGTGCCGGACCCGGCGGTTATGTTGCAGCGATTCGCGCAGCGCAGCTGGGCCTGAAAACCGCATGCGTCGATGCTTTCATTGGCAAGGACGGAAAACCTGCCCTCGGCGGCACTTGCCTCAATGTCGGCTGCATTCCATCGAAAGCATTGCTGGATTCGTCGCGTCAATTCCATAACCTGACGCATAACTTTGCCGTGCATGGCATCACCGCCGACAACGCCAAAATCGACATCAGCAAGATGATCGAGCGCAAAGACAAGATCGTGAAGCAATTCACCGGCGGCATTACGCAGCTCTTCAAAGCCAACAAAATCACGCCTATTGCCGGCTTTGCAACCTTGAAAGCCAATCGCGTCGTTTCGATCAAGGGCCATGATGGTTCGGTCGCCGAAATTTCCGGCAAGCACATCATTCTTGCTGCCGGTTCAACACCAATCGAATTGCCGTTCGCGAAATTCGACAACAAATACATCCTGGATAATGCCGGCGGGCTTGATGAAACCTCGGTTCCTAAACGCCTGGGCGTGATTGGCGCCGGCGTCATTGGTCTGGAACTCGGTAGCGTCTGGTCGCGTCTCGGCGCACAAGTCACCATTGTCGAAGGCCTGCCCGACTTCCTGGCCGCTGCCGATGCCGATATTTCGAAAGCGGCATTCCGCGAATTCAAGAAGCAAGGCCTCGATATCCGTCTCGGCGCGAAATGCACCAATACCGAGATCAAGAACAACGAAGTGCATCTGAGCTATTCCGATGCCAGCGGTGACCAAGTGCTGGTGTGCGACAAATTGCTGGTGGCGGTTGGCCGTCGTGCGGCAACGCAAGGTCTGTTGGCCGAAGGTTCCGGCGTTCAATTGGATGAGCGAGGTCGCATCGTGGTTGATGAGCATTGCCATACTGCCGCTGAAAATGTCTGGGCAATCGGCGACTGCGTTCGTGGTCCGATGCTTGCTCACAAAGCCAGCGAAGAAGGCATTGCCGTAGCCGAGTTGATTGCCGGTCTGCCAGGCCACGTCAATCTCGATACCGTGCCCTGGGTTATCTACACCGAGCCGGAAATTGCCTGGGTCGGTAAAACCGAAAAAGAGTGCAAGGACGCCGGTATCGAATACAAAGTCGGCACCTTCCCGTTTGCCGCCATTGGTCGCGCCGTTGCTATGAACGAACCTGCGGGTTTGGTCAAAGTAATTGCGCATGCCGAAACCGATCGCATACTCGGCCTGCACCTGTGTGGCCCGAATGTCTCGGAATTGGTGCACGAAGGCGTGGTCGCAATGGAATTCAACGGTTCCGCCGAAGATCTGGCCCGCATCTGCCATGCGCATCCGTCTTTGTCGGAAGCCGTGCATGAAGCGGCGCTGGCAGTCGACAAGCGTGCTATTCACAAGGCAAATTGATTTGAGTTTCGTTTCATAAAAAACCGCCGCAAGGCGGTTTTTTTGTGTAGATAATGGAACGGCAACGCAGACAATCTAGAGATACATTTTCATTATGAATATTCAGCCCTTCAAAGCCTTCCGAATTCGTAACGATTCTGCTGCTGGTTACCGTTCCGGCATCGAGAATATTTCGCTAGCCGACTTGTCGCCCGGCGAAATCGTCATCAAAACCGTCTATAGCAGCGTCAACTACAAAGATGCGCTGGCGGGAACGGGACAAGGCAAAATTCTTCGGCAATTTCCGCTCAACGGCGGAATCGATGTCGCAGGCATTGTCGTTGAATCGAGCGATACGCATTTCAAACCGGGCGATGAAGTCCTCTGCACTGGCTGCGGCTTGTCTGAGACTCGCGATGGCGGTTACTCCGAATACGCACGACTGGAATCCCGTTGGGCGGTAAAACTGCCCGATGGCCTGACACTGCGTGAAAGCATGATTCTGGGGACCGCAGGATTCACTGCAGCCCTCGCACTCTACCGGATGCTGCAAAACTCACAGTCACCCGAACTCGGCCCGATTGCGATTACCGGCGCGACGGGTGGTGTCGGTATGCTGGCAACGGATATTTTCACCCGCGCCGGTTTTGAAGTGCATGCCATCAGCGGAAAACCAGAACATGCGGAATTCCTGAAAACCATCGGCGCCAAACAGGTATTGCCCCGTGAAGTGGCGATTACCGGCAAGCCGATGGACAGTGCCAAATTTGGCGGCGCTTTGGACAACGTCGGCGGAACCACCCTGACCGGGCTGTTGGCGCAGACCGTACCCTATGGCAATGTTGCCAGTGCAGGCCTGGTTGCCAGCCATGAACTGCCTACGACGGTGATGCCTTTTATCATTCGGGGTGTTTCATTGCTTGGCATTGCGTCGGCTGGAACAGCCAGGCACATACGCGATGCAGTCTGGCTAAAGCTGGCCAATGACTGGAAACCAGCGCATTTATCCACTATCTGCACCCGCGAAATCGCCCTCGAACACTTAACCGAAGTCTTTGCTACCATGTTGGCCGGCGGCTCGTTCGGCCGCACTATCGTTAAATTGTGATGAATATCTTGCGCAAAACACCCCATACAGGATTACAATCGCACCAATCCTTGGAGAGTACTAAATGGCACGTATCTTGATTGTTGATGATTCACCGTCCCAATTGATGGGTATGAAGCGCATTGTTGAAAAGTTGGGCCATGAAGCGCTTAGCGCCGAAGACGGAGCCCAGGGTGTAGAAGTTGCGAAGGCCAATGTTCCGGATTTGATTTTGATGGACGTAGTGATGCCGAACCTAAACGGTTTTCAGGCAACCCGCGCCATTTCAAAAGAAGCTACTACATCGCATATTCCGATCGTTCTGGTTACCACCAAAGATCAGGAAACCGATAAGGTCTGGGGTATGCGCCAAGGTGCCAAAGCCTACATCACCAAGCCATTCAATGAAGCGGAACTCGTGGCAGTCATCAACAAATTACTGGTTGGCGGCTAATAGCCCACACCATAAAAAAAGCGGGGATTCCCCGCTTTTTTCATTATTGGCCGGAGAATACTTCGGCCATTTTTTTGTACAGGTCTTTTTGCTCATCCGACTCGGCTTTCGGTGCACGGATTTCGATTTCGACAATCTGATCACCTGCTCCCGACTTGCCGGGCAGGCCGCGTCCCCGCAGACGCAACTTCTTGCCGGCATCCGAATCGGCGGGAATTTTAAGATCAACAGTGCCGCCAAGCGTAGGCACCGCAGCCGTGGTACCCAGAGCCGCCTCCCATGGAGCAAGACTCAGCGTATACAGGATGTTCCGGTCGTCCACCTCGAAATCGGCGTGCGGACGATAATCGATTTCCAGCAATAAATCGCTTTTCCGCGCACCGCTACTCCTGCCCTGTCCTGCGAGACGGATAACCTGCCCAGGCTTGATGCCGGCAGGAATTTTTACCTCGAGCGTTCTTCCATCAACATTAAAACGCTGTTGCCCGCCTGAAAATGCAATCTCGAGCGGAATGGCGACCTTCGCTCGCGTGTCGCCCAGAGGCTGTTGCGATGGCCGTGCTCGACCACCCCCGAACAAGGATTCGAAAAAGTCGCTGAAATCCCCGGAACCTTGCGCACTGCCGAAGCCGGGTTGAAACCCGCCGCCGGCACCAAAACCCGGTGGGGGCTGGTATTCCTGTCCGGATCGATAACCACGTGCACGCAATTGGTCATACTCCTGGCGCTTTTCCTTGTCCCTCAGCACCTCGTAGGCTTCGTTGATCGACTTGAATTTTTCCTCTGCGCCCTTTTCCTTGCTCACATCGGGATGATATTTACGGGCAAGACGTCGATAAGCCGTTTTCAGTTCGGCTTCACCGGCACTGGCTTCCACACCCAATATTTCGTAATAATCCTTGAATTCCATCTAAGAGCAACCCATATGTTAGGTGTGTGATTATGGGCGCAACAAGAATGCTTTCAAGCCCTCACATTCACTGTACATCCAATCTTTATCATTCAAAAGAAATTACCTAGGAATTCCATGAGCATTCAAGCTGGCGACAAACTCCCTACCGCAACCCTGAATTACCTGAAAGATGGCGTACAAGCCATCACGACAAATGAGCTGTTCGATAACAAGAAAGTCGTCCTGTTTGCCGTGCCGGGCGCTTTTACTCCGACTTGTTCCGCAAAGCACTTGCCGGGCTATGTCGAAAAGATGGGTGAATTCTCGAAGAAAGGCATTGAAGTCGCCTGCTTGTCGGTTAATGACGCATTCGTGATGGGCGCCTGGGCAAAGAATCAGGACGTTCCCGAAAACCTCCATATGTTGGCAGACGGCAATGGCGAATTCACCAAGGCCATGGGTCTTGAACTGGATGCTACGGCATTCGGCATGGGTCTTCGTGCAAAACGCTTTGCACTCTATGCAGAAAACGGTGTTGTGAAAAACGTTTTCGTGGAAGCTCCCGGAGAGTTCAAGGTGTCAGCGGCAGATTACGTTCTGGAACAACTTGGTTAAGCCTGTGTTTCAATAAGTCTTACGAAGGGCAGCTTGAGCTGCCCTTTTTTGTTTAGAATCGCGGTGCAGGTTTGCTGCTGTTCAGAATAGCTTGGCTAGACTGCCCCCACATTCAAGGAGCACCACTTATGAAGACTTTATTGGCAATCGCATTTTCAGCTTTCGCTTTGATGGGTTTATCCCAGCCTGTACTGGCCGATAATTACTCTGGCTGCAACAACTGCGGCGTAGTGAAGAAAATCGAAACCTATACCGAAAAACGTTCCGGAACGACCGGTGCCATTGTAGGTGGCGTGGTCGGCGGCGTAGTCGGCAATCAAGTTGGTAAGGGTGACGGCAAAAAGCTGGCAACGGTTGCCGGTGTGGTAGGCGGGGCATATGCCGGCAAGAAGATTGCCGAAAACAATGACCGCAAGGATTATGAAATTACCGTGAGAATGGATAATGGCGAGACCCGCGTTATCGATCAGGGCAGCATCGGCAAGATCCGTGTCGGCAGTCGCGTAAAAATCAGGAACAACAAGGTTCAATTGCGCCAGTAATTTCGGTACGAAACCATCAAACAAAAAAGCGGCTACGGCCGCTTTTTTGTTTGATGTACTTCTGGATTCCATAAACGATATGCCGAACGATATGCCGTTGCAGCCACCATTCGATTATTTCAATACGTACAGGCTCATTTCATCCCAGGCCCCGGCATCGGTCAAAGCGGTAATTGTCTGAATACCCGGGTTGTCGAATTTCATTACGAAGACCTGACTAGCCAGTGTGTCGCCTACCCACTGGCCATTGACCAGCCATTTCACTTTCTGCTGGGTACCCAGTGCACGAAATTCGGCGCTGATCGGCTGGGTAGAATTGGGTGCGCGCGCCAAAGTGGATTTTTCGGCGGGCCCATCAATCTGCAAAGTTTCCATCGAAGCCAGAGCGTCTTCATTGCAATCGGCCGCAAGTGCAGGAACACGGGTTTTTTCCCTCAGGCTTGCCGGTAACCATGGTGTCGTCAGACTTGGCCAACGTGCGATGTGCAGTGTTTTTTGGACGTGAGCGAGTTTGCAATCTGCACTCAAACGCAGCCCGGTGTCAGCATCGACCTGTAAATCCAGTTGCCCAGCATTCCAGATTCTTGCATCCCGATCCGGCCAAGTGGGTGGAATGCTTCCCACGAGAGCAAAACCCTTCCGCTCGCGGTGGCAAAGTCCAGAATCGGTATCCTGCACGCTTCTCCCAAGAGGCCAGCAGATATCGATTGCTTTCACATCTTTCGGCATTTCAGTCCGGACAACGGGATGGTCTATTTTTGGCAAACTGTCGAAGACTTCATACATAAGCGGTAACGCGGTAATGGCCCCGTACTGTCCGGGCATTGGAGTGCCATCGGGTCTTCCCACCCATACGCCGACGGTATATTCCGGCGTAGTCCCCAAGGCCCAGGCGTCACGAAAACCATAGCTGGTTCCGGTTTTCCAGGCCACACGTTTGCGTAGATTGGTATCGAAAATGTCTTCGTTCTGAGTATTGCTTTTGTGGGTTTCCAGAATCTCGCGAATCATCCACGCCGCACCAGGAGACAATATCCTTCTATCACTTTGCTTCGCATTTTTTGCATAGCGCACTCGTCCGGCAACGCCGTTACGATTCAAGGCGGCGTATGCACCGACCAATTCTTCAAGACGAACGCCAGCCCCCCCCAGAATGATAGAAAGATTTGGTTTCGCCCCTTCAGGCATGCGCATTGGCAGGCCTGCATTGGCCAGTCTGGCGGCAAATCGTTCCGGCCCTACCCTGTCCAGCAAATCAACGGCGGGGACGTTCAACGACAATTGCAGGGCTTCACTGGCCGATACCGGCCCATGATAGACAGGGTCAAAATTGGCCGGACGATAGTCACCGAAATCCTGCGGCGCATCGACCATCAGGCTTTCGGTATGGATCAGTCCATCATCGATCGCGAGTCCGTATAAAAACGGTTTCAGGGTGGATCCCGGCGAACGCAGCGCTTGCACCATATCAACATGGCCAAGTGTCTTTTCGTCGCCGAAACTCAATGAACCGACATAGGCACGAGCTTCCAGAGTTTTGTTATCGACAACCAGCAAGGCTGCCGAACTGCGTTCCGGCAATTGCGAAAAATAATTATGCAATCGCTCTTCCAGCAAGCTTTGCAAATCGGCGTCGATCGTACTTTCGATTTTGGTTTCGGATGAATTTGCATTCCGAAGCCGCTGCGCCAGCAAGGCCGCACTCATGGGAACGCGCAAACTCCTTGTCACTACAGGTTCCTGTTTGGCTTCCAGGATCGGAACGCTCGACCAGATATTATTTTCTGCAAGTCGTTTCAATACCTTGTCACGTGCTCTTCTCGCAGCTTCCGGATTACGGTCTGGACGAAGGCGACTCGGTGTTTGCGGCAACACCGCAAGCAATGCGGCTTCAGAATGAGACAGTTGCCGCGATGATTTTCCCAAGTACGCCCAACTGGCTGCTTCGACACCTTCAATCGTGCCGCCAAAAGGCGCGTGGCTTAGATAAATTTCAAGTATTTCGGTTTTCGATAAATGCCATTCGAGTTGAAAAGCCCGGAGAATCTGCCGGAGCTTTCCGAATACGGTTCGTGGATGCGGCTCAAGGATGCGTGCAACCTGCATCGTGATCGTGGAACCACCGGAAACAATCCGGCCATTGCGGGCACCCTGGATTGCCGCCCTGCCAATCGCAAATGGATTCACGCCGGCATGGCAATAGAAGTAACGGTCTTCGTAGCCAATCAAGGCTTCAATATACAAAGGTGAAACATCTTCCACTTTTACAGGATAGCGCCAGACGCCGTTACCGCTAGCAAATGCCCGTAATGGCCTGCCATCACGGGCGGTGACTAGAACGCTCGCATTGTCTTGCGCCGGTAAAGGCAATGGATAGCAGCGATCCAGTATCAAAGCAGTCAGCATGATGCACAGTGAAACGATGGCGAATAATCGCCATCGTTTTTGCCTGCGCGAATTTATCAGAGACTCCGCAAGCACGTGATTATTTCG
>Ga0116177_10000844_pt1 | contig 22834 bp, 17 predicted proteins | sample AD_STIC10_MetaG_FD_89750 | JGI IMG/M metagenome (GOLD analysis project Ga0116177, IMG submission 89750) | Active sludge microbial communities of municipal wastewater-treating anaerobic digesters from USA - AD_STIC10_MetaG | ecosystem: Engineered > Bioreactor > Anaerobic > Digestate | place: USA... | reverse complement strand
TGGCCACCGCGTCCGCGCGCCGGTCCCACCAGGGCATGGAGATTGCAATGCCGTTGGATTTGGTGGCCAGAGTGAGGTGCCGGCGCGCTCGGCTGCGGGCCAGCTCGAATGCATATTTCAGCAGATGATCGGCACCATGGCGGGAGTACACCGACTCCTGGATCACGATCTCGCGCTCGGTGCCCTCGTACATGATGCCGCCGAGCTTGGTGTACTCGCCCTCGGTGTTCTCGCGCACGATGAGGAAGTCGATGTCCCCGGGCCGCCGATGGGCCAGCGGGCAGGGCACGCCCTCGAACAGGCGCACCGGCCGCAGGTTCACGTACTGGTCGAACTCGCGCCGGAACTTGAGCAGGCTGCCCCACAGCGAGACGTTGTCGGGCACGGTCGCCGGCCAGCCCACGGCGCCGAAGAAGAGCGCGTCGATGCCCTCGAGCCGCTGCTTCCAGTCGTCCGGCATCATGCGGCCGTGCTGCTGGTGGTAGTCGCAGCTGGCCCAGTCGATGGGCACCAGCTGCAGGCCGATGCCGAAGCGCTCGGCCGCGGCCTGCAGCACCCGCACGCCCTCGGGCGCCACCTCCTTGCCGATGCCGTCGCCGGGGATCACCGCGATGCGGTGGCTGCTGGTCATGTCGTGCTCTCCTGGGCTGCGGTGGGCCGATCCTAGTGAGTTCCCGCGACGGGCTCAATCGATCGTCCGCCCTGCTGGCCGGACCGCTGCGCGCGCGTTGCCCCGCGCGACACGGCCGGGCGCATCCAATCGCCGCGTCGCGCCGTAGAACCGGGGACGTCCTGCCCCCTCACGCCGCCCGCACGCCGCCATGACCCGCACCCACCCGTCCCGCTGGCGCCGGATCGCGCTGATGGCCGTCCTGGTCCCGGGCCTGACCTGGTCGGCGGCCTCGGCGGCGCTCTGGTGGGGCCAGGAGCGGCTGCTCTTCAAGCCGGAGCCGCTGCCGCTGTCGGAGCCCCTGTCCCGCGAGTCCGACGTGCTGGAGCGCTTCGTCGACGTGCCCGGAGCGAGGCTGTCGGTGCTGGAGTTGCGCCGCCCCGATCCGACCGGCGTGGTCTTCTTCCTGCACGGCAACAGCGCCAACCTGAAGGCGTGGTTCATCGACGGGGCGCGCTACCGTGCCGCCAACTTCGACCTGGTGATGATGGACTACCGCGGCTTCGGCAAGAGCAGCGGCACGATCGAGTCCGAGGCGCAGCTGCATGCCGACGTCGAGGCGGTCTGGCAGTCGGTGGCCGAGCGCTACCGCGGCCGCAGGGTGGTCGCCTACGGCCGCTCGCTGGGCACCGGCCTGGCGGCCGAGTGGGCGGCGCGGCACCAGCCCGACCTGACGGTCCTGGTCTCGCCCTACGCGAGCATGGTGGACCTCGCGGCCGAGCACTATCCGTGGGTGCCGCGCGGCGCGGTCCGCTATCCCCTGCGCAGCGACCAGGCGGTGGCCCGCCTGCAGCGGCCGTTGCTGCTGTTGCACGGCGATCGGGACGCCTTGATTCCGATCGCGCACAGCCGCGCCCTGGCCGCGCAGGCCCGCGACGCCCGCCTCGTCGCGATCCCCGGTGCGGCGCATGCCGACGTGCACCGCTTCGACGCCTATCAGCACACGCTGACGTCGGCCCTGCAGTCGCTTCGCCGGCCCGATTCGTGGGATTGAATCCGGGTCTCGAACGGCCGCGTACTGCAGTCATGGCATCCACCGATTCGACCTCCCCCGCCGGCGCCGACGCCCCGCGCACGCAGGCCATCCGCCGGCGCCTGCTGGAGCGCGTGGCCGACGCCGAGACCTCGCACCTGACGGTCGGCGCCGACGAAGGCGACTGGCAGCCGTTTCTGGACGGCGTGCAGATCAAGGTGCTGCGCGAACACGCCGGCGTCCTGTCGTACCTGCTGAAGCTCGAGCCCGGCGCCAGCCTGCCGCCGCACCGGCACCCGGTCGACGAGGAATGCCTGGTGCTGGAAGGGCGCCTGCGCGTCGGCAGCCACCTCGAGATCGGGCCGGGCGGCTACCACCTGGCGCACGAAGGCGCGCTGCATGCCACCGTGCGCTCGGACGCCGGGGCGACGGTCTTCCTGCGCGGCGCAGTGCCCGATGCGGCCCAGGCCCTGCGCTGATCCCGGGATCGCGATGCCTCCAGCCGCCCCTCCGCTGCGCAGGACCGGCACTCACGGCCGGCGACCCGGGGCGCCCCGAGACCAGGACCGACGGCCCGCGGGCCGTCCATGGCAAGGATCGAGCATGAACGCTGCATCCATCGAGCCGGGGGCGTTCGCCCCGACACCGCAGGGCATCGACACGCCGGCCGGATCCGCCGAGGGGGACGAGGCCGCGGACCGTGACGACGGCTTCGAGCCCGAAGCGCAGGGCGGCGCGACGCAGCCCTGGGCACGGTCGGGGTCGGCCGTCGTGGCGGACGAGCCGCAGCTGCTGGAATGGCTCGACGCGATCGTCGACCACGACGAGCGTGCGCTCACCGCGCTCTACGACGCGACGGTCCACCGCGTCTATGGCTTCGTTCGCCGCATCGTGCACCGTGCCGAACTGGCCGAGGAGGTGGTCGAGGACACCTACTTCCAGGTCTGGCGCCAGGCCGTGCGCTTCGACGCCGCCCGCGGCAACGCGATGGCCTGGCTGCTGTCGATGGCCCGCTCGCGCGCCATCGACGCACTGCGGCGCGAAGCCCGCTTCCAGCACGAGGCGCTGGACGACGCGGCGGCGCCGACACCCGAATCGAGCGCGGCCCCGGCCGACGACCTGCTCGACATCGCCCGGCACCACGCCGGCCTGTCGCAGGCCCTGATGGAGCTGGGCGCGCAGCCGCGGCAGCTGGTCGCGCTGGCGTTCTACCGCGGCCTGAGCCACGAGGAGATCGCCGCGCAGATGGGGCTGCCGCTGGGCACCGTGAAATCGCAGATCCGCCGCGCCCTGCTGACGATGCAGCGCGTGCTCGGCGACAGCCTGCCTTTCGCGCCGGCCGCCTGACGATCAGCGAAGATCACGCCATGCCCAAGCACCCGATCCCGCCCCCGCTGTCGCCCCTGCCGGTTGCCGACGCGCCCGATCCGGTCGAGGCCGCGTACGCGCCGTTGCTGGCCGAGCCCGTGGTGCGTGCCTACGCCGCGCCCGACGGGGTGCCCGGCGGGCTGCGTGAACGGCTGCTGCGGCGCGCGGTGGCGTCGAGCGCCGCGGCGCGGCCGATGACGACCTCGCGCGCCACGCGCTTGCCGGCCCTCGAGCCGGCGCCGGGCGTGCGCGCCACCACGCTCTACGCGGCCGACGCGTCGCGGCCGCTGCGCGCGGGCGAACCGCAGTCGGTGCGGCTGGTCGAGCTCGCGCCCGGCGCGCGGTGGACCGGGCCCGGGGCCGGCCGGTATCGCGAATGGCTGGTGCTGCGCGGCCGCGCCGTGCTCGGCACCGAAGCGCTCGGCGAACGCGACTACCACGTGCAGCCGCGCAGCGAGGCCGGCCTGACCGCGGGGTCCGACACGGGCGCGCTGCTGTTCCTGCGCGAGTCCGCCGTGCCCGAGGAACCCGGCGACGCGGGCCTGACGGTGCGCGATGCCGAGGCCGGATGGCCCGACTACGCGCCGGGGATCCGCCGGCGCGTGCTGTGGCAGCGCGGCGCCCAGGCCGCGATGCTGTACCACGCGCAGCCCGGTGCGAGCGTGCCACCGCACCACCACGGCCACGACGAGGAGTGCCTGATGGTGCAAGGGGAGCTGTACCTCGACGACGTGCTGCTGCAGGCCGGCGACTACCAGCTCGCGCCGGCCGGCACGGGCCATCGCGTCACCGCGACCGACACCGGCGTCGTCGTCTACGCCCACGGCGACCTCGACCTCCGGTTCGTCGCCGAGAAGGTGTGAAAGAACCCAAGGTGCCCGCACCGGGGTGGCCAAGGGCTGTGGGCAAGGCGCGGCGCGCAGCCGATGTCGCGGACCTCGGCAAGCGGCGCCACGCCGCCCACGGCCCTTGGGTACCCCGGCCCGAAGGGTTGCCCCCGGGAAGGCGCCCCCACGGCGTTGCAAATGCTCGACGGGTCGATGGACCCGTCTGTGCTTTGCGCCTAGTCGGGGCGCCTTCCCGGGGGCAACGCGGGCATCTTGGGTTCTTTCACACCTTCTGAGCGCCCGGCCGCGGATGACGCCGCTCAGGCCCGCGTGACGACCACTTCGAGGTACTCGCTGGGCACGACCAGCGAGTGCTCGCCGCCCCGGTTGAGCTCGTGCAGCAGCTCGGTGATGGCGGCGTCGAGCTTGCGCGCGCCGGCGGCGTCCAGGCTCGCATAGGCCTTGTGCGTCGGGCCGTACCAGGTGCGGAACACCTGCAGCCAGTGCGCCGGCGACTCGTAGCGGAACATGAAGTGCCGCCGCTCGCAGCGGATCTGCGCGGCATGGGCGCCGAACAGCTCGACGATGTGCGGCTCGGAGCCCCACAGCGCCGGCGACTTCAGGCCCGCCGGCGGCGGCACGAAGGAACCGAGCACGCGGAACAGGCGGCCGATGAAGCCGTCGGGCGTCCAGTTGGCCAGGCCGATGCGGCCGCCGGGGCGCAGCACGCGCAGCATCTCGGCCGCGGCGCGCGCCTGGTCCGGCGCGAACATCACGCCGAAGGTCGACAGCACGACGTCGAAGGCCCCGTCCGCGTACGGCAGGGCCTCCACGTCGGCGGGCTCGAAGCGGATCGGCAGGTGCTCGGCCGCGGCGCGCGCGCGGCCCTTGTCGAGCAGCGCCGGCACGTAGTCGGTGGACGTGACGCGGGCGAAGCGGCGCGCCGCGGCGAGCGAGGCATTGCCGTTGCCTGCCGCGACGTCGAGCAGCTTCTCGCCGGCGCGCAGGTCCACCGCCTCGGCGAGGGTTTCGCCGACGATCTGCAGCGTGGTGCCGATCAGGGCGTAGTCGCCGCTGGCCCAGGTGGCCTGCTGGCGCTGCTTGATGGCCGTGTAGTCCGGCCGGGTCTCTTGAAGGATGGCATTCATGGCGAGTCGGGTGCTCCGGTGGGTCTCGGGGCGCATGGCAACGCGCCATGGCCTCCGTGCGACATTCTTCGAGCGCCGCGGCGGGCGCGCTTCTCCGAACGTCGCCGCCGCTTGATCGACCCTCCGCAGGTGCACACTGCGCGCTGCGATCGGCACGACGTCGGCCCCGACACCGACTTTCCGAGGAGCGCGCGATGAGCCTCGACCCCTTGTCCGACGTGCTGCGCAGCGTGCGGCTGCGCGGTGCGATCTTCTATTACGTGAGCTTCGGCGACGTGTGGGCCGCCGGGACCCCGGCCTCGCCCGACCTCGCGCGCGCGTTGATGCCGGGCGCCGAGCACGTGCTCGCCTACCACCTGATGCTCAGGGGCGGCGGCTGGGCCGCCACCGACCGCGAGTCGCCGGTCCGGCTGTCCGCCGGCGACATCGTGATGTTCCCGCGCGGCGACCCGCACGTGATCTCGAGTGCGCCCGGCCTGCAGGCCCTGCCCGACGACAGCGACTGGCGCGTCACGACGCGCGACGCGCCCAAGCCGATCGCCGTCGCCTACCACCGCGGCGTGCTGCGTCCCGGCGAGCCCGTGCCGGCGAGCGAGGCGCGCTCCGTCGTGGTGTGCGGTTTCATCGCCTGCGACCTGAAGCCGTTCAACCCGCTGATCGCGGCGCTGCCGCGGCTGCTGCACCTGCCCTCGTCCGGCGTCGGGGCCTGGGTCGCGCAGCTGCTCGACCAGGCGGTGGCCGAGTCGCGTTCCCACCGCGCCGGCAGCGCGGTCGTGCTGGAGCGCGTCAGCGAGGTGGTCTTCATCGACGCGGCGCGGCGCTACCTCGAATCGCTGCCCGAGGGCGCGTCGAGCTGGCTTGCCGCACTGCGCGACCGCCACGTCGGCCGGGTGATCGCGCTGCTGCACGAGAAGCCGGCCGAGCCCTGGACGGTGGACGAGCTCGGGCAGCGCGTCGGCCTGTCGCGGTCGGCGCTGCACGAGCGCTTCGTGCAGCTCACGGGCATCCCGCCGATGCAGTACCTGACCCAATGGCGCATGCAGCTGGGCGCCGGCCTGCTGCGCGACGGCGACGCCAAGGTCGCCGCGGTCGCGCAGGAGGTCGGCTACGACTCCGAGGCGGCGTTCGCGCGGGCGTTCAAGCGCGCCGTGGGCCTGCCGCCGGCCGCCTGGCGCCAGGCGCAGCGCCAGGGCTGAGGCTCAGAGGTCCAGCTCCTTGAAGACCTCGCGGGCGATGCGGAAGCTGTCGATGGCCGCCGGCGCCCCGCAGTAGACCGCGGTCTGCAGGAAGATCTCGCCGATCTCGGCCTTCGTCACCCCGTTGGTGATCGCGCCGCGCAGGTGCAGCTTCAGCTCGTGCGGCCGGTTCAGCGCGGTCAGCATCGCCAGGTTCAGCATGCTGCGGGTGCGCCGGTCCAGGCCCGGGCGGTTCCAGACGCCGTCCCAGGCCGCCTGCGTCACCCACTCCTGCATCGGTCGGTTGAAGTCGTCGGCGCCGGCGATCGCCGCGTCCACGTAGTCGCCGCCGAGCACCTCGCGGCGTGTCTTCAGGCCCTTGTCGAAGCTGTGTTCGTCCATGGTTCGTACTCAGGTGAGGGCGACGATCCGGTCGAGCCGGGCGTCGTCGAGGGCGCCGTGCGAGAACGCCGGCACCTTGGCGATCGGCATCTCGTTGACGAAGGCCAGGGTCGCCACGCGCGCCTTGCGCGCGGCGATGACCTGCTCGGGCGTCAGGCCGGCCGTGGCCGAGGCGGCTTCGTCCTCGAGCAGGTTGGCGAAGCCCAGCGCGCGCACGAGTTCGGCGTAGAGCGCGGGCCAGGGCTTGAAGTCCTGCACCAGCGACGACCGCGTCGGGCGCACCACCCGCGGCCGGGCCTGCACCTCGAGCGCCGCCTGCAGCGGCAGGTCGCGCGACGAGCCGCCGGCGCGCAGCTCGAACACCCCGGCGTGCACCGACCAGGCCTGCAGGCGCGGGTCGTAGTGCGCGAAGTCGCGTGGCCCCAGCGTGAAGCGCAGCGTGCCTTCCTCGCCCGGTGCGAGCATCAGCTTGCCGAACGCGCGCAGCTCGTTGACCGGGCCGGGCAGCGCCGGGGCGCGCTCGTGCACGTAGAGCTGCACGACCTCCTGGCCGGCCACCGCGCCGACGTTCTTCAGCGTCACCGCCACCTCGACCGAGCCGCCGCCGTCGGCGTCGAAGCTCGCGGCGCTGCAGTGCAGGCCGGTGTACGCGAAGCGCGTGTAGCTCAGGCCGAAGCCGAAGGGGAACAGCGGCTCGATCCCGCGCAGGTCGTAGTGGCGGTAGCCGACGAACAGGCCCTCGCCGTAGGCCGCGCGGCCCGAGCGGCTCGGGAAGTCGGGGTACGGGGGCGTCTGCCGCAGGTTGACCGGGAAGGTCTCGCTGAGCTTGCCCGAGGGGTTGACCCGACCGGTCAGCACGTCGGCGATCGCGCCGCCGCCGGCCTGCCCGCCGAGCCAGGCCTCGAGCAGGCCCTGGGCGTGCGCCAGCCAGGGCATCGACACCGCCGAGCCGTTGAGCAGCACGACGACGAGCCGCGGCTGGGTGCGCGCCACCGCCTCGATCAGCCGCACGTGGCCGGGCGGCAGGTCGATCGAGCGGCGGTCGAAGCCTTCCGATTCGTAGCTGTCGGGCAGGCCGGCGAAGACCACCGCGACGTCGGCTGCGGCCGCCGTGCGCGCCGCCTCGGCGAGCAGCGCCTCGGTGGTGTCGCCCTCGTCGTCGCAGCCGGCGGCGTGCGTCACGCGTTCGGCGCCGAGCAGCGCGACCAGCTCGTCGCGGGCCTGGGTCACGCGGATCGGGTTGACCTGCGAGCTGCCCGCGCCCTGGTAGCGCGGCAGCTTCGCGAAGGCGCCGATCAGCGCCACGCGCTGGCCGGCGCGCAGCGGCAGCACCTCGGCCTCGTTCTTCAGCAGCACGATGGACTCTGCGCCGACACGCCGCGCCAGCGCGTGGTGGGCCTCGGCGTCGAAGGTCGCCCCGGGCCGGCGCGCGGCGGCGGCCTTCAGCACCACCGCCACCAGCTCGCTGGCCGAGCGCGCCAGCACCTCGCGTGGCAGCCGGCCCTCGTGCACCGCGGCGATGATCTTCTGGCGGTTGTGCGCGCCGCTGCCCGGCATCTCGAGGTTGTTGCCCGCGGCGACGCCGGCGACGCGGTCGTTGATGCCGCCCCAGTCGGACACGACGAAGCCCTCGAAGCCCCACTGCCGGCGCAGGATGTCGGTCAGCAACGCCGGGTTCTCGCTCGCGTGCACGCCGTTGACGAGGTTGTACGAGCTCATCACGGTCCAGGGCTGCGAGGCGCGCACCGCCATCTCGAAGGCGCTCAGGTAGATCTCGTGCAGCGTGCGCTCGTCGAGGTCGGAACTCGTCGACATGCGCTCGGTCTCCTGGCTGTTCACCGCGAAGTGCTTCAGCGAGGTGCCCACGCCCTCGCTCTGCACGCCGTCGATGTAGGCGGCGGCCATCCGGCCGGTGAGCAGCGGATCTTCCGAGAAATACTCGAAGTTGCGCCCGCCCAGCGGCGAGCGCTTGATGTTGATGCCCGGGCCGAGGATGACCTGCACGTCGCTCGCCTGCGACTCGCGCCCGAGTGCCACGCCGACCTCGCGCACGAGCGCCGGGTTCCAGGTCGCCGCCAGCGCCGGCGCGGTCGGGAAGCAGGTCGCCGGCACGCTGTCGCCGAACAGGCCCTGCAGCTTGCGCAGCCCGTGCGGCCCGTCGGACACGCTGATCGCCGGCAGCCCCAGGCGCTCGATGCCGTGGGTGCGCCACCAGCCGTCGCCCGACAGCAGCAGGGCCTGCTCCTCGACGCTCATGCGCGCCACCAGTTCCTCGGCCGCCTGGCGGGTCGTGTCGTCCATCGTCGTCTCCGGTTCCGCCCGTGGGGGGCTGTGTGTCGATCGCGCGCGGCGTCGCGATCGACGCCAGGCGCCAGTGTGCCGCGCCCGGCCGGTCAGCGCGCGGCCGTCACGCGCCAGATCACGTCGCCGACGTCGTCGGCCACCAGCAGCGAGGCGCGGTCGGGGCCGATCGTCACGCCCACCGGACGGCCGTAGGACTCGGACTCGTCCGGCGCCAGGAAGCCGCCGAGCACGTCGCGCGGCGGCCCCGCCGGGCGGCCGCCGACGAAAGGCACGAAGACCACGCGGTAGCCGCTGAGCGTGCTGCGGTTCCACGAGCCGTGCTGGCCGATGACCATGCCGTCGGGGAAGCCGGGCAGGGTGCCCGCAGGCATCCAGCACAGCCCCAGCGACGCCGTGTGGCCCCCGAGCGCGTAGTCGGGCGCGAGCGCGCGCGCCACGGCGGCCGGGTCCTGCGGCACCCGGTCGTCGACGGTGCCGCCCCAGTAGCTGTAGGGCCAGCCGTAGAAGCCGCCGTCGCGCACCGAGGTCAGGTAGTCGGGCGGCGTCTCGTCGCCGAGGCCGTCGCGCTCGTTGACCACGGTCCACAGGGCGCCGGTCGTCGGCTCCCAGGCCAGACCCACCGGGTTGCGCAGCCCGCCGGCGTAGACGCGGCTGGTGCCGCTGGCGAGGTCGATCTCGTAGATGCAGGCGCGCCCTTCCTCGACCTCGAAACCGCTCTCGGCGATGTTGCTCAGCGAGCCCACGCCGGCGTACAGGCGGCGGCCGTCGGGGCTGGGCAGCAGGCTGCGCGTCCAGTGGCCGCCGGGCTTGAAGGCGGTGATCTTCCGGCCCGGCGCGCTCAGGCGCGTCGCGCCGGCCGTGTACGGGAAGGCGACCAGCCCGTCGGTGTTGCCGACGTAGAAGGTGTCGCCCAGCAGCGCCATGCCGAAGGGCTGGCTCAGTCCGTCGAGGAAGGTGTCGCGGGTCTCGGCAACGCCGTCGCCGTCGGCGTCGCGCAGCAGCGTGATGCGGTTCGGGCTCACGCCGATCGCCGCGGCGCGCTTCATCGTGCTGACCATCGCGAGGTCGAACACCGACTTCACCGGCCCCGGCAGGAACAGGGCCTCGGCCACGGTGACGTCGCCGTTGGGCAGCACGTGCATCCAGCGCGGGTGCTTCAGCCCGGTGGCGTAGGCCTGGACCGCCAGCCCCGGCGCCGCCGTCGGCCGCTGGCCCGGCGACCAGCCGCGCGCGGTGGGCATCTTCAGCGTCGGAATGCGGCCCTGCGGCCGCGCCGCGGGGATCGTCGGCGCGGCGCCCACTGCCTGCGCCGGCGCGGCGCCCTGCAGGCGGCGCCAGGCGATCGCGGCGTTGCCGACCTGCGCGACCACGCGCGCGAAGACGTCTGTCAGGCTCATGGCTTCCTACTCCCGGGGTGTCGTGTTCGAGCGGGCCGCATTGTGGAGCGCGCCGCGCCGCCTTGCCGGCAGCGGGTCAGAACAGGTGACCGACGTTGAACAGCGTCAGCACGCCCAGCACCGCGAAGATCGCCGCGGCGATGGCGTGCACCAGCGGCATCGACACCTTCCTCGCGATCGTGTCGCCGAGAAAGACCGCGGGCACGTTCGCCAGCATCATGCCGAAGGTCGTGCCGCCGACGACCGCGATCAGGTCGGTGTAGCGCGCCGCCAGCGCCACCGTGGCGATCTGCGTCTTGTCGCCCATCTCGGCGAGGAAGAACGCCAGCACCGTCGTGCCGAACACGCCGAAGCGCTGCGTGCCGCCGGCGGCCTCGTCGTCGACCCGGTCGGGGACCAGCATCCATCCGGCCATGCCCAGGAACGACAGGCCGATCACCCAGCGCAGCACGTCGGGCCCGAGCGCCTGCGCGACCGCGTCGCCGACGGCGCCGGCCAGCGCGTGGTTGACCAGCGTCGCCACCAGGATGCCGAGGATGATGGGCAGCGGCCGGCGGAACTTCGCCGCCAGCAGCATCGCCAGCAGCTGTGTCTTGTCGCCCATTTCGCCCAGGGCGACGACGCCGGTCGAGATCAGGAAGGCTTCCAATTCAGACTCCAGGGGCCGGACGACAAGACGGGACTGCACGGCGACCCCGGCCCGACCGGAGGCTATGCAGTCAAAGGTCTTGCCAGGCCTGGAGGCTGTGCGCGCCATGGCCGTGAGGGCCAAGTGTGTTGACGCGCACCCCTGCGGGTGCAGGGCGGCTACTCCCCGATGACGGGACAGGCGCACATTCTAGCGGGCCGCCGTGGCCCTTCCCGGCGGGCCTGCAATTTGCTAAACCTGCCGACGGGGCGCGGCCGTGCGGTGCGCCCCCGGCCCGGGGATGTCGGGCGACCCGCCGCACGCAAGGAGACGACACGTGGCCAAGATCCCCCCGGGCGTGGGTCCGCGCTTCCCGCAGGTCGTCGTGCTCTTCGGCGCCACCGGCGACCTGGCGCGGCGCAAGCTGCTGCCCGGCCTGTACCACCTGGCCAGCGCCGGCTTCATCCCGGGCTACCGCATCGTCGGCGTGTCGCTCGACGCGGTCGACGTCGACGGCTTCCGGCGCATCGCGCGCCAGTCGCTCGACGAGTTCGGCAGCCGCAAGGTGACCGACGCCGACTGGGACACCTTCGCGCAGCGGCTCGACTACGTGCCGCTGGCCGCCGGCGCGCCGGCGCTGCGCGAGGCCGTGGCGCGCGCCGAGGCCGGCTTCGACGGAGAGTGCCGCCGCCTGCACTACCTGAGCGTGCCGCCGAGCGCCGCGCTGCCCGCGGTGCGGCTGCTCGGCGAGGCCGGCCTCGTGGAGCGCTCGCGCATCGTGATGGAAAAGCCCTTCGGCACCGACCTCGCCAGCGCCGTGAAACTGAACCACAAGCTGCACGAGGTCTTCGCCGAGGAGCAGATCTTCCGCATCGACCACTTCCTGGGCAAGGAGCCGGCGCAGAACATCCTCGCCTTCCGCTTCGCCAACGGGCTGTTCGAGCCGATCTGGAACCGCAACTTCATCGACCACGTGCAGATCGACGTGCCCGAGACGCTGGGCCTGGGCAAGCGCAGCGGCTTCTACGAGCAGACCGGCGCCTACCGCGACATGGTCGTCACGCACCTGTTCCAGATCCTCGCGTTCATGGCGATGGAGCCGCCCACCGCGCTGGAGCCCGCACCGATCAGCGAGGAGAAGAACAAGGTCTTCCGCTGCATGCTGCCGATCCAGCCCGAGAACGTGGTGCGCGGCCAGTACAACGGCTACCGCGACGAGCCCGGCGTCGACGCGGAAAGCGAGACCGAGACCTTCATCGCGCTGAAGTGCTACATCGACAACTGGCGCTGGGCCGGCGTGCCCTTCTTCCTGCGCACCGGCAAGCGCCTGGCCGAGGGCCAGCGCATCATCTCGATCGCCTTCCGCGAGCCGCCCAAGAGCATGTTCCCGCCGAACTCGGGCGTCGGCGCGCAGGGCCCCGACCACCTGACCTTCGACCTCGCGGACGCGTCGAAGATGTCGCTGTCGTTCTACGGCAAGCGCCCCGGCCCGGGCATGCGGCTGGACAAGCTCAGCCTGCAGTTCGCGATGCACGACACCGGCCTGATCGGCGAGGTGCTCGAGGCCTACGAGCGCCTGATCCTCGACGCGATGCGCGGCGACCGCACGCTGTTCACCACCGCCGAAGGCATCGAGCGGCTGTGGCAGGTGTCGACGCACCTGCTCGAGGCGCCGCCGCCGGTGCGGCTGTACGCGCCGGGCTCGTGGGGGCCGAAGTCGATCCACCAGCTGATCGCGCCGCACGCGTGGCGGCTGCCGTTCGAGCGCGCCTGGCGCGCGCCGAACACGCTCGGCAGCTGAGACGGCGTGGACGAACCCGCCGCACCGGCTCAGCGCAGCGGCTGCACTGGCCGGAAGCGGCCCGGCGCATCGGCGCGCTGCAGCATCACGCTCGGGCCGTCGTCGATCAGCAGGTCGTTGCGGCCGTCGCCGTCGACGTCGGCGATGGCGATGAAATGGCCCGAGTACGGCCCGTCGAGGACCTCGGAGACGGCGAAGCTGCCGCGCGCCGTCGGCGACTGCAGCAGCACGGTGATCCGCGAGGGCGTGTCCAGGTCCTGGTAGACGATCGACACGACCGCGAGGTCGGCCAGGCCGTCGCCGTTCAGGTCGCCCACCGCCACGCGGCGGGCGCCGTTTGCCACCGGCAGGGTGCTGCGCACGTAGCGGCCCGCTGTGGTCTGGCGCAGCACGCCGAGGCTGGCGCCGCCGGTGTCGTGGCCGGCGTTCGCCACGACCAGGTCGGCGCGGCCGTCGCCGTCGAGATCGGCCGCCGCCACGCCCTTCGCGTTCGGCCCGGCGGCCAGCACGGTGGCCGGCCCGTAGCCGCCGCCGGCCAGGCGCAGGAAGACGACCACGTCCGTCGTCGCGGCGAGCACCAGGTCGCCCAGGCCGTCGCCGTTCAGGTCGGCCACCGTCAGGTCGTCGGCGCCGCGCCCGCTGCCCGCCGGCAGCACCACCGGCGCGCCGAAGCGCCCCGGCACCGCCGGGTCCTGGCGCAGCAGCAGCGCGCGGCCGTTCACGATCACGCCGTCGGCCACCACCAGGTCCGCATGGCCGTCGCCGTCGATGTCGGTCAGCGCCGCATCCTCGGCCATGCCGCCGGTGGGCACCCAGGTCGACGCCAGGAAGCGCCCGGCGTGCGCCGGGTCCTGGCGCAGCAGCGACACGCCGCCGCTGTCGCCGATCTCGCCGGCCGCCGTTGGCCGGGTCTCGGGCGTTGCCGCCACCAGGTCGGGCCGACCGTCTCCGTCGAGGTCGCCGACCGACAGGCCCCAGGGATCCGGACCGACCGGGTAGCGCTGCGGCGCAGCGAACCCGCCCCCGAGGGCCTGCAGGTAGACCGCCACGTCGCCGGCGTGCGGCGGCGCGCCGGCGATCCAGGCGCCGGCGACGGCCACGTCGACGAGGCCGTCGCCGTTCAGGTCGGCCGCGACCAGGCCGGCCTGCGTGCGGAAGGGCGGAATCACGTCGCCGCCGGACCCGCCGCCGCCGCAGGCGGCCAGCAGCCCGGCCAGGATCAGCCCGGCGGGGCGCCAGGGGCGCAAGGGCGAGCGTGGGGTCATGAGGCGCCTCTCGAGGATCTGCACGGCCCGGCCAGCGGCCGGGGTGTCCATTCGACGCGCCTCGTGCGCGTCGGGCTTGCGCTGCGTCAATGCCGGCGCAGGGCGGTCCTCCACGGCGACACCGCACGACCGGAGTCTCCTGGGAACCCCAGGCACTCGATTCCGGCGACACCATGACCGGATCGGCGACATCGTCGGCGTGATCGAGGGGATCGACTTCCCGACCCACATCCTCGCGCTGAACGCAGCGGTGGAGGCAGCGCGCGCGGGCGAGCAGGGCCGCGGCGACCTGCGCAAACCGTGGCACGGCGCCCTTCCGGGCGTGGAGCTTTCATCGCAATCCGCCTTGCCGTGCGCTTCGACCGTCCGGAAACGGAGTTTCCGATGGGTGGGGGCCGATAATTGATTTTCTGATTCGCAGTCGGGCCGCTGGCCCCTGGTTCCGTCGCAGCATTGAAGGCGCGCATGCCGTTCGTCGATTCCCCGGCCGGGCCTTCGGGTTCTGGCGCGACCCTTCCCGCCCCGATCGCCCCCTTCGCGGGCGACCGCCTCGCCGCCTTCCTGGACGCGGCGCTCGACCCGATCGTCGTGGGGCGCTGGGAAGCCGGCGCGGACGCGGGCGACGACTTCGTCGTGGTCCACGGCAACCCGGCGTGGCGCGCGCAGACGGCACCGCTGGAGACGCTCGGTCGCCGCGGACGCGAGATCGCCGCCGACCTCGGCCTGTCGGACGCGCAGTTCTTCCCGGCCTGCGCCCGGGCGGCGGCCGGCGCCGGCACGCAGGCGGTCGAGGTCTTCGCCTCGACGCTGCGGCGCTGGTTCGTGGTCGAGGTGGCGGCGCTCGACGGCGGGCACCTGGTGGCGACCTTCCGCGATACCAGCACCCAGCGCGAGACCGAACTGCACCTCACGCAGCTCCAGGCCGAGCAGGCCGCGATCCTCGACAGCGGCACGCTGGGCGTCGTGCGGCTGCGCGATCGCCGGATCGTCTGGGCGAACGGCGCCTTCCAGCGGCTGCTGGGCTACCGCCTCGACGAGCTGCTCGGCCAGACCACGCGCATGCTCTACCCGAGCGACGCGGCCTACGAGGCCTTCCAGGCCGGTGCGCGCGACGTGCTCGGGCGCGGCGAGGTCTTCCACGTCGAGTGCGAGAAGCGCCGCAAGGACGGCTCGACCGGCTGGTTCGCGGTGTACTGCCGCCGGGTGTCGCCGGGCAGCGACGAGGTCATCGGCCTGACGGTCGACATCAGCGAGCGCCGTGCCGCGCAGGCCGCGGTGGCGCGCAGCGAGGCCCGGCTGAAGGAGGCCCAGCAGATCGCCCGGATCGGCAGCTGGGAGCGCGACATCGACTCCACCCAGCTCCACTGGTCGGACGAGATGTTCCGCCTGTACGGCATGCCGGTCGTGCCGCCCGGTCCGACCATCGAGACCTGCATGGCCACCGTGCTCGAGGAGGATCGTGCGCCCACCCAGGCCGCCTTCGATGCGAGCCTGCGCGACGGCTCGCCGATCGACCTCGTCCAGCGGGTGCGGCTGCCCGACGGCGACATCCGCCACGTCCGCGTGCGCGGCCGGTTCACGCTCGGCGCCGACGGCCGGCTCGAGCACGCCGCCGGCACCGCCCAGGACGTGACCCGCGACGTGCTGCAGGCGGCGGCACTGGCCGCCAACGAACGGCGCCTGGAGGGCATCTTCGCGTCGATGTCCGAGGGTCTGGTGGTGCACGGGCCGGACGGCCGGGTGGTCGACGCCAACCCGGCAGCCCAGCACATCCTCGGCCTGAGCCGCGACGAGCTGCTCGGCCGCAGCCCGATGGACCCGCGCTGGAAGGCGCATCGCGAGGACGGCACAGCGCTGGACGGCACCGAGCACCCCGCGATGGTGGCCCTCGCCAGCGGCCAGGCGCTGCGCGACCAGGTCATGGGCGTGGACTCGCCGCGGCGCGGACGGCGCTGGATCAGCGTCAACGCGAGCCCGATCGTCGGCGACGCCGACGGCCCGCCGGCCGGCGTGGTGGCGACCTTCGTCGACATCACCGAGCGCCGCGAGCTCGAGGCGCGGCTGGCGGCCTCGCTCGCGCAGCTGCGCGACCTGTACGACCACGCGCCCAGCGGCTACTGCTCGCTCGACGCCGAGGGGCGCTACGTGCACGTCAACGCCACCGCGCTCGAGTGGCTGGGCTGCACGCGCGAAGAGCTCGTCGGCCAGGCCCGACCCACCGACTTCATGACCGACGAAGGTCGCGCGCAGTTCGACGAGCAATTCCCGCGCTTCGTCGCCGAGGGCTCGATCAGCGTCCTCGAGTACGACCTGATCGGCCGCAACGGCCGCAGGCGCCGCATCAGCGCCAGCGCCACGGCGATGCGCGATGCGCAGGGCCGCTTCGTGATGACGCGCTCGGTGCTGCACGACATCACCGAGCTGCACCGCACCCGCCTGCACCTGCAGGAGCTGCTGCGCGTGCAGGAGGCGATGCTCGACAACGACCAGATCGGCATCCTGCGATTCGAGCAGGGCCGCGTGGTCTGGCAGAACCGCGCGATCCAGCGCATCTTCGGCTACGCCGCCGACGAGCTGGCGGGCGCATCGTCGCGGCTGCTCTACGCCGACGACGCGGCCTTCGAGTCGATCAGGGAGGAATCGCGCGCCGTGCTCGACGCCGGCGATCCGTTCCGCCGCCAGCTGCCGCTGCTGCGCAAGGGCGGCGAGCGCGTCTGGATCGACGCCAGCGGCGTGCGCCCCGCGCCGGATCGCGACGAGACGATCTGGTTCCTGGTCGACATCACGCCGATCAAGCGGGCCGAGGAAAGCCGGCTGCGCAACGTCGAGCTGCAGGCCGAGAACCAGCGCCTGCTCGAGACGCGCCGCCTGAAGGACCAGCTGCTGGCCAACGTGTCGCACGAGATGCGCACGCCGCTGAACGCGGTGATCGGCTATGCGCACCTGCTGCACAAGGGCGTGGTGCCGCTCGATTCGCCGAAGGTCCAGACCTACCTCGGCCAGATCGGCGACAGCGGCCGGCAGCTGCTGAACCTGATCGACACGATGCTCGACCTCGCGAGCCTGGGCACGGGCTCGCTGGTCTTCCGCCCCGAGCCGCTGCGGCTGCCGGCGATCGCGGTCGAGGTGCTGGCCGCGCAGCGGACGCTGGCGGCCGAGCGCCAGGTCGCGATGCGCACCGAGATCGACCCGGGCCTGGGCGAACTGCGCCTCGACCCGCTGCGGCTGCGGCAGGTGATCTCGATCTACCTCGACAACGCGATCCGCTTCTCGCCGCCCGGCGCGACCGTGACGGTGCGGGCGCGGCCGGAGGGCGACGCCCACGTCCGGCTCGAGGTCGAGGACCACGGCGTGGGCATCGTCCAGAACGACCTGCCCCGCCTGTTCCAGGAGTTCCAGCAGCTCAGCACCGGCCTGTCGAAGACGCACCAGGGCGCCGGGCTGGGCCTGGCCCTCGTGCGGCGGCTCGTCGAGGCCCAGGGCGGCACGGTCGGCGTGCGCAGCGCGGCGGGCGTGGGCAGCGTGTTCCACGCTGTGCTGCCGCGGAACGCCGCGCCGCCGGCGCGCTGACGCACGGGGCCCGGGCCGGCGGCACGCGCCGGCGCGCGGCTCAGCGCAGCCGTTCGAGCGCCGCGGCCAGCCGGCCGACGGCGGCGTCGACGTCGCGCAGCTTGTCCAGCCCGAACAGGCCGAGGCGGAAGGTCTTGAAGTCCGCCCCCTCGTCGCATTGCAGCGGCACGCCGGCGGCGACCTGCAGGCCCAGGGCGGCGAACTTGGCACCGCTCTGGACGCCCGGGTCCTCGGTGTAGCTCACGACCACGCCCGGCGCCTCGAAGCCTCGGGCGGCCACGCTGCGGATGCCGTGGCGACCGAGCAGCTCGCGCACGCGCCGGCCGAGCTCGAACTGCGCGGCCTTCAGCGTCTGGAAGCCGAGGGCGCGTGCCTCGTCCATCACCGCGCGCAACTGCGTCAGCCCGTCGGTGGGCAGCGTCGCGTGGTAGGCGTGGGCGCCGCTCTCGTAGGCTTCCATGATCTGCAGCCACTTGCGCAGGTCGCACGAGAAACTGGTGCTGGTGGTCGCGTCGATGCGTTCGCGGGCACGCTCGCCGAGCATCACCATCGCGCAGCAGGGCGTGCCGCTCCAGCCCTTCTGCGGCGCGCTGATCAGCACGTCGACGCCGGTGGCCGCCATGTCGACCCAGATCGCGCCCGAGGCCACGCAGTCGAGCACGAACAGGCCGCCGACCTCGTGCACCGCGCCGGCCACGGCGCTCAGGTAGTCGTCGGGCAGCAGGATCCCGGACGAGGTCTCGACATGCGGCGCGAACACCACCGCGGGCCGCTGCTCGCGGATCGTCGCCACGACCTCGTCGATCGGCGCCGGTGCGAACGGCGCCTGCGCGCCGTCGCCCTGGCGGCGCGCCTTCAGCACCGTGATCTCGCCGGTGACGTGGCCGGTCTCGAAGATCTGCGTCCAGCGGTAGCTGAACCAGCCGTTGCGGATCACCAGGCAGCGCCGGTCGGTGGCGAACTGGCGCGCCACGGCCTCCATGCCGAAGCTGCCGCTGCCCGGCACGATGATCGCCGAGCGGGCGCCGTAGACCTCCTTCAGCGTCGCCGAGACGTCGCGCATCACGCCCTGGAACTTCTTCGACATGTGGTTGAGCGCGCGGTCGGTGTAGACGACCGAGTACTCGAGCAGGCCGTCGGGGTCGACGTCGGGAAGCAGGCCGGGCATCGGGGCAGTCTCCGTGGGTTCTCGTGTGTTGTCGTGGGCTGGGGCCGGGGGCGCGCGCAGCGGCCGGAAAGCTTAGCACCGGGGCTGGATCCCGGCCGGCTTGGGTATTTCGTCAGCGGGCGCTGCCATTCCGGCAGAACCCTGACGGTTTCGACGCATTCCTGCCGCTTCCGCCTGACGCGCCGGCCCGGGACACTGGTGCCCATCGACACGCATTGCCTTCCGGAGCCGCTGCCATGACCGCCCGCCACCCCGTCTACACCACCTTCCTGAGCGCCGGCGACATGGTCCGGCTGGTGCGCCGCAAGGGTCTGGGCGCCTGCATGGCCGGCGTCGCGGCGCGCATCGAGGCCGACTTCCGGCGCTGGCACGAGTTCGACAAGAGCCCGCGCGTGGCGAGCCATTCGGCCGACGGCGTGATCGAGCTGATGCCGATCGCCGACGCGCAGTCGTTCGCGTTCAAGTACGTCAACGGCCACCCGAAGAACACCCGCGACGGCCTGCCCACGGTGATGGCCTTCGGCGTGCTGGCCGACGTCGCCACCGGCGCGCCGAGGTTGCTCAGCGAGCTGACGCTGGCCACCGCGATCCGCACCGCCGCCACCTCGGCGCTGGCCGCCCGCGTGCTGGCGCGGCGCGACAGCCGCCGCATGGCGCTGATCGGCAACGGCGCGCAGGCCGAGTTCCAGGCGCTCGCCTTCCGCGACCTCGTCGGCGTGCGCGAACTGCGCCTGTTCGACACCGACCCGGCGGCCACCGCCAAGCTGGTGGCCAACCTCGCCGGCCAGGGCTTCACGCTGGCGGTCTGCGCGAGCGTGGCCGAGGCCGTGCGCGGCGCCGACATCGTCACCACCGTCACCGCCGACAAGGCGCGCGCGACGATCCTCACGCCGGCGATGCTCGAGCCCGGCATGCACCTGAACGCCGTCGGCGGCGACTGCCCCGGCAAGACCGAGCTGCACCGCGGCGTGCTCGAGGCGGCCTCGGTGTTCGTCGAGTACGAGCCGCAGACGCGCATCGAAGGCGACCTGCAGCAGATGCCGGCCGACTTCGCGGTCACCGAGCTGTGGCGCGTGCTCGCCGGCGAGCACCCGGGCCGGCGCAGTGCGCTCGAGATCACGGTGTTCGACTCGGTCGGCTTCGCGCTCGAGGACTATTCGGCGCTGTGCTGGCTGCGCGACGCGGCGGCCGAGCTGGGCATCGGCGAGCGCGTCGAGCTGATCCCGCGCCAGGACGATCCGAAGGACCTGTTCGGCCTGCTGCGCGGGCCCGACCTAACGGAAGGTGGCCAGGTGGATGCTCGTCTCGGTGCTGCGGATGCCGCCCAGCAGGCGCACGCGCTCGAGCACCTGTGACAGCTCGGCCATCGAGCCGGCGCACAGCTCGGCCAGCAGGTCCCAGCGGCCGTTGGTGTCGTGCAGCGCCGACACGCCGGGCTCGCCCAGCAGCGCGGCAATGACCTCGCGCGTGCGGTTGCCCTCGACCTGGATGCCCATCCACGCGCGGATCTCGTCGGGCCGGGCGTCGGGCCGCAGCTGCACCGTGTAGCCGACGATCACGCCGGCGTCCTCGAGCTTGCGCAGCCGGTTGGTCACGGTGCCGCGCGAGACGCCGAGCCGGGCCGCGAGCAGGGCGACGCTGCGGCGGGCGTCCTGGCGCAGCAGCGCGATCAGGGCCAGGTCGGTCTCGTCGAGGTTCATGGCGGGGCGTCGTCTCCACGCAGGGGCTGCCGTGGAGCATACGGCGGCCCGGCCGCCCCAGGTCACACGTCCTCGGGCACCATCTCGATCGCGCCGCAGGGGCACTCGGCCGCGCACAGGCCGCAGCCCTTGCAGAAGTCGTAGCCGATCTCGAAGCGCTGCCCGGGGCCGAGCTTGATCACCGCGTTGTCGGGGCACACGCCGTAGCAGTTGTCGCACTCGAAGCAGTTGCCGCAGCTCAGGCAGCGGCGCGCCTCGAACAGCGCGTTGTCCTCGGTCAGGCCGCCCTGCACCTCGTCGAAGCTCGAGGTGCGCCGCGCCAGGTCGAGCTGCGGGCGCAGCGTCTTCGGCGCGTCGCTGTAGTACCAGGGGTTCAGGCGTTCGAAGGTCGCCGGCGCGTGCTTCGCCGGCGCGGCCGGCGCCACGCCGCGCAGCCAGGCGTCGATGTGGCGCGCAGCCTTCTTGCCGTGGCCGATGGCCACCGTGACGTTGCGCTCGGCCGGCACCATGTCGCCGCCGGCGAACACGCCGGGGTGGCCGGTCATCATCGTCGCTGGGTCGACCTGCACGACGCCGTCCTGCGTCTGGAGGCCCGGCACGTCGTCGAGCAGCGACAGGTCCACGTCCTGGCCGAGCGCCAGCACCAGCGAGTCGGCCTGCAGCGTCTCGAATTCGCCGGTGGGCTGCGCCTTGCCCTGCGCGTCGAGCGTCATCTTCTCGATCGTCAGCTCGCCCTCGCCGGCGCGCCGCACCGTCGACAGCCACTGGACGCGCACGCCTTCCTGCAGCGCCTCCTCGACCTCGAGGTCGTGCGCCGGCATCTGGTCGCGCGTGCGGCGGTAGACGATCAGCGCGTCGGTCGCGCCCAGGCGGCGCGCAGTGCGCGCCACGTCGATCGCGGTGTTGCCGCCGCCATAGACGACGACGCGCCGGCCCAGCATCGGCGGCGCCTCGCCTTCCATCGAACGCAGCACCGACACCGCGTCGAGCACGCGCGCCGAATCGACCGCCGGGATGAACGCGCGCTTCGCGATGTGCGCGCCGACCGCGAGAAACGCCGCGTCGAAGCCGCCGTCGCGCATCGTGCCGGCCAGGCCCTCGACCCGGCGGTTGAGCTGCAGCGTGATGCCGAGATCGACGAGGCGTGCGACCTCGGCGTCGAGCACCTCGCGCGGCAGGCGGTACTTCGGGATGCCGAAGCGCATCATCCCGCCGGCCGCCGGGCCGGCGTCCATCACCGTGACGCGGTGACCGAGGCGGCGCAGGTGGTAGGCCGCCGACAGGCCCGACGGCCCGGCGCCGACCACGAGCACGTGCCGGCCGGTCTCGAGTTCGGGTGGCGAATGGCGCCAGCCCTGGCGGATCGCCTCGTCGCCGAGGAAGCGCTCGACCGCGTTGATGCCCACCGGCGCGTCGAGCCGGCCGCGGTTGCAGGCGCCTTCGCACGTGTGGTAGCAGACCCGCCCCATGATCGCCGGGAAGGGGTTGTCGCGCACCAGCTGGCGCCAGGCGGCCTCGTAGTGACCGCCCTCGGCGTGGAACAGCCAGCCCTGGATGTCCTCGCCCGCCGGGCAGGTGGCGTTGCACGGCGGCAGCCGGTCGACGTAGACCGGGCGCTCGGTGCGCCACGAGCCGGTCTTGTTGGCCAGCGACGAGCCCGGGTCGAGCGTGATCGCGAAGGGCTTGCGCATCGTCATGCGATCTCTCCCGCGTCCGCCAGGCCGAAGCGGCGGATGTTGTCGTCGGCCTCGGCCTGCACGCGCGCGAGCAGGTCGGCGCGGCCCTCGGGCCCGAACAGGTGCGCGAAGCGCTTCTGCGGACGCAGGTACTCGTCGACCGGCACGCGGCGGCGGATCGTCGTGACGCGCGTCACCTCGCCGTGCTCGGCCTCGAACACCGGGAACAGCCCGGTCTCGCGCGCCAGCCGCGCCAGGCGGATCGTGTCGTTCGAGGCCGCGCCCCAGCCCAGCGGGCAGGGCACGAGGATGTGCAGGTAGCGTGCGCCGTGCAGCGTCATCGCATGGGCGACCTTGGCCTCGAGGTCGTGCAGGTCGGCGACGGTCGCGGTGGCGACGTAGGGGATGCGGTGCGCCATCGCGATCAGCGGCAGGTTCTTGCCCTGGCCGAAGGCCGCGCCCGGGGCCTCGCCCAGCGCGGCGGTCGTGGCCGTGCGCGCGGCATGCGGCGTGGCCGAGCTGCGCTGCACGCCGGTGTTCATGTAGGCCTCGTTGTCGTAGCAGAGGTAGAGCACGTCGTCGTTGCGCTCGAACATGCCGCTGAGGCAGCCGAAGCCGATGTCGGTGGTGCCACCGTCGCCGCCCTGGGCGACGATGCGGACATCCGAGCGGCCTTTGATGCGCATCGCCGCCGCGATGCCGGTGGCGACGGCGGCGGTATTGCCGAACAGGGAGTGAATCCAGGGGATCTGCCAAGAGGTC
>Ga0116177_10000832_pt1 | contig 23044 bp, 21 predicted proteins | sample AD_STIC10_MetaG_FD_89750 | JGI IMG/M metagenome (GOLD analysis project Ga0116177, IMG submission 89750) | Active sludge microbial communities of municipal wastewater-treating anaerobic digesters from USA - AD_STIC10_MetaG | ecosystem: Engineered > Bioreactor > Anaerobic > Digestate | place: USA... | reverse complement strand
GGCGTAGGCGCGGGCGATCACCCGGATGAACGCGCCACCGCCGTGGCGGTCCTGGGCCATCGCGAGCGCAGGCTCGACGAAGGCGGCCAGGATCGGCTCCAGTTCGCCGGGATGCGCCTCCACCGCGCGCTGCAGGGCGGCCAGGCGCTCGCGGCTCATGTCGTCCATGCGTCGGCGGAACACCTCGTTGACCAGGTTTTCCTTGCTGCCGAAGTGGTAATTGACCGCCGCGATGTTGACATCGGCGCGGCTCGTGACCTGTCGTAGAGACGTCGATGCAAAGCCATGTTGCGCGAACAGTTCCTCCGCTGCGTACAGGATCCGGTCCTTGGTCGAGAAATGCGGCAGGGTCATCGGTCACCTCGTCGAATCAAACGCTTGTTTGATGCTACGGCCGGTGCGCCACGGCCGTCAATCGCCGGGCATCGGAAAGATGCGGACTGTCGGTGAAATCGGCTAGAATTCGCCGTAGCCATATCGGCCAAACCCGCGCCAGTACGCGGGTTTTTCTGTTATCTTCGGGCTTGCGACCTGTCGGTTTGCGGCCCGCCTCACTGGAGAATCCCATGGCGCTGGAGCGCACCCTTTCCATCATCAAGCCCGATGCCGTCGCCAAGAACGTCATCGGCGATATCTATTCCCGCTTCGAGAAGGCCGGCCTGAAGGTCGTCGCGGCCAAGATGAAGCACCTGTCCAAGCAGGAAGCGGAAGGCTTCTACGCCGTGCACCGCGAGCGCCCGTTCTTCAGCGCGCTGGTCAACTTCATGATCTCCGGCCCGGTGATGATCCAGGCGCTCGAGGGCGACAACGCCGTGCTCAAGCACCGCGACCTGATGGGCGCCACCAATCCGAAGGATGCCGCGCCGGGCACCATCCGCGCCGACTTCGCCGACAGCATCGACGCGAACGCGGTGCACGGTTCGGATTCGCTGGAGAACGCGGCGATCGAGATCGCCTATTTCTTCCCGTCGACCGACGTCTACACGCGCTGATCCGGCGATGAGCGATACGCGCACCCCGGCCATCGACATCGCCTTGCTGGGTGATGCCACGGGCGTGCGCGCCCCGGCGGTGGCGGCTCCGGCCGCCGCCGCGTCGAGGACCAATATCTTCGATTTCGACCGCGCCTCGCTCGAGCGCTTCTTCGAGGAAGAGCTGGGCGAGAAGAAATTCCGTGCGCAGCAGGTGATGAAGTGGATCCATCACCGCTACGTGACCGACTTCGGCGACATGACCGATCTCGGCAAGGTGCTCCGCGCCAAGCTCGAAGCGCGCGCCGTCGTGCATGCGCCGCAGGTGGTGCTCGACAAGGCGTCCGAAGACGGCACCCACAAGTGGCTGCTGGGCATGGACGCGAAGAACGCGATCGAGACCGTGTACATCCCGGACAAGGGCCGCGGAACGCTGTGCGTGTCGTCGCAGGTGGGTTGCGCACTCAACTGCCAGTTCTGCTCGACCGCGACCCAGGGCTTCAACCGCAATCTTTCGACGGCCGAGATCATCGGCCAGGTCTGGGTGGCCGCGCGCCACCTGGGCAACGTGCCGCACCAGCAGCGCAAGCTCACCAACGTGGTGATGATGGGCATGGGCGAGCCCCTCGCCAATTTCGAGAACGTGGTGCGCGCGATGAGCATCATGCGCGACGACCTCGGCTACGGCCTGGCGAACAAGCGGGTCACCCTGTCGACCGCCGGCATGGTGCCGATGATCGACAAGCTGGGCGAGGTCAGCGACGTGTCGCTGGCGGTGTCGCTGCATGCGCCGTTCGATGACCTGCGCAGCGAACTGGTGCCGTTGAACAAGAAGTACCCGATCGCCGACCTGATGGATGCCTGCGTGCGCTATGCGCTGCGCAAGCGCGGCACCTCGGTCACGTTCGAATACACGTTGATGAAGGACGTCAACGACCAGCCCGAGCACGCGCGCGGCCTGGTCAAGCTGCTGCGCGAGTTCGATCGCCGCGTGCAGATGAAGGACGCCGCCAAGGTCAACCTGATTCCGTTCAACCCGTTCCCCGGCACGCGTTTCGCGCGACCGACGGACGAGGCGATCCGCGCATTCCAGAAACAGCTCAACAACGCGGGCATGATCGCGCCGGTACGCCGCACCCGTGGTGACGACATCGATGCCGCCTGCGGCCAGTTGAAGGGGCAGGTGATGGATCGCACCAGGCGTTCCGCCGAACACCGCAAGCGGCTTGTCGCGGCCGGGGTTTCCGATGCGGCGTGAACTTCCGGTGCTCGTGGTAGCTGCCTGCCTGCTGGCCTCCGGCTGCAGCAAGCTGGAGCGGCTGACCATCATCCGCCCGTCGGCGGAGCGCGGCGAATACACCAAGACCTCGCCCACCTACGACGTCAGTGGCGCGAATGCCCGTTCGCGCAACACCGATCCCACCCAGTTGCTGATGTCGGCCAGCGATCTCTACCTGAAAGGCGATCTTGCACAGGCCGAATCGTTGGCGCAGCGTGCGCTCAAGGCAGAACCGCGGTCTGGAGATGCCCATACCCTGCTCGGCGCGATCGCGAATGCCCGCGGCCAGGCAGCCGCTGCCGGCGTCCATTACGCCAAGGCGGTGGAGATCGCCCCCAAGACCGGGATCTACGCCAACAACTACGGAACCTGGTTGTGCGCCAACGACCAGGCGATGGCGTCGCTGGCCTGGTTCGATGTCGCCATCGCCGATCCTGCCTATCCCACCCGCGCCGCGGCACTGGCCAATGCCGGCAGTTGTGCCCGCCAGGCCGGTCAACTCGAACGCGCAGAGGCGAGCTGGCGGCAGGCGTTGGCGTTCGACCCTGGCAACGTGGCGGCCTTGTCCGGCATGGCAACGCTGCAGTTCTCGCGCAACCAATACCTCGATGCACGTGCGTTCACCGAACGCTGGCTGGCCGCCGCACCCGATGATGTGGATGGCCTGGGCCTGGCGATCCAGGTGGAACAGAAACTTGGCGACAATGCGGCCGCTTCGCGCTATCTTTCGCGTTTGCAGGCGATCCCCTCCGGTTCCGGCCCGGCCCCGCGCACGCAATGACCTCGAAACACGCCCATCCCGACGACACCCACCAGACCCTTGCCGGGTGCGGCGAGCGCTTGCGCCTGGCGCGCGAGGCGTCGGGGCTGAGCGTGGACGACGTGGCGGCGCGCCTGCACATGCCGGCACGCGTGGTGAAGTCGCTCGAGGCGGAAGACTGGTCGCGCCTGGGTGCCCCGGTGTTCGTGCGTGGGCAAGTCCGCAGTTACTCCCGCCTGCTGGGATTGACCACGGCACCGATGATGGCCGCGTTGGACGTCGGCCCCGTTGAACCGTCCACGCTGGTCAGCCGCACGCACACGCCGAAGGCGCAGTGGTGGGCGGAGCAGATCGGGCGCCGGCTGGTGTACATCATCCTGACCCTGTCACTGGCGGTGCCGGCCTGGGTGGCGACCCGCCAGCACCTGTCGGGTGCCAGCGCAGGCACGACCCCGCTGGACGCCCCGACCGATCCGTCTGCACGCTTGCCTGGCGCGTCCGAGCCCGCCAGCCCTCGCACCGTGGTCGCCTCGATGGCGCCGGTGGCCACGCCCGCCATGCAAGCCGCTCCGGTGGGCGACATCGTGCTGCGCACCAGCGCAGAAAGCTGGCTGGACGTGGTCGCACCAGACGGTGCGTCCATCGAGAAAGGCCTCCTGCCTGCAGGCAGCGAGCGCCGTTATGCCGCGACTCAGGTCGCACGCCTGACCATCGGCAACGCGTCCGCGGCGCAGCTTGAACACCGCGGCCGCACCGTGGACCTGGCACCGTTCGCCCGCGCGAACGTTGCACGCTTTGCGGTATCCTCCGACGGTTCGCTCGTGGCAGCCGATTGACCGTCCGGTCGATCCTCGCGGGCACTCCCCAATCAGTGAAAATGTCCCGCCCGAGCATGGCGGGCGAGAGAAAGCATGGCGATCGACGACCTGCTCAACGAGCATGAACAGAGTGAGCGTGTCCGCGGCTGGATCCGCAGCAATGCCATCGGCCTGATCGGCGGCGTCGGCCTCGGCCTGGGCGCCATCTTCGGCTGGCAGTGGTGGCAGGCCCAGCGCACGCAGGCGCAGATGGGCGTGAATGCGCGCTACGCGCAAGCGATCGACGCCTATGAGGCGGGCACGCTGCCTGCGGACAAAGGCCGCGACACGATTGCCGCCCTTGGCAAGGGCAACCCGACGCTTGGCACGCTCGCGGCCCTGCAACTGGCCAAGGTGCAGGCCGAGGCGGGCAAGCGCGACGACGCCATCGCCACCCTGCGCAACCTGCGCGATGTCGACGCCGACCTCAGGCCGATCGTGCGCCAGCGCCTGGCGCGGTTGCTGCTCGATGCCAGCAAGCCCAAGGAGGCGTTGCCGTTGCTCGATGACGACAAGGATCCCTCCATGCTTGAGGTGCGCGGCGACGCCCGGTTCGCGCTGGGCGAACGCGCGCTCGCCCAGAAGGACTACCTGAAGGCGCTCGCGCTGGTCGACGTGGGTGCCCCGGAGCACCGCCTGTTGACCCTGAAGCTGATCGAAGCGGGCGGCACGCCGCCGCATACCGAGGACAACACCTGATGATCCACGCGTCGCATCGTTCCCTGCGCATCGTCGCCGCCACTGCGCTTGCGGTGGCCGTGCTCTCGGGTTGCTCCACCATCAAGAACGTCTTCGACGGCCGCGGCAAGGACAAGTCCACCGAGCCGACGGCGCTGGTGCAGATCAGCCCGAGCGTCAGCGTCAGCAAGCTGTGGAGCGCCTCGCTGGGCAAGGGCGAAGACAAGCTCGGGATTGGCCAGCATCCCACGATCGTCGACGGACGCGTGTATGCGGCGGCGATCGAAGGCGGCGTGTCCGCCTTCGACCTGCGCACCGGACAGGCGCTGTGGCGCTACGCGTCGGAACTGCCGTTGAGCGGCGGTCCGGGGGCAGGCGAAGGCCTGGTCGTGGTGGGTAGCCTGGAGGGAGACGTGATCGCGCTGGACGCCGCGACGGGTGCCGAGAAGTGGAAGTCGAAGGTCTCCAACGAAGTCATCGCCGCGCCCGCGGTGGGCGGCGGGCTGGTGTTCGTGCATTCCAATGATGGCCGGGTGACTGCGCTCGATGCTGCCACCGGTGAACGCCGGTGGTTCTACAGCGCCGATATCCCGGCGCTGACCGTGCGCGGCACCGGTGGCATGACCGTGGGGCCGGGCATCCTCTTCGTCGGCAACGACAACGGCACGCTGGTGGCGCTGTCGACCACCGATGGCTCCCCGGTCTGGCGCACGCCGGTGGCCGAACCGGAAGGCCGCAGCGAGCTGGACCGCATGGCCGACGTGGACGGTGAGGCGGTACTGGAGAACACCACCCTGTACGCCACCAGCCACAAGAACCACACCGTGGCGATCGACGGCCCCAGCGGCCAGGTCATGTGGGATCGCGGCAATGGCGGTGCGCGCGGCTTGGGCGTGAGCAATTCGGCGGTCGTCGTCACCGATCCGACCGGCAACGTCTTCGGCCTGGACAAGAACACCGGCGGCGCGCTCTGGCAGCAGTCGGGCCTGGCCTACCGCAATGTCAGCGCGCCTGCGATCCAGGGCGACTTCGCCGTGGTCGGCGACCTGGAGGGCGTGCTCCACTGGCTGCGCCTGAACGATGGCGCCTTCGCCGCGCGCTCCAGCCTGGGCGGCGCGATCACCGGCAAGCCGGTGGTGTCCGACGGCATCCTGGTGGTGCAGACCACCGAGGGCCAGCTCGCCGCATTCGCGCTGCAATAAGCGGCCTGGCCTGCCTTCGGGCTGGCATGCTCCCGCGGCCCCGGCTACCCTGCCGGGGCCGTCGTGTTTTTCGAACGACCGGTTTTACGTGACCGCGATCCGCGCCCTGCGCAAAGGTTGATCCATGCTTCCCCTCGTCGCCCTGGTCGGGCGCCCCAATGTCGGCAAGTCCACGCTGTTCAATGCGTTGACGCGCACCCGCGACGCGCTGGTGCACGACGAACCGGGCGTGACCCGCGACCGCAACTACGGCGTTTGCCGCCTGGTCGAAGGTCGCCCGTTCGTACTGGTCGATATCGGCGGCATCGCCGGCGAGGACGAAGGCCTGGCCGGTGCGACCGCGCGCCAGTCGCGTGCCGCGGCGGAAGAGGCCGACCTGATCCTGTTCATCGTCGACGGCCGCGAAGGCGCCTCGGCATTGGACGACGACATCCTGCGCTGGCTGCGCAAGCTGTCCAAGCCCACCTTGCTGATCGTCAACAAGGCGGATGGCATCGACCTGCAGTCGGCGCTCTCTGAATTCGCCCGCTACGGACTGGGCGATGCGTTGCCGACGTCGTCGGCGCACCGCACCGGCATCGACGAGGTGCTGGCCAGGGTGATGGAGCGCCTCCCGCAGGAAGGCAGCACGGAGACCCTGGACACCGACCCGACCCGCGTGCGCATCGCCTTCGTCGGCCGTCCCAACGTGGGCAAGTCGACGCTGGTGAACCGCATCCTGGGCGAGGAACGGATGATCGCCTCCGAAGTCCCGGGCACCACCCGCGACTCGATCGCGGTGGACCTGGAGCGCGAGGGCCGCAAATACCGGCTGGTCGACACCGCCGGCCTGCGTCGCCGGGCCAAGGTCGAGGAAGCGGTCGAGAAGTTCTCGGTATTCAAGACCCTGCAGGCGATCGAGCAGTGCCAGGTCGCGGTGCTGATGCTGGATGCCAGCGAAGGCGTCACCGACCAGGACGCGACCGTGCTCGGTGCGGTGCTCGACGCAGGCAAGGCGCTGGTGATCGCCATCAACAAGTGGGATGGCCGCACCGACTACGAGCGCCAGCAGGCCGAGACGCTGGTGGCGCGCAAGCTGAGCTTCGTGGAATGGGCCGAGAACGTGCGCATCTCGGCGCTGCACGGCTCCGGCCTGCGCGAACTGTTCCGCGCGATCCACCGTGCGCATGCCTCCGCGACCAGGGTGTTCAGCACCGCCGACGTCACCCGCGCGATCGAAGCCGCCTACGAGGCCAACCCGCCGCCGGTGGTGCGCGGGCACGTGCCGAAGATGCGGTTCGCCCATCCGGGCGCGGAAAGCCCGCCGACGTTCATCGTCCACGGCACCCGCCTGAAGTCGTTGTCTAACACCTACCAGCGCTACCTCGAGAACTTCTTCCGCAAGCGCTTCAAGCTGGTCGGCACGCCGATCCGCTTCCTGTTCCGGGAAGGCGAGAACCCGTACAAGGACAAGAAGAACGTCCTGACCGATCGCCAGGTCGCCAAGAAGCAACGCCTGATCCGCCGCGTGAAGCGCGCCAAGTAACCCCGATGATCCCGCGCGGCGACCTCACGCTGGGTATCCTGGCCGGCGGTCGGGCAAGCCGCCTTGGCGGGCGCGACAAGGCCTGGCTGGAGCGCGGCGGCACGGCCCAGGTGACGCGCATCGCGCGACGTTTCGATGGCGAATGCGCCACGGTCCTGGCCAGCGCGAATCGCGACCTGTTGCGTTACGCCGCGCATGGCCTCGCCACCGTCGTGGATCGGATCCCCGGCATCGGCCCGCTCGGCGGCCTCGAGGCACTGGCATCGGCCTGCGCGACCCCATGGCTGCTGACGATCCCGGTGGATGTCGTGGACACCAACGACTGCCTGTTGCGCACGCTCGCAAGCGCAGGCGGCGAGGGGGCCGTTGCCGAGGACGACGACGGCCTGCAGCCGCTGGTTGCGCTGTATCGCCTTGCGCCCCTGCGCGACGCGGTAGATGCCGCGATCACGGCGAGCGCGCTCTCGATCCAGGCGATGCAGGCAAGGATCCCGTTGCCCCGCGTGCGTTTTTCCGGCTTCCGCTTCGGCAACCTCAACACCCCGGAGGACCTGCGCCTGGCAGGCTATGCGGATGACTGACTTCCCTGTTTCGATCCTGTTCGACGAAGCCCGCGACATCCTGCGCCGGGTCGCCGCCGCGCATCGCCTGCCGGTCGAACAGGTGGCCCTGGCGCGCGCCCACGGCCGCGTGCTGGCGCACGACATCGTGGCGCCGATCGCGCTGCAGCCGTTCGACAACAGCGCGATGGATGGCTATGCCTGCCGCCACGCCGACTTGCGCAAGGACGATGCGGTGCGACTCACCCTGGTGGGCGAGCAATTCGCCGGCCGCGCGCTGGGCCTGCAGGTCGGCGCGGGCGACTGCGTGCGCATCACCACCGGTGCGCCGATGCCGGCAGGCGCGGATACCGTGGTGATGCGCGAGGACACGCAGGTCGATGCGGATGCAGTGACCATGCCTGCCGGCATTCGCCCTGGCGCGAACGTGCGCAAGGCCGGCGAGGACGCGAGGCCCGGCGACCCGGTGCTGCGGGCGGGGACCCGGCTCAATGCCGTGCACGTCTCGTTGGCGGCGTCGCTGGGCCTGGAGCGGCTGCCGGTCTCGGCCAGGCCCACGGTCGCGGTGTTCACCACCGGCGACGAACTGGTCGAACCCGGCCTGCCGCTGCAACCCGGCGAGATCTACAACAGCAATCGCGAATTGCTGATGGGCCTGCTGCGCGCGGAAGGGCTGGAACCCGTCGCCTGGCCGACGCTTCCGGACGATCCTCTGCGGATGGCGTCGATGCTCCAGGACGCAGCTTCGAGCTTCGATGTGGTGATCACTTGCGGTGCGGTGTCCGCAGGGGAGAAGGACCACATTCCGGCCATGTTGCGGATACACGGCGCCGTGCATTTCTGGAAGGTGCGGATGAAGCCGGGGATGCCGCTGCTGGCCGGCCGATTGGCGAACGCGCAGTTCCTGGGCTTGCCGGGCAATCCGGTCTCGGTGCTGGCGACCTTTCTCACTCTGGGTCGCGTGCTGATCGACGGCATGCAGGGCAGGGCAGGTCAACCACCTCGCTTCGCACGGTTGCAGGTCGGAATGGAAAAAGCGCATCCACGCCGCGAGTTCGTGCGCGGGACGCTGCAGGTCGACGAGACGGGGACGCAATGGGTCATCCCCAACGCGGCAACCGGCTCGCACCGGTTGCGCGCGTCGGCGGACGCGGACGCCTTGCTGGTGCTGGCGGAAGGCGCGCAATCGCTGGCCAGGGGCGATGTCGTCGAAGTGCTCACCTATTGATCGACGATAATGGCCGCATGCAGATCCGCATCCTGAGTCCGAACGAGGCACACGCGCGCCAGCGTGCCGGCGCCGTGCTGGTGGACGTGCGCGCGGCGCATGAACGCGCGTTGGGGATGGCCGTCGATGCGTCCGGCATCGTCCGCGAAGCGTTGCAGGCCGACCCCACGGCGCATCTCCCGGATCCCGGCATGGAGATCCTGCTGATCTGCCAGCGCGGCGCTCGCTCGCTGCAGGTCGCAGAGATCCTCGCCGCGCGCGGCTATCGCAACCTGTCCTCCGTCGAAGGCGGCACCGATGCCTGGGACGCCGCCGGCCTGCCGATGCAGCGCGCCGACGTGGATGCCGATTTCAGCGAGCGCTATTCGCGGCACCTGCGCCTGCCGGATGTCGGCCTGCAAGGCCAGCAGGCGCTCGAGGCCGCGCGCGTGCTGCTGGTCGGCGCGGGTGGGCTGGGCTCGCCGGCGGCGTATTACCTGGCCGCGGCCGGCATCGGCACGCTGCGCATCGCCGACGACGACGTGGTCGATCGCAGCAACCTGCAACGGCAGATCCTGCACACCGACGCACGCATCGGCATGCCGAAGGTCGAATCCGCCACGCTTGCACTGTCGGCATTGAACCCGCGCACGCGCATCGAGGCCGTGCGCGAACGCATCACTTCGGACAACGTCGAACGCCTGCTCGATGGCATCGACGTGGTGGTGGATGGCGCCGACAATTTCCCCGCGCGCTACCTGCTCAACGATGCCTGCGTGAAGCTGGGCAAGCCGCTGGTGTATGGCGCGGTGCATCGCTTCGAGGGCCAGGCCAGCGTGTTCGATGCCGGTCGCCATCGCGGCAGTGCGCCTTGCTACCGATGCCTGTTCCCGGAACCACCGCCGCCCGAGTCCGCGCCGAACTGCGCCCAAGCCGGCGTGCTCGGCGTGCTGCCGGGCGTGATCGGCCTGCTGCAGGCCACCGAGGCGATCAAGTTGCTGCTGGGCATCGGCGACCCGTTGCGCGGGCGCCTGCTGCAGTTCGATGCGCTGGCGATGCGGTTCCGCGAAACCCGGTTGCTGCCCGACCCGCAATGTCCGGTCTGCGCGCCCGGGTGCGCTTTCCCTGGTTATGTCGATTACGCGGCGTTCTGCGCCGGAGGCGAGGCTTGATGGTGGTGGAGACGAAGCGCGCAGGCGGGTTGTCGCGCCGGTGGCGGTGGCTGGCGGCGGTGGCGCTGTTGTTGTCCTCGGCATGGGCGATGGCCGCCGACCAATGCCCCGCATTGCGCGATCGACAGGGCGATACCGAGGTCGCGACCCGCATCGCCGCGATCGCCTGCGACGAACACCTGCGCTGGAACCGCCCCTTCATCGATGCGGACGGCCGGCTGGCCAGCCTCGCGGTGTACGAGGCCGAAAGCCGCGGCCTGCAGGATGGCGGCTCGCCGTGGCGCCGGGTCGCGTTCTACTGGCAGTCCACCGGCCTGCTGTCGCCGATGGCCGCCAAGTCGGGCGCCACCGACTGCAACTACGCGATCAACAGCAGCTACCCCGGCCTGGGCTGCCGCGGCTTCATCGTCGACAACCCGTGGTCGGCGGCCTTCATCACCTGGGTGATGCAGCGCGCCGGCGTGCCCGGCTTCGTCAGTTCGGCCAGCCATTTCGACTATGTCCGCGCGGCGCGCACCAATCCCGCGCGCAGTCCGTACGTGTTCCTGGATCCGATGGCCGCCGCCCCCGCGGTCGGTGACTTGCTGTGCTACGTGCGCACCAATCGCGTGTATGGCCATCGCGGGCTCGCCAGCGCCATCGACGGCGGCACTACGGGACTCGCCATGCATTGCGATGCGGTGGTCGCGGTCAATCCCGGCGGCGACGGCAAGGCCTATGCCATCGGCGGCAATGTGCAGCAGGCGGTCACGATGCGCCAGTTCAACCTCAATGCCAGCGGGCAGTTGTGGGGCGTGCCGCAGCGCACCGAGGGCGATGTCGAGTGTTCGCCGGACACGCAGTCCGCGTGCAATTTCAACCGCCAGGACTGGGCGGTGCTGCTCAAGCTCAAGTCGCAGGCGGAACTGGCCCTGATCGGCCCGGTGCAGCCGCCGACCTACATGCCCAACCAGGTGGTGCCGCAGGCATGTTGCGTGAATTGCGTGGTGGGTTCGGGCGTGCCGCGTTGCCCGGCACCCGGCCAGCCGCCCCTGCAGCCGCAGCCGCAAGGGCAGCTGCAGGGCTCTGAATGACCCTCAGGGGGTGGTCGCCGCCGGCTTGGCGCGCGACCGCGGCTTGGCGCGGTGGTCGACCTGCACGCCCAGCACGACGTGGCAGTGGATGCAGCTGTAGCTGAGGCAGCGCGCGTTGCTGGTGCCATCCGCCACGCCGACGACGTTCTCGATATTGACGTGCAAGACGCGCTTGCCGCACTTGGGACATTCGCCGTGGATCATCGCCATGTGGCCCCCCTGTAGGGTCTCGCTGCCGGCCGACGGCGGTCTCAGGAAGAGCGCGTGCGCGCCTCGAAGGCGGCCAGCTGCTCCGGCGTGGCTTCGGCCTGGTGCCGCGCCTTGAAGTCAGCGAAGGGCATACCGTACACCGCTTCCCGCGCCTCGTCGCGGGTCATCGGCTGGCCGCTTGCCTCGGCCGCCTCGCGGTACCAGTCGGCCAGGCAATTGCGGCAGAACCCGGCCAGGATCATCAGGTCGATGTTCTGCACGTCGGGGCGCTGGACCATCAGGTGGTCGCGCAGGCGGCGGAACGTGGCGGCTTCGAGAGCGGTGTTGTCGACGGGTGCGGTCATCGGCGTGCCTGGGTGGGCGATAATGCGGGCCCGACTGTAGCGCAACGCCACCGCATGCCCGCCAAGATCCTCGACGGAAAGCGCATCGCCGACGACCTCCTGCTCACCCTCAAGGCGCAGGTCGACGCGCGCGTGGCCGCCGGCAAGTCGCGGCCCGGGCTGGCGGTGGTGCTGGTCGGCCAGGATCCGGCCAGCCAGTCCTACGTGCGCAACAAGCGCCGGGCGGCGGAGAAAGTGGGCATCGAGGCGCTGGACTTCGACCTGCCGGCGGGCACCACCGAAGCCGAGCTCCTCGCGCTGGTCGATCGCCTCAATGCCGACCCCAAAGTGCACGGCATCCTGATCCAGTTGCCGTTGCCCGGCATCCGCGACGCCACCGCGTTGATCGAACGCATCCATCCCGACAAGGACGTGGACGGCTTCCATCCGGAGAACGTCGGCCACCTGGCCCTGCGCCAGTTCGGCCTGCGTCCATGCACCCCGCGCGGCATCACCACGCTGCTGGCCTACACCGACAAGCCGGTGCGTGGGCAGAGCGCGACCATCGTCGGCGTGTCCAACCACGTCGGCCGGCCGATGGCACTGGAGATGCTGATCGCAGGCTGCACGGTCACCAGCTGCCACAAGTTCACCCCGCTGGACGTGCTGAAGCGCCACGTCGGCGAAGCCGACATCCTGGTGGTCGCGGTCGGCCGCCCCGGGCTGATCCCGGGCGACTGGATCAAGCCGGGCGCGGTGGTGATCGATGTGGGCATCAACCGCCTGGACGATGGGCGCCTGGTAGGCGACGTCGGTTTCGCCGAGGCCGCGACCCGCGCCAGCTGGATCACCCCGGTGCCCGGCGGCGTGGGGCCGATGACCGTGGCCACGCTCATGCAGAACACCCTGGAAGCGGCGGAGCTGGCTGATTCGCGCTGAAGTTCACCTCTCCCCTTGTGGGAGAGGTCGAAGCGGCAAGGCCGCTTCGGGAGAGGGGGCTTTTGCCGATAGGAGCAACCCCCTCCCAGCCTCCCCCTGCTTCGCAAGGGGAGGAGACAAGCGCTTCGCAGGGGAAGGAGCAAACCGGCTAGAATGGCGCGCTTCACAAGCCACCGGACCCCGCATGCTCCGCATCCAGGCTGAAGCGCTCACCTACGACGACGTCTCGCTCGTCCCCGCGCACTCGACGATCCTGCCCAAGGACGTCACCCTGACCACCCGCCTTACCAAAGGCCTCTCGCTGCGCTTGCCGATCGTGTCCGCGGCCATGGACACCGTCAGCGAATCGCGCCTCGCGATCGCCCTGGCCCAACTGGGCGGCATCAGCATCATCCACAAGAACATGAGCGCCGAGGCGCAGGCTGCGCAGGTCGCGCGGGTCAAGAATTTCGAGGCGGGCGTGATCCGCGATCCGTTCACCGTGGGCCCCGACGCCACCATCGGCGAAGTCCTGCGCCTGACCCGCGCCCGCAACATCTCCGGTGTGCCGGTCGTGGACGAGTCGGGACAACTGGTTGGCATCGTCACCGGCCGCGACATGCGCTTCGAGAAGAAGCTGGACGATCCGGTCCACCACATCATGACCAAGAAGGATCGCCTGGTCACGGTCAAGGAAGGCGCGTCGGACGACGAAGTGATCGGCCTGCTGCACAAGCACCGCATCGAGAAGGTGCTGGTGGTGAGCGACGACTTCGCCCTGCGCGGCCTGATCACGGTCAAGGACATCCAGAAGAAGTCGGACAACCCGAACGCCGCCTACGACAGCCGCGAACGCCTGCTGGTCGGCGCCGCGGTCGGCGTGGGCGGCGATACCGAGCAGCGCATCGAGGCCCTGGTCGCCGCCGGCGTGGACGTCGTGATCGTGGATACCGCGCATGGCCATTCGCAGGGCGTGATCGACCGCGTGGCGTGGGCGAAGAAGCGCTTCCCGTCGTTGCAGGTGGTCGGAGGCAACATCGTCACCGGCGATGCCGCGCTGGCCTTGATGGATGCCGGCGCGGACGCGGTGAAGGTCGGCGTGGGCCCGGGTTCGATCTGCACGACGCGAATCGTGGCCGGCGTTGGCGTGCCGCAGGTCACCGCGGTGTCGATGGTCGCCGAGGCGCTGCAGGACCGCATCCCGCTGATCGCCGGTGGCGGCATCCGCTATTCCGGCGACATCGGCAAGGCGATCGTCGCCGGCGCGTCCAGCGTGATGATCGGTGGCCTGTTCGCGGGCACCGAGGAAAGCCCGGGCGAGACCGAACTGTTCCAGGGCCGCAGCTACAAGAGCTACCGCGGCATGGGTTCGCTGGGCGCGATGGAGAAGGGCAGCAAGGATCGCTATTTCCAGGACGCAAGCGACGCCGACAAGCTGGTGCCGGAAGGCATCGAGGGTCGCGTGCCGTATCGCGGCCCGCTGAGCGGCGTGGTCCATCAACTGGTCGGCGGGCTGCGCGCCACGATGGGGTATGTCGGTTGCGCCACCATCGAAGAGATGCGCGCCAAGCCGTCCTTCGTGCAGGTCACCGGCGCCGGCCAGCGCGAGAGCCACGTGCACGACGTGCAGATCACCAAGGAACCGCCGAACTACCGCGCGTCCTGATGCCATCCACGAAGGGGTGAGGCGGTGCGTTCGCGAACCACTGGTTCGCGCATCGCCGAGCGCCCGGCCATGGATGGCCGGGCAGGCGCATATCGAAGCCGGGTAGTGGGGCCATGGACGGCAACGAAAATTTTTGCCGAAGCCAACGCACGGACCCAAGATGATGACCAACATCCACAACGACAAGATCCTCATCCTGGATTTCGGCGCGCAGTACACCCAGCTGATCGCCCGCCGGATCCGCGAGATCGGCGTGTACTGCGAGATCTGGGCCTGGGATCACGATCCCGCGGAGATCGCCGCGTTCGGCGCGAAGGGCATCATCCTCTCTGGCGGGCCGGAATCGACCACCGAAGCGGGCAGCCCGCGCGCACCGCAGCAGGTCTTCGAGTCGGGCGTGCCCTTGCTCGGCATCTGCTACGGCATGCAGACCATGGCCATGCAGCAGGGCGGCATGGTCGAGGGCGGCCACCACCGCGAGTTCGGCTACGCCGAGGTCGAAGTCACCACCCCGAGCGCGCTGCTCGACGGATTGCAGGACAAGCCGGGGCTGCCCGCGCGGCTCGACGTCTGGATGAGCCACGGCGACCGCGTCACTGCGCTGCCGAGCGGATTCAACGTGATCGCGCGCACCGCCGGCGTGCCGATCATCGCGATGGCCGACGAGGCCCGTCGCTGGTACGGCGTGCAGTTCCATCCCGAAGTCACCCACACCAGTTCCGGCGAACTGATGTTGCGCCGCTTCGTGGCGGACATCTGCGGCTGCCGCACACTGTGGACTGCCGCCAACATCATCGAAGACCAGATCGCCCGCGTGCGCGCGCAGGTCGGCGACGACGAGGTCGTCCTGGGGCTGTCCGGTGGCGTCGATTCGTCTGTCGTTGCCGCGCTGCTGCATCGCGCGATCGGCGACAGGCTGACCTGCGTGTTCGTCGACACCGGCCTGCTGCGCTGGAACGAAGGCGACCAGGTGATGGCGATGTTCGCCCAGAACATGGGCGTCAAGGTCCTGCGCGTGAACGCCGCCGACCGATATTTCGACAGGCTGCGGGGCATCGAGGATCCGGAAGCGAAGCGCAAGGTCATCGGCAACCTGTTCGTCGAGATCTTCGACGAGGAATCGCAGAAGCTCGCCAACGCGAAGTGGCTGGCGCAGGGCACGATCTACCCGGACGTGATCGAGTCGGCCGGCAGCAAGACCGGCAAGGCGCACGTGATCAAGAGCCACCACAATGTCGGCGGCCTGCCGGAACACATGAAGCTCGGCCTGGTCGAGCCGCTGCGGGAACTGTTCAAGGACGAGGTGCGCCGGCTCGGGATTGCCCTCGGCCTGCCGCGCGACATGGTCTACCGGCATCCGTTCCCGGGCCCGGGCCTGGGCGTGCGCATCCTCGGCGAGGTGAAGCGCGAATACGCCGAACTGCTGGCACAGGCCGACCACATCTTCATCGACGAACTGCGCAAGGCCGGCCTGTACGACCGCACCAGCCAGGCGTTCGCGGTGTTCCTGCCGGTGAAGTCGGTTGGCGTGGTCGGCGACGCCCGCGCCTACGAATGGGTGATCGCGTTGCGCGCGGTCGAGACCATCGATTTCATGACCGCGCACTGGGCGCACCTGCCGTACGAGTTCCTGGGGACCGTGTCCAACCGGATCATCAACGAACTGCGTGGTGTCTCGCGCGTGGTGTACGACATTTCCGGGAAGCCGCCTGCCACGATTGAGTGGGAATGAGCCGTCTGTCATGAACGAGAAGACCGTCTCAGGCGAATCGCGCGTCGCAGTTCTGGTGGATTGCGACAATGTCCAACCTGCGATTCTCGATCATGCCCTGCGCTTCGTCGCGCAGTTTGGTCGCGTGGTCGTGCGTCGTGGATACGGCAACAGTGGCACGCTGAGCGGCAACCGATGGCAGGAAGCGCTGGTGCAGCAGGCATTTACTCCATGCCTGCAGTATCAATACGCCAGCGGGAAAAACACGTCAGATATCGCGCTTGCGCTTGATGCGCTGGAACTGTTGTTCGACGAAACGGTGGACACATTCTGTTTGATTACCAGCGATTCCGATTTCGCTTACCTCTGCCGCAAGTTGCGCGAGCGTGGCGCGATCATGTGCATTGTGGGTGAGGCGAAAACGCCACTTGCGTTGCGAAATGCAAGCGATCATTTCTCGGAATGGAAACCGCTTCCCGAGGTTTTGCCAATGGAAGCCCCGAAGCCGAATAATGGGAATGACTCGGCCGCCAAGTTGCTTGATTCGAGTCGTCAAACCAACAAGCAAAGGCCGATGTTCGTCGTGAAGGCGGTCGCGCTATTGGCGAGCGATACGCCAGAAGGGAAGGTTACCCTCAGCTCGCTCGGGAATTATCTGAGGCGCACGGATTCCGGTTTCACGCCGGACGTCTATGGATACTCCGGGTTGCTCGAAATGCTTCGTACATACGACTTGCTGCAATTGACACAAGAGCCTGGAAATCATTGGACTGTGAAGTTGCACAAGGACAACATCGGTCGTATGCCTGTGAACCCGTTGACCGGTAAGCCAAACTCGCTCTGATGCTCACAGAGTCAGCCGATCAGCGCTGGATGCGCCACGCGTTGCACCTCGCCGAGCGCGCGCGCGACGAGGACAACGAGATCCCCGTCGGTGCGCTGGTCGTCGATGCAGAAGGGCATGTCGTCGGCGAAGGCTGGAACCGCAACATCGCCGAACACGATCCGTCGGCGCACGCGGAGATCGTGGCGATGCGCCGCGCGGGTGCCGCGATCGGCAATCACCGTCTGGTCGGCTGCACCTTGTACGTGACGCTGGAGCCGTGTGCGATGTGCGCGATGGCGATGGTGCATGCGCGCGTGAAACGGGTCGTGTATGGCGCCGCGGATCCGAAGACCGGCGCGGCGGGCAGCGTGTTCGACCTGCTCGGCGATGCGCGCCACAACCATCGCGTCGAAATCGTCGGCGGCGTGCTGGGCGATCAGGCCGGTACGATGTTGACGAACTATTTCCGCGCGAAGCGCGGAAAGCCTTGATCGATACGCCTCGAGCGAAGCGGACGAAGCCTGCGATCTAGTTGCGCCGCCGCGCCAGTTCCTGGTCCAGTTCGGCATCGAAGCTGACGACCGCCAGGCTCACTTCTCGCCACATCGCGAAGCTTGCACCGAGCAGGAACAGCACGCCGAACACGGCCAGCAGCGTGGGGACCACGCCCAGCCGGAAGCCGAGGAACGCATCCATCGCCAGCGACAGGCTGGTGCCGACGAAACTGGCCACGGCGCCGTACAGCAGGCGGCAGGCACGCAGGACGAGATGGGCACGTTGGCGGTGACGGAGGATCTGCTCGTCCCGTTCGGCACGATCCGGCGCATCCAGCTCCCAGGCCACGATCAGGCTGCGCAAGCGATCCACCACGCGGGCCAGGCGCGTGTTCGCGGACGCCAGCAACGCGGCGGTGGCGGTGAGGAAGAAGGCGGGGGCCAGCATCGCGGTGAGGATGGCGTAGTGGCTCAGCGCGCCGGTGTTCTGGAGCATGCAGGTTCTCCGGGGGCGAGCCGGTATCATGCCCGCTGCCCACCACGCTTGCGAGCGCATGAACGCGGATTCCCACGCTGATCGCCTGATCTGGATCGACCTCGAGATGACCGGCCTGGACACCGACCGCGACGGCATCCTCGAGATCGCCACCGTCGTCACCGACGGCGACCTCAACGTGCTCGCCGAGGGGCCGGAATGCGCCATCGCCCATCCGTTGGCCACGCTCGAGGCGATGGACGACTGGAACCGCACCCAGCACGGCAAGTCCGGCCTGTGGCGACGGGTGCTGGACGAGGGCGTGGCGCTGGCCGAAGCGGAGGCGCGCACCCTGGACTTCCTGCGCGAATGGGTGCCCGCCGGTGCATCGCCGATGTGCGGCAATTCAATCTGCCAGGACCGGCGCTTCCTGCACCGGCTGATGCCCGCGCTGGAACGCCACTTCCACTACCGCAACCTGGACGTGAGCACGGTCAAGGAACTCGCCCGGCGCTGGTCGCCGGAGGTGCTGGCCAGCGTGCGCAAGGCATCGGCGCATACCGCGCTCAGCGACGTGCGCGACTCGATCGCGGAATTGCGGCACTATCGTCGCTACATGGGGGCGCTGTCCGGGTTGCCGGCGGCGTAAAGCGGGGTCGGGATGGGGCGGATGCCGATGGCGTCTGTGCAGGGATGGCGGGGCAAGGCGCTGGTCGGCCTGCTGGCGCTGCTTTGCCTGTTGCCGCTCTTGGCCGCTGCGCAGGACAAGCCGCTCTCGGCGTTCTACCGGGAGACCTGGACGACTCGCCAGGGCCTGCCGCACAACCAGGTCAACGCGATCGCGCAATCCCCGGACGGCTACCTGTGGCTGGGGACCTGGGAAGGTCTGGTCCGCTACAACGGCCTTGAATTCCATGTCTTCGACCGAGCCAACACCCCCGAGCTGAAGGACAACGGCATCCGCTCGGTGCGTGCCGCCTCCGACGGTGCGGTGGTGATCGGCACCTCCCGCGGCGGGGTGACGGTCAAGCGCGGGGATCGTTGGCGCACCTGGATGGAAAAGGACGGGCTGGCCCAGGAAGAGGTCATGGATGCCCTGCTGGATCGCCAGGGTCGCCTCTGGGTGGCGACCGAAAGCGCCGGTATCACCCGGATGGACGGCGAGGTGCCGGTCCAGTTCAACGAACGCAACGGACTGCCCAGCGACGTGGTCTACGGCCTGCTGCTGGACCGCGATGGCAGCGTGTGGGCGGCCACTGCGAACGGGGTGGCCCATTTCGCCAAGGGCCGCATCCGCAACTACACGCAACAGGCCGGCTTGCCCGCGGCGCCGATCTTCCGGGTCATGCAGGACGCGAGCGGCACGCTGTTCGTGGGCACCGAGCGCGGCGTCTACCGCATGCAGGGCGAACGCTTCGTCCTGCAATCGCCGCTGCTGCCCGAGGACGGCGTGCCCAGCCTGGCGCGGGATACCGCCGGCAACCTGTGGGTCGGCACGGTCAACAACGGACTGGTGCGGCTCGGCGAATCCGGCGCGGAGCGCTTCACCAGCGTGCGCGGCCTGCCCAACAATCGCGTCGCCGCGCTCCTGGTGGATCGCGAGGGCAGCATCTGGGCGGGCACCAATGCCGGCCTGCTGCGCTTGAGCGATGCCTCGTTCAGCACCTGGAACGGCGATCAGGGGCTCAGCGACGACTACGTCCGTGCGTTGTACGAAGCGCCGCGTGGCGGCATGTGGATCGGCACCAGCCGCGGCCTGAACCTGTGGCGCGACGGCCGCATCGAGGCCACCTACAGCGCCGCAGACGGCCTGCCCAGCGATTCCGTGCTGAGCCTGCTGGAATCCCGCGATGGTTCGCTGCTGGTCGGCAGCTACACCGACGGCGTGCTGCGCATGCGCGACGGCAAGGTCGTGGGCCACTACGACAATGCCCATGGCATGCCCGGCAGCAACCAGGTGCGCGCCCTGGCCGAGGAAGCCGACGGCACCCTGTGGATCGGCACCTCGCGTGGCCTGGCGCGTTATCGCGATGGCACGTTCAAGGCCTACGGCCTGGCCGAGGGACTCCCCCGCGAATTCATCATCTCGCTGCACATCGCCCGCGACGGCAGCCTGTGGGTCGGGACCGCGAACGGGGCCGCCAACATCGTCGCCGGCAAGGTACGCAGCCTGGACATGCGCCCGGTCAATGGTGCGCAGGACGTGTTCGCATTCCACGAGGACGCCGACGGCACCTTGTGGCTGGCCACCGATCGCGGCCTGCTGCGCTACCGGAATGGCGTGCTGCGCGGGCTTGGCCTGAAGGAAGGCCTGCCGGTCGACACGATGTTCAGCGTGGTCGATGACGAGCGTGGCCACCTGTGGATGACCTCCAACCGCGGCGTGCTGCGGATCAAGCGCAGCGATGCCGAAGCGGTGCTCGAGGGGCGCCTGGCGCAACTGCCCTACGATCATTTCGGCGAGGCCGACGGCCTGGTCAGCGCGCAATGCAACGGTGGTTCCGGGCCCGCGGCACTGCGCGACAGCCGCGGCAACATCTGGGTGGCGACGTCGCGCGGCGCGGCGGTCACCAATCCGGCCCGCCTGCAGGCATACCGCCATCAATTGCCGCAGGTCGTCATCGAACAGGCGTACGCCGACGACAAGCCGGTCTCCGCCGAGGACGGGCTGCTGCGCCTGCCTCCGGGCACGCGGAAGCTCGAATTCCGCTACGCCGCCCTCAGCTTCCTGATGCCGCGCTTCCTGCGCTACCGCTATCGGCTGGAAGGCGAGGACGCCGCGTGGATCGAACGCGGCAACCTGCGCGTGGCCCAGTACACCAACCTGCGGCCGGGGCGCTATCGGTTCCTGGTCGACGTCTCGGCACCGACCGTGGGCCGCGACTGGAGCGGCGAACCCACCGTCATCGACATCGAGATCAAGCCGCAACCATGGCAGCAGGCCTGGTTCCTGGCCGTGGCGACCTTGCTGCTCGGCCTGCTGCTGTTCGCCATCTACCGTTGGCGGCTGGGCAACCTGCGCAAGCGCGCCACCGAACTGGAAGACGTCATCGACCAGCGCACCAGCGCGCTGCGCGAGCAGACCGACCGGCTGATGGAGTCGGACCGCGAGAAGTCGATCCTGCTGGCGCGGCTGAAGGAACAGTCGGAGGCCTTCGAGCGGATGGCGCTGGAAGATGCATTGACCGGCATCGGCAACCGGCGCCACTTCGATGCGCGCCTGTCGCACGCCTTCGATCGCGCGGTCGAAACGCGGCAGCCGTTGAGTTTCGCGTTGTTCGACGTCGATGAGTTCAAGCGGATCAACGACCAGTACTCGCATGCCGCCGGCGACCACGCCCTGGTGGCGGTGGCGCATGCGTTGCAGGCAGGCATCGAGGGCCGCGGCAGCATCGCGCGCTGGGGCGGCGAGGAGTTCGCCGTGCTGTTCGAGGGCATGCCGCTGGACGAAGCGCGCCAGCTCTGCGAGCAGTTGCGCGCGCGCGTGCAGGCCATCGATTGCACGGAGTTCGCGCCCGGCTGGTCGATGACGATCAGTGCCGGCGTCACCGAACGCACGGGCCTGGCGCACCACGAGAAACTGGTCAGTCGCGCGGATGCGCTGCTGTACGAGGCGAAGCGGGCGGGGCGCAACCGCATCTGCGGTTGATCTCGCCACCTCCCCTTCGCTGCGCGAAAGGGAGGTGAATCGCAAGGATCAGCCCTTGGCCTTGGCCAGTTGCAACCAGGTATCGACCACGGTGTCGGGGTTCAGCGAGACGGACTCGATGCCCTGTTCCATCAGCCACAGCGCCAGGTCCGGGTGATCGCTCGGTCCCTGGCCGCAGATGCCGATGTACTTGCCCTTGGCCTTCGCCGCGGAGATCGCCATCGACAGCATCTTCTTGACCGCCGGGTCGCGCTCGTCGAACAGGCCGGCGACGATGGCCGAGTCGCGATCCAGGCCCAGTGTCAGCTGGGTCATGTCGTTGGAGCCGATGCTGAAGCCGTCGAAGAGCTCGAGGAATTCGTCGGCCATGAGCGCGTTGGACGGCACCTCGCACATCATGATGACCTTCAATCCATTCTCGCCCTGGACGAGGCCGTTCTCGCGCAGCACATCGATTACCTTGCGGCCTTCGCCGAGCGTGCGCACGAACGGGATCATCACCCACAGGTTGTCCAGGCCCATGTCCTCGCGCACGCGCTTGACCGCCCGGCATTCCAGCGCGAAGGCATCCTTGAAGCTCGGGTCGATGTAACGCGAGGCGCCACGGAACCCGATCATCGGGTTCTCCTCGTGCGGCTCGTACTTGCTGCCGCCGATCAGGTTGGCGTACTCGTTCGACTTGAAGTCGGACAGGCGCACGATCACCGGGTTCGGCGCCACCGATGCGGTGATGGTGGCGATGCCTTCGGCCAGGCGGTCCACGTAGAACTCCACGGGCCCCGCATAACCGGCGGTGCGCGCGTCGATCTTCGCCTTGGTCGCAGCATCCTGGCGGTCGTATTCGAGGAGCGCCTTCGGATGCACGCCGATGTGGCTGGCGATGATCATCTCCAGGCGGGCCAGGCCGATGCCCGCGTTCGGCAGCATGCCGAAATCGAAGGCGCGGTCCGGGTTCGCCACGTTCATCATGATCTTCAGCGGCGCCGGCGGCATGTTGCCGAGGTCCGTCGTGGTGCGTTCGAAGGGCAGGGCGCCTGCATAGATGAAGCCGGTATCGCCCTCGGCGCAGCTGACCGTGATCGGATCGCCGTCCTTGACGCTGTCGAGCGCGTTACCGGTGCCGACCACCGCGGGCACGCCCAGCTCGCGGGCGATGATCGCGGCGTGGCAGGTGCGGCCACCGCGGTTGGTGACGATGGCGGCGCTGCGCTTCATCACCGGCTCCCAGTCGGGATCGGTCATGTCGGCGACCAGCACGTCGCCGGGCTGCACGCGCTCCATGTCGGCCAGCGAACGCACCACGCGCGCGGTGCCGCTGCCGATCTTGCTGCCGATCGCGCGGCCTTCCGCCAGCACGTCGCCGCGCTCGCCCAGCGTGTAGCGCTCGATCTGGGTCGCATGCGCGCGCGACTTCACCGTCTCCGGACGCGCCTGCAGGATGTAGAGCTTGCCGGTATGGCCGTCCTTGCCCCACTCGATGTCCATCGG
>Ga0116177_10000829_pt1 | contig 23082 bp, 21 predicted proteins | sample AD_STIC10_MetaG_FD_89750 | JGI IMG/M metagenome (GOLD analysis project Ga0116177, IMG submission 89750) | Active sludge microbial communities of municipal wastewater-treating anaerobic digesters from USA - AD_STIC10_MetaG | ecosystem: Engineered > Bioreactor > Anaerobic > Digestate | place: USA... | reverse complement strand
TGCCATTCTTCTTACATGACCTTCGTGAGAATACAAGCTGGGGTGCACCATTTGATGGAGTCGTTCGTCCGTGGGGTTATGCTATTGATGGCGAACAAAGAGTAAAGCCTTATGTTGGACTGGAAGATAATGTCAGAGAATTCTTCGACATTGGACATACTTATACAAACAATTTTTCTCTTGCGGGAAATCAGGATAAAACTGCTTACTATTTTTCATTCGGAAATGTAAAACAAACCGGTATCATTCCCGGAACGGAATACAACCGCTATAGTTTTAAAGTCTCTGCCAGTACAGAATTATCAAATCATGTTTCCAGTTCTGCATCGGTGATCTATTCCAAATCAAATGGAGATCTTTCGATTCAGGGACAGAATACTGCCTTGTCGCCATGGGAGAATATCATACAAACTCCACGCGATATCAGTTTGCTAGAATTAAAAGATTATAAAAATAAATTCAATGACCTTGATGGTTATTATAGTCCGTATACAAACAATCCATGGTATACTCTGAATGAGAACTCATATGAAAATGCTGTTGATCACCTGATCGGAAATGTACAGTTGAATTACAAGCCGCTTGAATGGCTTACGTTCGATTACAGACTAGGGACAGATTTTTATGCAGACAACAGAGAAGAGATCCACGCAATAGCTAAGACAAATCCGGCATCACCACGATTCGCAGATGGTAGTATTGATTACCCCGGCTTTTATCAGGCATCAGAATTGACCGGACGGGAAATTAACTCGGATCTCACTGCAACTATCAAACGGTCTATTAACAAAGATTTGAAATTTAGTTTTATCCTGGGGCAAAACGTAAATGAGAGAAGAAATACTTCCTTGATCTCAACTGCGCCACAATTGATCATTCCTAATTTTTATAATCTTAGTGGTGTAAATGGAAATACTACAACTGCAAATGCTTTAAATATTCGCAGACTGTGGGGAGTGTATGGTTCTCTTGCTTTTGACTACAAGAATTTCTTATTTCTGGAATTAACGGGAAGGAACGATCATTCATCAACTCTTCCGATTGATAACAATAGTTATTTTTATCCAAGCGCAAATTTGTCATTTGTCTTTACAGATGCATTTAAGCTAAGTAATAAAGTTTTATCATTCGGAAAGATAGCTTTGAGTTATGCACGGGTTGGGAAAGATGCTCCGGCTTACAGTTTGAGTGAAGTCTTTACAGCTCCAAATACAAGTAATCCAGCTTATACAATTACGGACGGACACCAGGGTGTGCAGATTGAATTTCCTTACGATGGAATTCCGGGATTTACAAAAGGAAATACACTTGCTAATCCAAATCTGACACCTGAATTTACAACTGCATTCGAGATTGGAACAGAGCTTTCATTCCTGAATGACCGAGTGGGATTCAATTTTAATTATTATACCAACAGAAGCGAAGATCAGATCATCCCAATTCAGCTTCCTGCAACAATTGGATACCGTGCTCAATTTGTGAATGCTGCAACAATGACCAACAAAGGAATCGAATTGCTTTTGAAAGTTGTTCCGGTTGTGAATAAGAATTTTAAATGGACATTGTCAGTTAACTATTCTAAGAATACGAATAATGTTGAAAAGTTATACGGTGGTTTAAGTCAGATCTCAATTGGAAATGGAACCACATTTGTCGGTGCCGATCTGGTTGCTGCTATTGATAAACCATGGGGACAGTTGTTGGTAACATCTTTCATGCGTGATCCTGAAGGTCATGTCGTTTGTGATCCGAATACCGGACTTCCAATTACAGATCCGAATGATCAGCTAGCAGGAACTGTTCTGCCTGACTATACAATGGGTATCAACAATGCTTTTACTTATAAGAGCTGGAGCTTCTCTTTCACATTTGATATCAAACAAGGCGGATTACTTTATTCAAGAACCCGCAGTACGATGATCTTTACCGGTACTGATCCGGCTACAACTTTTAATAACAGAGAACCATTTATTATTCCAAACAGTGTCGTTTTGAATCCTGATGGTTCCTATGGTGAGAACACCGTAAAAGCAGATCCATTTACATACTTTGCTAACTCCGGCGCTGCACTTACAAATGTGCATGGTGAGAATTTGTTGGATGGTTCTTATGTTAAACTTCGTGAGTTAAATATATCTTATGTCTTACCGAAACGTTGGATGAGCAAAACTCCTTTCGGTGAAATCACTTTAACAGCGTACGGAAGAAATCTCTGGATCAGTACTCCTGAAGAGAATATCTATCTGGATCCTGAAGTTAGTTCATTCGGTACAGGAAATGTTCAGGGCTATGATTATGGCGCTTTACCTTCTGTAAGAAGTTTTGGTGGCATGGTAAGATTTACTTTTTAATCAAATCAAAAATGAAAACTATGAAAAACATTAAAATATATACAGGTTTGATCGTCATTGCAGCAATGCTTACGATGAATTCATGCAAGAAGGATTTCCTCGACGTAAATACCGATCCGAATAATCCTATTGATGTTACAAGTGAATTGATCCTTCCACCGGCAATTGCTCACACCGCATTTATAACGGGTGGAACTTATCAGGTTATCACTGGATTCTGGGCTCAATACTGGACGCAAGGTTCAACCGGAAATCAATATAACATCTATGATCAGTATCAGATTCCGAATACGACTTTTGACAGACAGTGGGTGGAATTGTATTCTGATGTACTTGAAGACTTCAAAGTACTCAGCGAAAAAGGTATCTCTGAGAATAAACCTAATTACACAGCCATTGCATATATAATGGAAGCGTATGTATTCCATGTACTAACCGATCTGCATGGTGACATTCCATATTCAGAAGCATTGCAAGGCTTGAATAACATTGCCCCGCATTTCGATTCACAGCAATCTATTTATGATGGATTGATCGTAATGATCGATAAAGGAATTTCAAATATAGATTATGATGCAAGCGCATTTGTTCCGGGAGCTGATGATTTTATTTATCATGGCGATATGGAATTGTGGGAGCGTTTTGCAAATTCACTTAAGCTAAGAATCTATATGCGCCAATCAGAGGTTCGTCCCGGCGTAGCGCAAGCAGGTATTAGCTCTCTGTATACTAATGGAGCAATATTTCTGGAAGACGGTATGGATGCAGAAATGCATTTCGTTAATTCCGTAGGATATGAACATCCATTGTATACTGAATTCATAAATCTGGGCAGACAAAATATTATGGCCAGTAATACAATTTTGAATTACATGATTGCTAATGGTGATCTTCGTATCGATGCTTTTTTTACTCCCGCAACGACAGGTCCTAATGCCGGCTCACATGCAGGCATCGATCAGGGAGATGGAAAGACTCCAACTTTCCCTTCTGATGCTACTCCTAATGATTTCTCTCAGCCAAGTGATTTAATTGCCGGTGGTGATGCCGCTGCAGTTTTCATGTCTGCGTCTGAAACATATTTTCTGCTTAGTGAAGCAGCAGCACGCGGATGGATAGCTGATGATGCTCAGGCTTTGTATGAAGCAGGTATCACTTCTTCATTTCTACGTTGGGAATTTTCTGAGACAGATGCATCTGATTATTATGCATTGCCGCAGATTGCTTTTCCTGCAGCAGGTAGTCAGGACGATAAAGTAAAAGCAATCATCACGGAGAAGTGGGTTGCTAATTGCGGAAATCAATCGATAGAAGGATGGAATGATTGGAGGAGAACAGGATATCCTGATTTCTTTACTGTATCTCTTACCAGTCTTATCGCTCCGGGAAGTTATCCGCAGAGATTGCCTTATCCGAATTCAGAAATACAGACAAATCAGAATACACCGGCTCAACCTGACATCACTGCGAAAGTATGGTGGGATGTCAACTAACGATTTTAACCAGATAAACACTATGAAAAAAAATATATTAATTCTCACAATTGCGGTGATTTCAATCCTTGGTGCCTGTAAAAAGGAGGATACTGCTGAAGTTTCAAAAGTAGTAAGCGTAAGTTATCCGATGATCACTTTAAAAGGCGCTCCGGGTGATACCGTAATTTTTCTGGCAACCGGTTCTACCTATACCGATGCAGGTGCAACTCTGACAGATGATATTACAGGAGCACAATCCGATCTTATCGGTAGCACTGCTGAAGTTGATCTTTCAACTCCGGGAGTTTATTATGTAACATTTTCTGCAAGTAATTCAAACGGTTTTGAAACGACTAAGAACAGAGTCATTGTAGTTTATGATGCTACTGTTCCTTTAGAAGATTATACCGGTACCTATTCGCAGGCAAATGGAAGAGTTGTAAATGTGGCAAAAGTCGCAGACCGGTTATTTACATGCGATGATCTGTACGGTACGTTTACAATTCCAATTCCATTGTATTTTGTTGATTTTGGAACGGGCTTATATATTCCATCTCAGAAAATTCATCCGTCTCTTGGTGTTGAAGTGCATGGTGAAGGTGAGAAAACAGGAACTGCCGGAAGTTATGTTCTGGATTTCTATGGACTGACCCGTGATGGACAACCGCGTCCGAGAACATTAACACAACAATAATTTGTAATGAAGAAAAATGTTGTTACAATATTTCTTTTTCTTCTTGTTGCTGCAATGAATGCACAAAATGTAAAACCGTGTTCAACACCTGAAAGTAAGCAGTTTGATTTCTGGGTCGGCGAATGGGATTTGACTTACAGTGATACAATGCATGCTACCAACAAGATCGAACATGATTTTGATGGCTGTGTCATTCATGAAAAGTTTTATGACCCGAATCAGAAATACAGAGGCGAAAGCTGGTCAATGTATAACCCTGTTTTAAAACTATGGCAGCAAACATGGGTTGACAATCAAGGTTCATACTTTGCATTAACAGGTAAGTTTGAGAACAATGAAATGCTGCTCTTTACAGCACCACAGACTTTAAAGAAAGGTGGAGTAGGTTATAATAAGATGCGGTTCTATAATATTACTCCTGATAGCTTTGACTGGAGCTGGGAACTGACAAGAGATGAAGGGAAGACCTGGAATGTTGTCTGGAGTATTCGGTATTCCAGAAAAAAATAAAATGATTATAGGATAAATTGATTATTTCTGAAAAATTAACGCAGAGTCCACAAAGAAAAAAAGGGAGAAACAAAAGATCTCCTTTTCCTCCCTTTTTTCCTCCATGCGCTCTATGTTTTAAAAAACTCAAAGTCGAACACCTCTCAAATAATAGTATCAGTTTTTAGGCATAATTAGGAAGCGAAGCACTTTGAAAAAGGTGTTTCGTTTTTTGCATTCTAAGCGAAGACTTTGCTAATGGATTTTTTATTAAGAGGTTTTTCAATAAAATCAATAACGTTTCTATTAGTCTTGGATAAATCAATTTCTTCCTGATTTATTGATGAGGAAAGAATATAAATATTTATTTGTTCTTTAATTCTTTGAGAAAATGTTTCAAATTTTTCAAGGAACTGCCAGGCATCCATAGAACCCATATTTATGTCCAGAAATAGAGTTGCAGGATTATTAGTTTGAGTATTGCTGAAATGATCATGTAAGAACTTAATTCCAATTTCAGGATCGGTAAAATCAATAATCTCTATCTCTTTGCCTAACAACCTTGATAGGATCAGTTTTGAAAGTGATATGTTTTGTACGTCATCGTCGATTAAAATGATTTTTTTCATTTTCAAGGCTTATAGTCTAATTCTATTAAGAATTCTGTTCCTTCATTGATTTTACTCAGCACTTTAATATTCCCACCAAGTAATTCTACCTGTGTTTTTACCATGAAAAGTCCCATTCCTTTTCCCTCTACCTGTGTATGAAACCTCTTATATAATCCGAACAAATATTTTCCATGTTTTTTCAAATCAATTCCGATACCATTGTCTAAAAATGAAATAATTATTTTATTTTCTACGATATGGCTTTTAATATGAATTAGTGGTGGTTCATTGGTTTTTTTATACTTAATACTATTAATTATAAGGTTGAAAAAGATACTATGAATATATGGTTTTACAGACATAATATTTTCTGCTTCTGAGAAGTCAGGCTTAATTCTCACCTGATTACTGTCAATTAATTCCCCAATACTCAGAAATATTTCATTGACCAGTGTTGTTAAATTGATCCGTTCATTTCTATTTCCGGAATTTCGTTTGATTTGTAGAATTTTATTTAAATCCCGGATTATATTGTCTAATTGTATTACAGAAGTAGTGAGGTGATTTAAGTATTCTTTTTGATCAGTCTCAGAAATTCCGTCCTCATTTAAAAAATCAGCGATACCAATAATATTTGCAGTTGGTGCCCGCAAATTGTGCGAAACCATAAATGTAAACTGCTCCAGATCGCAATTACGATTTATCATTTCCTTGATTAATTTCTCACGTTGAACTTCAGCTTTTTGAAGCTTTAAATTTAACTCAGATAATTCTATAGCCTTAAGTGTTCTTTCTTTATTCTGGACTGCAAGTTCATCATTTGCTAATTGCAATTCGGAACTGCGTTTTACTTTTTCGCTATTTTCGAATTCTAATTTTTTATTTGCTATAATCAATTCTGCTGCTCTCTTTTCTTTTTCATTGTTCTGAAAAAGTAATTCCTCATTTGCAAGAAATAGCTCAGCGGCACGCGCCTCTTTTTCTTTATTTTGGTAGGCTAGTTCGATATTTGCCAGAATTAATTCTGCAGCTCGTTTTTCTTTCTCAGAATTCTGGTATGCTAATTCTATGTTGGCGATAACTAATTCTGCTGCACGTTTTTCTTTTTGTTCGTTTTGGTAAGCTAGTTCACTATTCAGAATGAGTAATTCATATTCACGCTTTGTCTGCATTTCATTCTGTTTTTCCAACTCATTGTTTAGTTGGGTTAACTGAAATGAAGTCATAGTGTTTTTTATTTTAGGTAGTTTCATTTGGAAAATTCTTTTTTATTAGATTAGCTATTGCATACAATTGCCCACCTCTTTTATACGTTATTTTGATCGTTTTGTTTATGAAAAGCGAACCTGTTATCATAAATAATAAGGTAAAATCTGTCAGATTTTTGATGGGGTAAATATTGCCCGAGTTTAATAACATATTTTAATGACTTATTTAGAGGAAATGAAGTGCTTAGAAATAATGAAAAAAAAAATTTGGATGAAGTTAATATAAATCGTAATATTGCGATGTAATGGGAATTTCAAAAACAGAAGAATTTACGGTAAGAGACAACAAAGTTGCTCAATATGCCAAAGCACTGGCACATCCTGCCCGTGTAGCGATCATTGAAGTTCTTTTAAAAAAGAACTCATGTATCTGTGGTGATATAGTGGATGAATTACCTTTGTCTCAGTCAACCGTGTCTCAGCACTTGAAAGAATTGAAGTCTGCCGGATTGATCCAGGGAGATATTGAAGGAGTAAAAACTTGTTATTGTATAAATGAAAAAGAGTGGCTTCAGGCTAAGCAATATCTGAATGCACTGTTTGATAAGTTAGTTGTTAAGAAAAATTGTTGCTAAAAAAATTTAACTTTATTAATCGTAATATTACGTTAGCTATGGAAAACAAAACCCCCGAACAAATTAAAGAACTTGTGAAACAACAGTATTCACAGATCGCACTGCAAGAGAAGGATCAGAATGAATCATCATGTTGTGGTTCTACATGCTGCTCAACGGATGTATATAATATTATGTCCGATGACTATTCAAAATTGGAAGGTTATAATCCGGAAGCAGATCTTGGACTTGGATGTGGATTGCCTACTCAGTTTGCAAAGATCGCTAAAGGAAATGTGGTCATCGATCTGGGTTCAGGAGCAGGAAACGATTGCTTTGTTGCTCGTCAGGAAACAGGTGATACCGGAAAAGTTATTGGTATCGATTTCACTCCGGCTATGATCGATAAAGCACGGATTAATGCAGAGAAACTCGGATATCATAACATTGAATTCCGTCAGGGTGATATTGAAAACTTACCGGTAACTTCTAATGTTGCTGATGTCGTGGTTAGTAATTGTGTTTTGAATCTGGTTCCTGATAAGGTAAAAGCCTACAGCGAAGTATTCCGTGTACTTAAACCTGGCGGACATTTCAGTATCTCTGATGTAGTACTTGAAGGTGCTTTGCCAAAGACTCTGATGAATGTTGCGGAAATGTACGCAGGTTGTATTTCCGGAGCAATTCAGAAAGATGTATATCTCAAAGCTATACATGATGCAGGTTTTAAAAATGTAACTATTCAAAAGCAAAAAGCAATCTTACTTCCTGATGATATCCTTAAAGAATATTTATCGGAATCTGATATTAAAACCTACAAAGAAAGTGGTGTAGGGATATTCAGCATAACAGTTTATGGTGAGAAAGAAAAAAAAGATCAACCATGTTGTCCACCCGGTTGTTGTAATTGATCTTTTGAATTAAATAAAGCAGATAATTTAAATCGAATCAGATGAAGAAAAGAGTATTGTTTCTGTGTATGCACAATTCCGCTCGCAGTCAGATGGCAGAAGCTTATCTGAAAAAGTTCGGAGGTGACAATTTTGAAGTTGAAAGCGCAGGCTTTAAACCTGCGCCTATTAATCCTCTTGTAATAGAAGCATTGCATGAGGATGGAATTGACATCTCTTCTAATCCAACAAAAGCAGTATTTGATCTTTTTAAAGCCGGACAAATCTTTCATTATGTGATCCGTGTTTGTAATATTGCAGCTCAGGAACAATGTCCTATCTTTCCAAGTATGGCCGAAATGATCGATTGGTCTTTCGATGATCCTTCAACCTTTACAGGTAGTCATGAGGAAAAAATGGTAAAGGTCAGAGAAGTACGGGAAAAGATCAAAGCTCAGGTAAAAATGTTTGCTGAGCAAAAGCAATTGTCAGAAAAATGATAACTCAAATAGAATAGAATGAAAATAGCACTCTTCAGCGATGTACATGCTAATCTCCCTGCATTGGAAGCTTGTTTGCAAAACATTGATGCCAAGAAACCTGATGCAATTTATTGTCTGGGCGATCTGGTAGGTTACAATATCTGGCCCAATGAAGTGATCGATATTATCAGGCAACGAAAAATTCCAACGATAGCCGGAAATTATGATTTTGGTATTGGAAGATCTAGTGATGATTGTGGATGTGCTTACAAAACAGATTCAGAAAAAGAATTGGGAAAGGTGTCTATTGCTTACACTAATGAGATCGTCAAGAATGAACAACGGCAGTATTTAAGAGAATTACCCGCACATATCAGATTAGAATTTCAATTGAACAACGACAAGCTTAATTTACTGCTTGTGCACGGAAGTCCGCGTAAGATCAATGAATATCTTTTCGAAGATCGCGATGAAAAAAGTTTAAACCGTATCATGGAGCAGGCAGATGCTGACATTATGTGCTTTGGTCACACGCATAAACCATATCATCGGATACTATCCACTGAGATTGAAAATATAAGCAGATTCAGACATGCGATCAACATCGGCTCCGTCGGAAAACCGAAAGATGAGAATACGAAAGGTTGTTATGTTATGCTAACGATTGACGAGAATTCTTCAGTTAATAAAAGTGATTCAATTCACGTCGAATTTTGCCGCTTCGATTACGATATTGAAAAAGCTGCAAATGCAATTGAGGATAGTCCACTGCCAAATGAATATGCTGAGATGCTTCGAAAAGCGTTCTGATTTTAGTTTCTAAGTCGTATTGATCTTTCAAAACAGCAGGAAAGTTTCCTACAAGGCATTAAATCCGCAATCCGAATTCCGAAATCCGCAATCCGAAATCCGCAATCCGAAATCCGCAATCCGAAATTAAAATTATTTCTGATTGCGGAATTCGGATTGCGGATTTGCGCTTCGATTTTAGTATTTGGGCTATTTCAAAACATTAACATTTAAAAATTTTGAAAATTATGTTAAAATCTTTTCTGGAAACCCCTTGATTCCAATACCTAAAATGCAATACCTTTATTTCTTCACAGAATGACGTAATCGATTTGACGTCTGATAAAAAATGCATCAATGGATTCTAATTTACCGATTCAACAAATTCTTGCGCGCTATAAATCCAGCGACAAAACAGGTCTGCTTCATTCATATGGTGAACTGAAAAGTCTGAACATCGACCTTGATTTCATTTTCGTTTTACTGCGCACATTTGAAGATGAATCAAATTTTAATTCCAGAGATTATGATCAGTTCTCATTGGTTACAATCCTTGACTATATTGAACGAACACATACTTATTATCTATCGAAACGCCTGCATGAAATTGAGCAGACAATCGACTTACTTATTAAGTCGTACGATAAAAGTCATCCGCTATTACTCGCTTTAAATAGCTTCTTTCTGGAATACAAATCCCGTCTGGCAACTCACATCAAAGCAGAGGAAAGTTTTATGCTTCCATACATTAAATCTTTGTTGAAATTTGAAAAGCACGAGATCAACGTTCAGGATTATTTTGAGACTACTAAAGACAACTCCATGGACAAGATCCTTAATGCTCACGACGACGTTGAACTTGATCTTGCTAAAATGCGCGAAACACTCGTCAGCACAGAAACTCACGAGACCAGCAAAACTCTTTATCGCATTCTTATTACCCAACTTGAATCATTTGAAAAAGACCTGCTCGTTCACGGACTAGTTGAAGACCGCGTACTTATTCCCCGTGCAAAGCAACTTGAGGAGAATCTGAATGAGATATTTTCGGAGATGATCCGGTGGAATTGATCTTATAATTCCTGCTTTTTTTTAGTGGTTACTGAATCGTTTGTTTTCGGTAATGGACTTCAGAGATGACTATGGTCATATCATTACAGCTTTATTGTAAGATTTGTAAGATCAAATGTAATTTTTGAAAATTTGTAGGTGTAACGACTACGATTCTTCAAGTTGAATTGCTACAAACTAAATGCAATGGACATGGTATAAGTTTCATAACAGACAATAACTGTGTGTGAAATATGGTGTGTTCTTTTTATCGGATAATCTTTAGATTATTCATGATTTTCTTTATTGGTATTTTTCCTCTTTATAATGGAATGGCACAAGATGTCGGCTATTCCGTTCGTGCAAATATTATATATCATTTTACTAAGTATGTTAACTGGCCTGAATTTAACAACAATTCAGATTTTGTTATTGGAGTATTGGGTAATTCTACTATTGTGGATGAACTTAAAAAAGTAACAGCAGGTAAATCTTTAGGTTACCATAAAATTGTTGTCAAACCATTTACTTCATCCGAATCTTCTTATGTGTGTAATTTACTTTTCATTTCTGAAGCAAAAAGTTCTTCATTGAAAAGAGTTTTGGCAATGACTGAGAGTTTATCGGTATTGATAGTTACAGAGGAAGAAGGATTGTCATCAAAAGGAGCATGTATAAATTTTGTCGTGGAAGATGATAAAACAAAACTTGAATTTAATACCGGGAATATAATTAAACGAAATCTGAAAATTGCAAACGAATTGCTTGCACTGGGTACTATAGTTAAATGAAAATAAAGATGGAAGGAATTTTGAAAATGATTGGCACAATGATCTGTAGTGGCTGTGTCTTAATATTGACTGCAGGTAATTCTGTTTGTTCAGCTCAATCAGATAGTTCGCATGTGTTGGAAAATCTCAGCCTGAAAGAATTGTTAAGTATAAAAGTTACTACTGTGAGTAAAGCTTCGGAAGAACTTGAAATGGCTGCAGCAACGATTGTGGTTGTCACCAAAGCGCAAATAAAAATTCGAGGATATCAATCATTGTTAGATGTACTGTATGATCTGCCTGATATAAAGATCGATGATAAAGTATATTCCGGTATCAGAAGTAGTTTTACAGTCAGGGGCGTTCAAGGACAGGACAAATTCATTATCCTGCTTGACGGTGTGCGAATATCTTCTCCAATTGATGAAGCTTTACCTATCATGGAAAATTATCCTGTAAACCTGGTTGAACAAATTGAAATCGTTTATGGGCCGGCTTCTGCTCTGTATGGAGCAAATGCTGTTTCAGGTGTTATCAATATCATTACCCAAAAAAGTGCTAAAGATGAAATTTCTGTTGAAGGTTCATCTTTGAATGGAAATTATGGCTATACCAATAATCAGTTAATGATCACAAAAAAATTATCTGATGAGGTAAGTATGATCATATCCGGACAGTACTATTTTGATAAACAACCGGATCTCAATAAAACATTTAACAATGACCCGCAAACCAATTCATCATCATATGAAAGCGGTACTATAAATACTGTGTTTGGTCCGGTAACTCCGATTGCTCCGGTTTCAGCAAATTTTGAAGCTCCGATGTCAGCATACAATATTTATGCTGCAATTCATAGTTCTGATTTTACATTATCTTATTTCAGGAATTCAACTACGACGCCTTCTGCATATGGGAGTAATGTCAATAACGCTCTTTACAACAAAGAAGCAGCAATTAAGCAAGGAATCGATGTAGTCAATGCATCATACAAGAAAAGTTTTGGACAATTGAATACTGTTTCATCTTTAACTGCCAGTAATTTTGTGCTTGATCCCAAGTCAAATTATAGAAATCTGTATACAGGATTTGAGCCGGCTTATAAATATGAATCATCCACTTCAATAAAAGGAGAAGAGCAACTTAATTTTGAAATTTCTCCAAGAATTAATTTAACCGGTGGAATAAGTTATGAATTGTTTTCTGTTGTGCCCTATAGTGGAGACCTTCAAGACCCTGTAAATCCAAATGCTGCAATTCAATCAAGTTATCTGGGAACAAAGAATTACTATAGCCCTAATGGTATACCTGCACATTTTTTCTTCCTTCGTTATTCAAATACAGGCTCTTTTTTACAGGCACAATATTCACCTGTTAAAAAACTCATTTTCTCCCTCGGAGCGAGATATGATTATAACACCAGATATGGAAATACTTTAAACCCAAGAATTAGTGGTGTTTACAAACCATTTAATAAAACAACAATTAAAGTAATGTTCGGATCTGCTTATCTGGCACCTTCCGTATCTTCCAGTTACGCGCAATGGGGATCTTTTGTAACTGCAGATTCGGGAAAGACTTATTCATCCTATTTTTTGCATCTGCCAAACCCTAATCTTAAACCGATCACATCGCGAACATATGAATTAAGCATCAAACAGTATTTTACGAATAATTTAAGTTTAACAGTGGATGGTTATTATACCGCATTGTATAATCTTCTTGGATTTGCCGATGATAATTCGAGCACTCACCTTTACAATAATCAGTTTTTTGCTTTTCCTGTCGATTATATTGAAGTATATGTTAATCAGGGACGACAAGAAAACTATGGTGGAAGTATACAGCTGAACTGGAAAACTACAGTCTCTAAAGCCAAGTTGAATTCATTTGCAAGTGTCAGTTATACAGATGGCATTATTCAAAGTGCTTTGAGGGAAGAGGATGAATTAACACCGGATGCGAAAGTAGATTTTATTTCGAAATTTATTGTTCACGCAGGGATAGAGTGTAGTTTAGGGAAATTCACAATTGCACCCAGAGCAATTTTCATGACTGAACAATCAATAAATGGAATTGCTGACACAGTTAACGGTTTGTTGCAAAGACAAAGTATTCCCGGATATACTTTACTTAATATATCGGCCAGGTATAATATAAGCAGGCAATTTTCGTTTTTTGCAAATGCTTCAAATGTACTGAATGTGCACTATCGAAGTGTAGGATTTTTAATGGATCTTAAAAAGCCGGACTCGGATCTGTTTTATGGACAACCGGAAGATTTGTTGAGGATTATGGCAGGTGTTAATTTCAAATTTTAGTTTAAAGGAAATTTAAATGCGAAGTAGTATTAAGAAAAAAATTAATCTTTCATTTTATTTACTTGTTTCTATTTTTCTTGTCAATGGAATTATCATATTCTGGACGGTTGATCACAACAGGAAACTTTCCACATTGATCTCAGAAAACATTGACCCGTCCATTGAAGAATTGAATAATTTTAAATTGATGATTATTCTTTCACGGGAATTTTCTATCAACTGGGTCTATCTAAGGTCAAATGAAGATTACAAGAAAGAACTTTCAATTATTCAATCGAAGGACTACCCATTGATCCGTAAAAAATTGAAGCTTGAATCGATTTTATGGGATGAAAAAAGAGGTAAATCTGATCTGGATCAGGTGTTCATTCAATTTGAAAAAGTTTTGATCGATCAATACAAGATCATGAATCTTCTGAGCAAGTTTGAAGACTATGATGATCCGGTGAAAAAGTTTACAGCAGAAAGCCTGGTAGAAAATGAGATCATTCCTCCAATTGATACGATCTTAGAAAAACTGGATGGTGTAATCGCTAGTAATAATCAAATAAAGTCGGTTGCAGAAAATGAACAGTCAGATGCTATCATGATGATGGGCACATTGATGATTATTCTGGCAGTAATCATTGTTAGCTTATCAATATTTCTTTCTGCTTTTATGATGAGAAGTATTATCAGACCTATAAATGGAATTATAAAGATTGTAGATCTACTGGGAAAAGGTATTGTGAAAAATGTTTTATCACATAATAGTAAGGATGAAATAGGAGCGATGATCAATTCAGTAAATGCCCTTTCTGTAAAGTTAAACTCTGCAGCATTGTTTGCTGAAGACATAGGTAAAAGGAACTTTGATTCAGCATTCGTTCCACTCAGTGATGATGATAATTTGGGCAAGGCACTTATTGCAATGAGGGACAAATTACGATCAAGTGATCAGCATTTGAATGAAGCACAAAATAAACTTATTTTTCAGAATAAGGAATTACTTAAGACAAATTCAGAGCTGGATAAATTTGTTTATAGTGTATCGCATGATCTGAGAGCTCCATTAAGTTCAATGGCAGGTGTTGCAGAAATTGTTCTTGACGAATCAAAAGACGAATTTGTTATTGAAAATGTAAGTATGATTCAAGGCAGTATTAAAAAACTGGATGGATTTATATTGGACATACTCGACTATTCCAGAAATTCACGGGTTGAGGTTTCTAAAGAACCTATCGATTTGAATTCCATTTTGAATGAAATCAAAAAGAATTTGAAATACATGGGCAAAGACAGGAGGGAAGTAAGGCTGGAAATGAAAGTAAATTGCCCTGACATTTTAAATACAGATAAAAGTCGTTTAAGTATAATTCTGAATAACCTTATTTCAAATGCTATCAGATATTCTGATCCGAAATCATCTGATCCATATGTTTTAGTGGAAGCAGTTTCAGATTCGAAAAAAACAAGAATTGTTGTGAAGGATAATGGGATCGGAATTGATAAAGCATCGCAGACAAAAGTTTTCGATATGTTTTACCGGGTATCAAAAGATTCTATTGGCTCCGGTCTCGGATTATATATAGTTAAGGAGTGTGTTACCAAACTGATGGGAACTATTAATATCGTCAGTGAAGTCGGAAAAGGAACTGAGTTTCATGTGGAGATTCCACATTATTAATTTATTTATTGATTTTTTACTCAGTTCGTTTTAATTTTATCCATATGTTCTTTCGTTTTGAAACTCCAGATAATGAGTAGTGCCAAAATTGCAATAGCGCAGATTGAAATTTTTAGCCATAAAGCATTGGCAACAACAATTGCGCTGAATAGAATTGCAGGAATTACAGAAACGGTAAGTATACCTTTATGACGGAGTGTAATACCTCTCTTTTTACTGAAATCCCGGATTGGTTGTCCCACGTGTTTATGACGAGCCAGACGAAACAGAAATTTTTTACTTCCACGGGAGAAACAATAAATTGAAATCAGAAAAAAAACAATTCCCGGCATTAAAGGAATCAGATACCCTATTATGCCTAAGGCAACTGAAGTAAAACCAAGTGAATTCCACAATAATTTGTTTCTCTTTTGTTTTATTGTGATCAGTTTCGATTTTTGTTTTGCCTGTTCTGTATATTTTATTTCCGGATTTTCAGGCGCATGATTTTCTACAGGCTTCATACTTCTTTTTTGTTTAAAGTAGCCTAATAGAAAAATGACAGAAGTTACGACGGCAACAAACAGAAAAATATATTCAACTTCATTCACAAGCAGGGGGAATTTTCTGCCAAGTAGAAATCCAATTGGAATCAGGGACCATACCCATATTACCCCGCCTATGATATTGTAAAAAGTAAATTTTATAAAACTAATTTCTGAAGCACCTGCCATTATTGGGGCGAAGGTTCTGACAATAGGCAAAAAACGTCCCATGATCAATGCAGCTCCTCCATATTTCATAAAATAGTTTTTTGTAATTTCTAAATGCTTCTTTTTAAAGAACAGAGAGTCTTCTTTTGCAAATAGTTTTTTGCCAAAATATCTGCCGGTTGCATAACCGGTCATATTTCCCAGAATAGCAACTACGGATACACTGGTAAGCAATAGGAAAATATTTACATCAAAAGAATCAGTGCTGCATAACAATCCCGCTGTGATCAATAGCGCATCGCCCGGAAAAATGAATCCGAAAAACAGGCCAGTTTCAGCAAAGATGATCAATAACAGAAGTGTTAATCCTCCATATGCAATCAGTCTTTCTGAATCGAGAAGTATTTCAAAAAATTCTCTGATATTTTCCATTAAGCTACTTTTTTCTTTTTTAAGATGAGTGATGCACTAATACTTGTGAGAAGTATGCTTAGTACTATTAGTAAAGCGTATTCAATTGGAACCTTATAAATATCTGATAGAACCATTTTCAGTCCGATGAATATTAGTACCAGGGATAATCCGATGTGAAGAAAACGAAAGAGGTTTAGCATGCCTGCCAGTGCAAAGTAAAGAGAACGTAATCCTAGAATGGCAAAGGCATTTGAAGTGAAAACAATGAATGTGTCTGTAGTGATCGCTAATATGGCAGGTATTGAGTCAATTGCAAAAATCAAATCAGTTATTTCGATAAATACTAAGACAATGAAAAGTGGTGTTGCCGCCCAAGCTCCATTCTTGAGTTTAATAAAGAAACTGTCGCCATGATATTCATGTGTTACAGGTATCATTTTCTTGACAAAGCGGATGAGAGGGTTTTTCTCCGGTTCAATCTTTTTATCTTTCTGAAAGAGCATTTTAATTCCGGAAATGATGATGATTGCGCCAAATACATAAATGATCCAGTGAAATTTGCTGATTAGGGCTACTCCGGCGAAAATAAAAATTACTCTCATGACGAGGGCTCCCAATATTCCCCAAAACAATATCTTGTGCTGATATTGTTGAGGTACATGGAAGTAAGAAAAAACCAGAATGAAGATGAACAGATTATCTACACTCAATGATAATTCAATTACATAACCTGTAATGAACTCGATTGCTTTTTCCGATCCTTTCCAGAAATATACAATTGCGGAAAATATCATCGCAAGCATTATCCAGACAAGTGTCCAGCCAAGTGATTCCTTGAATGTAACTGTATGCGATTTTCGATGGAAAATTCCCAGATCAATTGCAAGCATCAATGCCAGGAAGACTACAAATCCAATCCAGAAGTAAATTTCAGTTGTCATTGCTTATTTTTTGAATATCGGTTTCTGATGAACTCAATTATAATAGGCACAATGGAAACAATGATGATGGAAATTATTACGATTGAAAAATTCTCCTTGACTACAGGTATGTTGCCAAAAAAATATCCGGCAAAAGAGCAAGTCAAAACCCAGACGATTCCACCTACAATGTTGTAGAGGATAAAACTTGAATAGTTCATTCGTGTAACACCTGCTACAAACGGAGCAAAGGTTCTGACAATTGGAACAAACCGGGCGATTATTATCGTTTTACCGCCATGCTTTTCATAAAATGATCTTGCTTTGAGCAAATGTTTCTGATTAATGAACCGGAAGTTCTTTTCAAAAACTTTTGATCCAAGAAATTTCCCAATGCCATAATTAACACTGTCCCCTAAGATCGCAGCTACACAAAGTAAAACGACTAATAACCAGATGTTCAATACTCCCAATGCAGCAATTGCGCCTGCAGTAAAGAGAAGTGAATCTCCCGGCAGAAATGGTGTGATCACAAAACCTGTTTCGCAAAAAATAATCAAAAATAGTATCAGGTAAGTCCAGTTTTTGTAATCAGTCACTATGGTAAGCAAATGCTTATCGAGGTGTAAAAAAAAGTCAAGAAATTTTTCTGCTAACTCCATATGTACTTATTATGATTATTCCTGCAATGATCTACACCAATACATTTAATATGCTTCTCCCAATGACATGAAGACGAAACCTATTTCATTTACCTTTTATTGCTTTTTGTACTATTGCTGTAAACTGATTTTGCGCCAAAGATAGTAATAATATTATAAAAGATAGTAATACTATCATAAAATATTTTTATCTTTGGGGCGCTAGGAAAATCATACTAAGACAATTGAATTCATGGAACTGTCATTGAATATAAAAATGAATAATAACTTGTTTCTACGTGATCCGGAAGAAACAGAACTCGGCAGGGAGATCATAAAAAATAGTATAATACTGATCCATAAAACAGGCTTTGAGTCGTTCACATTTAAAAAACTTGCAGAAAAAATAGGTACAACAGAGGCTGGTATATACAGGTATTTTGAAAATAAACACAGGTTGCTTATTTATATTGTTTCCTGGTATTGGAGCTGGCTGGAGTTTAAGGTAATGGTTCACACTAATAACATTGAATCACCTGAAGTTAAACTAAAAAAAATAATTGAGATACTTGCAACTGATGTCAAGGATGAAATAGAGACCAAGCATATTGACGAACGTTTATTGCACCAGATCGTTAGAATGGAAGGATCAAAAGCATATCTCACTAGAAATGTAACTGACGATAATAAGCAGCAATTATTTAAACCTTACAAAGATCTTTGTGGGACGGTAGCTGCAGCTATTCTTGAGTATAACCCTAAATATAAATATCCGCGTTCACTTGCAAGCAGTATCATTGAGATGGCACATTATCAGAACTTTTTTATGCGCAACCTTCCCATGCTGACTGATTTTGGCAATGTGAAGGATGACAGGAAAGTGATAAAGTTTTTGGAGGATATGGTTTTTGCGTCTATAAAATCCTGACCGGGCATAAGGATTGACTTATATAAATATATAAAAGACTCAAGTCCAGGATTGGATTATGGTAGAAAGCAGGAAGGAATCTTAAAATCTTAAAATTTCATTCAAAAACCATGGATTTTTAGTCAACTGTTTGATTTTTAGAGTCAGAAATTAGTTTGAAAATTTTGTAAAAAAAGAAAAATCTTTACCTTTGCCCTCCCAATAGTAAAATATTGGAAAACCAGCAGAAGTAGCTCATTTGGTAGAGCACGACCTTGCCAAGGTCGGGGTGGCCGGTTCGAGCCCGGTCTTCTGCTCTAAAAACTCTCTCTTTTGAGAGAGTTTTTTGTTTTTAAGAATAGTTCTATCTTTAGTTTGAGTATGCTCTGGTGGTGGAACTGGTAGACACGCAGGACTTAAAATCCTGTTCCCGTTGAGGGAGTGCGGGTTCGATTCCCGCCCGGAGTACTGTTGAAGTGTAAGCGTAAGTTTAAGTGTAGGTCTAAAGACTCAAACTTAAACTGACACTTACACTTTTTTTGTGCAGTAAATTCTCCGTCATTTATTGGTTCAAAATCTATCGCCCAAAGCATTAGATCATTAATATCAAAATCATGTATTCATTTTTATATTATTACTTATACAAACTAGCAGTGAAAAGAAATCCTGATGTAAACTATTGTCTATAGTAATACTTATTGTCTATATAATTTCGTTTATCAACCTTTCTATTAATGTATTTGACAGGGCGAGAAGAATAAAGCGTGAAGCAATAATAAATGTACTATTGATTATTTATTTTACAATCCATTTTTACCATTGTAATTTTTTTGACCGAACTATTAGTTATTATTGGCTTATGGTGATCTTCAATGACAAAATCGCTCCTCTTATTGATCGCTCTTCAATTTTGTGATCTGTTGTATATGGATTTCCTTCAATGAGAATCAGTAACGGAACAGATACTGATTCTGACGAATGTGCATTCGAGTAGGTGGCACAATATTTTTAAAGCTTGGATTCAGCAATTATCAAATTGCTGGTTAATTCTAAAGGCACTTATTATATAGTAAAGCAAGACGAGTCTCTTGGTCCATATTGGCTTTCAGGATTCGAATCGTTCATAGTGCACATCGGGTAGAAATGAAAGGAGAGTCTTTACAGAAGAAAAAACTACCCGCAAAACAAGTCAAAATTGACATATTACATTAAAAAACTAACTTAGCCATTCGATGCTATAACAAAGTGAGATTGTTGAAATGTACATTGAATTATTTTTTGTAAGTTTTAAATGGTCATCTGTCGTAATTAAATATCAGTATGGTTAAAATTAAAATCTGGATTAAAGAACGATACCGGCAAGCGGTAAACAGCATTGCGTTTTACCCTGCTATTATTGCTATAGCCTTCCTCCTGATTTCTTTCCTGAGCATAACCTTTGATTTTTCCGACCAGGGAAAACAATTCAAATCGCAATTACACTGGCTTCGGCTGGGTGATGCTTCGACTGCCCGAAGTATTATTTCCTCCATCGCTGCCGGAATTATTACGCTCACTGTATTTAGTTTTTCAATGGTGATGATTGTGCTGAACCAGTCAGCCTCACAATTGAGTAACCGCATTTTAGACAAGTTAATAGGAAGTCGGTTCCAGCAAGTTGTTTTAGGTGTTTATGTAGGTACGATTGTATATTCACTATTTTTATTAAGTTCGATCAGAGATATAGACTCCGGTATCCGTATTCCTGCTTTGAGCACCTATTTATTGATTCTGATTACGATACTGGATATATTTATTTTCATTTATTTTCTTCATTATATCACACAATCTGTAAAGTATGTTGTAATCATCCGTAGAATTTTTAAAGAAACTAAAAGCCATTTAGAACACAAATGTTGTTTATCAGAAGAACCTTCTGTATCCCCGTTGATTGAAAACGGATATGTAATTTATTCTGATACTTCTGGAATTTATGAAAACTTTGATAAACATTCATTACTTCATATAAGCAATGAAAATGATTGCTCGCTTCAGATTTTACCAACACCCGGTACATTCATTTTAAAAGGTTTACCGATTGTGAATTCCGACAAACAACTACCTGATGATGTAATTCGAGAGATAAATGACTCGGTGAATTTGCATTTTACAGAATCAGTTGAAGAAAACTTCTTCAATGGCTTTCGCCAATTAAGTGAAGTTGCCGTTAAAGCGCTTAGCCCAGGTATTAATGACCCCGGCACTGCAATTGAAAGCATGAGGGCATTATTTCAATTATATGCTCATAGGGCTTGTCATTTTCCTGACAATGTAATTAAAAACGAAAATAATAAAATAAGAATTATTATTAACGAATTATCATTCGAAGATATATTTGAAAGAACCCTGCTGCCCATTTGGGATTATGGAAAAAACGATAGAATGATACAGCATGAAATACGGCATCTTTTAACTATGCTTTTTTCATTACACCAAAATACATTTGTAGGAGAATTATTGCATGAAGTAGAATTGGAAATTCTGAAAAAACAGAAATAAGAGCAATGAACATAAATTTTAAAAATATTTTCACTTTTTTAAAATAACCGCCAATGAATGGGTTCAAAAATTGATTTAAAATAAATAGATATGAAGATAGACTCCGTATTAGAAAAATTAAAAAATGCTTTTCTGCAAAATTGGAATGAGTTTATATATCATGTCCCTGATATTATTCTTGCCATTTTAATAATAGCTGCTGGATTTTTCGTGGCAAATTTTATAACCAAACATTTTAAAAAAGTAATTTCAAAAAAATCACACGACCCGTTAATGATAAATTTTTTGTCCAAGGCTGTTAAAACCTCGTTGCTTATTTTAATAATCATGTTTGCATTGAATACTGCAGGGCTAAGCAGCATAGCTGCGGGAATTCTGACCGCTGCCGGTGCTTCAGCCCTCATACTTGGTTTTGCTTTTAAAGATATTGGTGAAAATTTTATTTCTGGAGTTATTCTATCATTTAGCAGACCTTTTAACTTGGATGATACCGTTAAAATTGATGAGATTTTTGGTAAAGTAAAAGCGCTTGAGTTTCGTTACACCAAAGTTAAAACATTTGACGGGCGCGATGTTTATATTCCCAACAGCGATATAATTAAGAAGGCGGTTTATAACTATACGGAAGACGGTTTTTTCAGATTAGATTTCATCGTTGGTATTGCATATGAAGATAACATAGAAGAAGCAAGACAATTAATTTCAGAAACTGTTAGAAATACAGAAGGAGTTATTGATGATGAAAGCCATGAGGTCTTTGTTACTGCTGATGAGCTTGCCGTGAGCACCGTTAACTTAAAAGTTTTCTTTTGGGTTAAAACCATTGAATACAGAAAGCAAGCACTTTTGATTAAAAGCAAAGTAATTACCAACGTTAAAAATACCATACTTGAAAAAGGACTCAGCCTTCCTGCAGATATTACAGAAGTTAAATTATACGGCAGCGAAACATCTATACCTGTTTTATTAAAGAAAGAAGAATGAGAAAGGTAGGGAGAAATTCTTTTTTGGTTTGATTAATTCCTTTCCTTATCTATCTTGCCTATTTAAGGTGGTTTCTATCGTAATTTCAGCATTATACAAAGTGAAACCAAGAAAGTTTATAGAAAGTTATTCATTTCCAAAAACCTTATTTATCTTGCTATCCACATTTAGAAGTCACCCATAATTAGAAATCCAAAACGATTCATCATTCTTAATTATTAAACCCAAACAATACCAATTCATGAAATCAATTTCTACACTGATTTTTTTATTTGCATTAACTACAACAAGCATCTTCGCACAGTGTCCTGTTGGACAAGCACAAGTAACGATCGATATCACAACTGACGACTGGGGCTATGAAGGATATTTTCAACTTGTGCCCGGTGGAAATAACTGTGGCGTCGGAACAATTTTCGAAGGTGGAAATACGCTCGTCGGATGCAATGGCGGCGGTGCACAAAATGTTTCTTCAGGTGGATATGGAAATCATGTTACCGTAACAGAAGGTCCGTGGTGTCTTGATCTTGGAAGTACGTATGATCTTATCTTTACGGATGACTATGGTGATGGCGG
>Ga0116177_10000821_pt1 | contig 23213 bp, 14 predicted proteins | sample AD_STIC10_MetaG_FD_89750 | JGI IMG/M metagenome (GOLD analysis project Ga0116177, IMG submission 89750) | Active sludge microbial communities of municipal wastewater-treating anaerobic digesters from USA - AD_STIC10_MetaG | ecosystem: Engineered > Bioreactor > Anaerobic > Digestate | place: USA... | reverse complement strand
TTAGCGGCGGCCTTGAAGAACACGACGGGAGATCCCGAAATTTCGGGCGAGATGGAGCGTGTGGGGAATTTGCTGGAAGATTTGAAGCGGCGCAAAACGGAAGCGGATGAGGTCTTGGATCAGGTGCGGAAGTGGGAGCAGCGGCAATCGGATGAGGAGGCAGCGGCGGGGGACTTGGTACGGCGCGGGGCGGAATTTTTGAAAGGGCTTCAGGCGGCGGGGGAGAAGCTGGATTTGAATGATTCGGCGTCATGCGGGGAGTTTTTGAAGGGTTTGAAGGGGGCCCGGGGAGAATTTGAGAATGAATTGAGCTTGTTGAAGGACACGACGGGTTCCCCGGGAGTTTTGGAGTCGCGGCGACGGATGGAAGGGGTTTTGGACGGGATGAGCGGGATCGGGAAAGAGGTGGAAGGGCGGCTTGAAGAGCTGAAGGCGATCGAGAACCGCCGCCGGGAGGAGGAACAGACTCTACGGGAGTTGAATGCGGCGGTGACCGGCGATTTGGCCGGTGCCCGGGAAAAGTTTCGGGAAATCCGGAATCAAAAACCGGAGGAGATGGAAAGTTACTGCGAAGGGCTGAGCCAGAGAACCGAATCGTACGCGCGGCGGTACGAGACTCTGAAAAAGACGGTTTCCGGCGATATCTTTCCTCCCGCAAGCGAATACAGACCGGTTCTGAAAGAATTGAATGAGATCGTAATAAAAATCGCCCGTTGGGCGAAGGATGAGAAAAAAGCGCAGACTAAACGATTGGAGGAGAAGGAAAAAGCGGACAACCTGTTGCGCCAAACCGAAGCGGATTTGACAGACGTTCGTCGGGAATTCGCCGCCGGGTGGGAAGGGAAAGATTACGGCGCCGTTCAGGCGGATTTGAAGCGATGGGAGACGGTTTTGGAAAACCGTACGCAGGACCTGAAAAATGCGTCGGGCGGGGCCGGCTCGGAGACCCTTGCGGGTGTTTTCGGAAAAATCGAGAAAAACCTGGAGTCCTTTTCCACCCTGCTTTCTGATGCCAGGACTCAACTTGAGCAGATTAGGAGAGCGGATGAGATACGGCGATGGGAAAGTAAAGCGGGAGCATTGGAAGAGAAAATGCGAAAGGATTTACAGGAAATTCGGCAGAATTTCCGGGAACTGGACGGGATGAGTTCCAATCAGATGGAAGGATTTTTGGATGGGGTGAAGGGAAAAGTTCTTCAATACCGGGAAGAAAGCGAAGCCGTGAAAAAAGAAATTGCGGGATGGGACGGTGCCTCTTCCGCCGCGGAAGCCAACCGGAAAATAATCGAGGGGTTCGAGGAGGCGGTCCGGGGTGTCGAACAGAGGCTTGAGACCGTTCGGACTGAGGAAAACCGCATTAAGGAAGAAAGTACCCTTGCGCAGGATTTGACCCGGAATATACGGAATGAATTGGGGAAAATCGCGCAGGATTTCAAGACGCTTGGGGATAAGAATGTCGAAGAGGTTTCGAATTATCTGAAGGCCTTCCGGGAGAAGATCGGTCAGTACGAAAAAGAGAACGAGACTTTGAAGGTCAAAGCGGTTTTGGAAGAAACGGTTCGCGCCTGCGAAGAAAACACCCGACTGATTCAAGACTTAAGGGGGCTTGAAAGCGACGGCGAGGATATTTTGCAAGCCGTCAGGGAATTTGAGTCCCGCCGCCAGGCCGAAGAATCGGCGATCCGGAGCCTTCGGGAAAAGATTGAGGCCGAATCCGGTAATATCCGGGAAAAGTGGAAGTCATTCGGCACACAACCGCCCGCGGAGACCGAGGCGTTTCTGGACGAGATTAAGAGGAAAATCGGAAGGTATGACGGAGAATACGGCGGATTGAAGAATACGACGGGGTCCGGCACGATTGTTCAGGAAAGCGAGAGGATCTGGAAACTGTTAGATGAACTGGAGCGGGTAGAAAAAGAGGTTGAGGATGTTTTGGAGGGAAAAAAGGTCCGGAAGGCCGTTTCCCCGGACGAGTTGAACCGTCTTCGGGAGCGGAATCGGAAGATTGAAAAAGAGTTTGAGAAATTGCGGGATGATCTGGAACTGATGAGCGATAAGCCGCCCGCTGAGATCGAAGGCTATTTTGAGGATTTGCAGCAGCGAATCGACGTCTATGCAAAGGAAACGGAGGAGATAAAAAATCCGTCCCGGATCCGGGAGATGGAAGACGAAAAAGCCGAATCGATCCGATTGATTACGGAATTAAGAAACAAATTGAAGGAGGCAAGGGAAACTTTTTCGGGGCTTTTTCAATTCGAAGAAAACCGCAAAGGCGAAGAGGGCGCCGTGAGCGATTTGGAAAAGAAGATTGGCGGAGATTTGGCCGCAGTGAAGGCCGAACTCCCGGGCCTGGGAGAGAAGGAAAGCGGAGAACTTGAAATCTACCTTCAGGATTTGCGGGCTAAAATCCTGAGATATGAAGAAGCCTACGGCGAATTAAAGAACACCACGGGGTCCGAAACCGTCGTCCGGGGAAGCGAGAAAATCGGCCGTTTGCTGGGAGAATTTAACGAAGAAGAACGCGAGGTGGGAAAGATCCTGTTGAAATCAAGAGAAAGGGAAATTCACCGGGATGAGTTTGAGGCCCGTGAGTTGAAACAGGCGGAAAAAAGCCTGAAGGCATGCAAAAAGCAATATCAGTCCGCGATTGACCGGGCGGAAAAGTCCGGCGAGGAGCTCTCGGCTCTTGAAGTCGAAATCGGGAATCTGGAAAGATTGCGGAAGGATTTTGAAAAACAGGCTTCCGAACTTCCGAATACGGCGAAATCGGTCCGCGTGGAGGATGTCCGCGAGAAATTAACAAAACTCTGCGGACGTTTGGAGCGGGAATCCAAAAGTCTTCGGGAAAAAAGGGATCGCCTGTTGCGGGGAGAAGAGGAACAAAAGGCCAGGGAGCTTTATCAAAAGGTCGAAGAGGAATTGGCTCATCTGGAATCGATTCTGCCGGAACTGTACGAATGGCCCTCCGGGAATCTGGAGTCTTTGCTGGATGAACTGAAGACGCGGCAAGCGGGGTTTGAAGATCAGGCGGGACGGCTCGAGAACCGGACGGGGTCTCCGCTGGTCAACTTTGTCCGGACCAATCTCGCGAAAGTGTTCAAGCAGCTTTCGGATTACGAAACGGAAATAGGACATATCCTGGAGCGTACCAAAGCAATGGAGATCCGGCGGATGGAAGAGGATGCGGTGGCGCAGAATCTGTATGTCCGGATCCGGGAAGAAGTCAAACGACTCGATATGACCGTCCCGGAACTCGCCCGGCAGACGGCGGCGGATACCAAGGCTTTCTTTGACCGGCTGCAAACCGGGATTATGGTGTACGAGACGGAACGGGCCGCATTGAAGAATTCCACCGGGTCTAAAGAGATCTTGCGATTGGAGGAAGAGACGGATCTCCTTTTGGGGAAAATGGCGGGATATGAAGATCAGGTCGGTGAGTGGGTCCGGGGGATTCTGGAGATCGAAAAAAGGCGGGAGGAAGAAGAGCGGTTTCTTCGGGACTTACTTGAGCGGTTGAGGGCGGCGGGAGATGAAATCCGGACGGAAATGTCCGGACTGAATGCCAACCGTTCGGAAGATTTAAAGACTTTTCTCGACAGAACGGAACAAATCTTGTCGGGCTTCCGGGAAGATGCCGCGCGGGGAGTCAATACGACAAACTCCGCGGAAGCGGACAGTTTTCGCGGGAAGGTCGGCGAGGAATTAAAAAAATTGAGCGATATTCAGACGCAGGCGGCCGCTACGCTCAGTGAGGCGCTTCGGTCGGAGGCTATACGGAATCAGGAGGAAAAAGATGCCGGGGCGCTGAGGGACCGCCTCCGGGAAAGTTTAGAAAGCGATCAGGCCGTTTTGGAGGACCTGGGAGACAAAAGCTCCGGACAGGTCGGCGGATTTCTGGAAAGAGTGAAAGACGAGATAGACCGCTATGACGGAGAATTCCGAAAACTTTCGAATGCCGCCCGCTCCGAAAAAACCGAGTCGCTGTCCGTGGAAATTGCCGGATTCTTGGAAAAACTGAAAGAGGTCTCCGCGCAGGGCGAAGGCGTTTTGAAAGTTGCTTCCGAACGGGAGGCGAAACGTCGGGCCCAGGAAGAATCGGCCCGGAAGGCGTATGAAAAAATCAAGAAAACTTTCGATGAATTGTCGCTTCAGTCGGAAAATTTGGAGCGGAAGAATCTGGCCGGGATTAAGGATTTTATCGCGCAACTCGCCGAAGCGAAAACAGCCTGCGAAGAATCGCTCGGAGCGCTTCCCGGATCCGAAAATTCTCCCGAGATTTCAAAACTTGCGGAGGGGCTGACTTCTCTGTCCGATCAGATGGTGCGATATGAAGAGCAGGCGAATGCGGTCCTCGGCAAAGTCCTTGAGCGCGAGGCTTTGTCGAAAGAAGAAGAGACGGCCGCTCAGAATCTTTTCCGGGCGTTTGAAAATGAAAAGGCGGAGCTTGAGGAAAAAGCCCGAGGCTTGGAAGGACAGAATTCCGGGGGAATTACGGCGTTTGTCGAATCCGTACAGGCAAGGAAGAAATGTTATGCCGATGCCTGTGCGAATCTTGAGGATCGCGGGGGGTCCGCTTTGGTGGCTTCGGTAAAAAAAGAGCTTGCGGAAAAGGTCGGCGAGTTTGACGGGCTGGAAGCCCGGCTTCGGGAATTACTGAAAGCGGCTTCGGAGCGGGAAAAGATCCGACAGGCGGAAGAGTATCAGGTGCAGGATTTGTATGAGAGGGTCCAGAAGGAATTGACGGCCGCTGAAATTACTTTTAAAAACGCCCAAGAAATGGAGCCGGAAAATTTGCGCGGGATGGTCACGGAATTCAGGGAAAGACGAAAAAGCTTATTTGATCTTTATTGGAAATTAGCGGAAGGGAAAAATTATTCGGAAATGTCCCCGCTGCTTCAGAAAATCCCTTTCATGATTGAACAGCTGGACGATTATGAAAGGCGCTTGTGGCAGCTTTTAAAAGAAGTGCATGCGGAAGCCAGGAAAACTCCGCAGGATCGGCATGAAGTTCTCCAGGAAATCCAGCAGTTCAAGGAGCGTATGAAAAATCGGGTGAATGCCGAAGACGGACATCCCGGGAATATCAAAGAAGTGATTCAGGACATGGAGTCATTTTTGGAGAAGTACGAAAAGAAAGGGATCGTTCCTTCTTCCGAGCCGGCTTCGGAACCGGCTTCTACCGGCGGGACTTTCGGCGAAAACGTTCAACCGGTTGTTGCCGTGGATGGCAAGGGGGACACGGAATCTTTGCCCAAGGAGATCCGGGGCAGTCGCGAAAAACCTGTGGAAGCGCGGTGATTTGCTCTTCTTTTGGTGGGGGTTTTCCGGTTTTGTTAAAATAAGTCCGGCGGACCGGTTTTGAGCGGGGGCTGATGCGTTGACACGGTTTTGCGGGTGTAATATAATCGCCGCGCTTGTTCGGATTTTGCTCTAAGTCTATCATTTTCTAAAAGTTGCAGATACGGGGGCTTAAGGAAATTTATGGAAAACGAGTCTGAAATTTTGAAGGAACGGCATAAAAAAATCGAGTTTTGGCGAAACCGCAATATCGATCCTTACGGGGAACGATTTCTTCCGAAAGACAGTATTGGGGATCTTATCGCACGGTTTGAAGAAGGGAAAAAAGCCCGCGTGGCCGGGAGGATTATGGCTGTCCGGCTTCACGGAAAAAGTGTTTTTGCGGATTTGAGGGATGAAACGGGGAAACTGCAGCTTTACACGAAGCTGGACGATTTGGGAAAGGACCGGTTTGACGAATTTTGCATGCTGGATGTGGGAGATATTGTGGGTACGGAAGGCGCGGTGTTCAAATCCCGTACCGGGGAAATAACGCTGAAGATCGAATCCTTCCGTATTCTTTCGAAAATTTTGCAAGTTCTTCCCGAGAAATGGCATGGATTGAAAGATGTGGAAATCCGGTACCGGAGAAGATATTTGGATCTCATCGTGAATCAAGAAGTTAAAAGCGTTTTTCACCTGCGAAGCCAGATCATAAAGGGAATCAGGAGTTTTTTGGATGAGAGGGGCTTCATCGAAGTCGAGACGCCGATGATGCAGGCGATTCCGGGAGGGGCACGGGCGAAACCCTTTAAGACTTTTCATGAAGCCTTGAGCGTGGATCTTTATTTGCGAGTGGCGCCGGAACTCTATCTCAAGAGGCTTCTTGTGGGGGGGTTCGAGAAGGTATATGAAATTAACCGGAATTTCAGGAATGAAGGATTGTCCGTCCGCCATAATCCGGAATTTACGATGCTTGAACTTTATCAGAGCTTCGGCGATCTCCGGGACATGATTGAGATTACCGAGGAGATGATCACGACTTTGATCGGAAGAGTTTGCGGGACCGAAACTCTGCTTTACGGAGATTGGTCGATTGATTTCCGGAGACCTTGGAAAAAAATAGGCTTTTACGATGCGCTGAAAGACAAAACGGGAATGGACTGGCGGTGCGGGGATATTCGAGCGGAGGCCAAAAAACTCGGACTGGCGGTTGACGCGAAGACGGAGGAAGCGGACGTCTTGAACCTGCTTTTTGATACCTACGTCGAACCGGATTTGGTCCATCCGACGTTTATTACGGATTACCCTCTCTGCATGTCGCCGCTGGCGAAACAGAAGGCTGGCGATAATCAGGTCGCGGACCGGTTCGAGCTTTTTATCGCGAAACTCGAAGTAGCCAACGCGTTTTCCGAATTGAATGACCCGATTGAGCAGCGAAAGCGCCTTGAGGAACAGCGCCGGATGATCGGAGAGCATAAAGAACTGGACGAGGATTTTCTTCTTGCTCTTCAATACGGAATGCCTCCCGCCGGGGGATTGGGGATCGGGATTGACCGGCTGATCATGCTGCTGACGCATCAGCGGGCCATCCGGGACGTTTTATTGTTCCCGCAAATGAGGCCCGAAAAATAATCGGATCTCTGAAATTTTTGGCGGGTGATGCCGCTGATGGCAGCGGTTTTCCTGTTCGGTCTCGGGGCATTGGAAGCGGAGGCCTTTCGGGAACGCTTTTAGGGCTTTGGAGGATAGAAGAAGATGGGTTATGAAATTTTTATGGCGTGGAAATATCTTGTCGGACGGCGCCGTTCCGGTTTTATTTCGTTGATTACGGGAATCTCGGTGTTGGGAGTCGCCGTGGGAGTGATGGCGCTGATCGTTGTGCTGGCGGTGATGAGCGGATTTGACCGGGAATTGAAGCGGAAAATCGTGGGGATGGATCCGCATGTGTTTGTCGAACAGGCGGGAGGGATTGCGGACGGCGGGAAAGTGGTGGATACAATCCGGAAATTGAATCTTCCGGAAATTGCGACGGTTGCGCGGGTCGTTCAGGGGCAGGCGATTATCCGCTCGGAAGCGAATGCCATCGGGATCGCGGTGAGGGGTGTCGACTCGGAGAATCATGAGCTCGACGAACTCCGAAAATTCATTGTTTCCGGGGAGTTCGATTTTTCGCCGGTTGTTCAGATTGGCCCGGAAGCTCAGAAAGGGAACGAAACCGTTCCTTCGGTTGTCATCGGACGGGAACTGGCGCGGATTCTGAACGTGCAGGTCGGAGATCCCGTCTACGTGATTTCCCCTTTTCTGAAGAAAGGAAAAGGGCTCAAACGGTTTCTGAAGCAGGCGGAAACGACTGTCTTTCGGGTTCGCGGGATTTTTTTTGTGGGCATGAATGATTTTGACACGCAGCTAGCGCTGGTGGGACTGCCGGAGGCGCAGGCGGTTTACCATCTTGGGGGAACGGTCAGTGGCGTGAGTGTCCGGCTTCATGACGTGGACCGGGCAGACGAACTCAAACAGGTCCTTTGCGATGCGCTGGGAGGAAACTTTTTTGCGAGAAGTTGGATCGATCTGAACCGGAATTTTTTTTCTGCCCTGAAAGTCGAGAAGACGGTCATGGCGATTCTGCTCTTTTTGATTATTTTAGTCGCAGCATTCAATATCGTTTCGACGCTGGTGATGGTGGTGATGGAGAAAACGAAAGATATCGGGATCCTCAAAGCTTTGGGCGCGACCGGCTGGGGGATTCAAAGGATTTTCCTCCTGCAGGGGTTTGCCGTCGGAGCGTTCGGGGTGATCCTGGGCGGGCTTGCGGGAGTCTTGATCGCGCTAAATGTCAATCCGATCGCGCGGTTTGTCGAGCGGACGACGGGATTCGCGCTTTTTCCGAGCGATATCTATTTTTTCTCCGAGATCCCGTCTGAGATCAATTTCTCGGATGTTTTGACAATCATTCTGGCGGCGCTGATCGCTTCGGTCTTTGCGGGGCTGTATCCAGCGAGAAAAGCCTCCGCGCTCAAGCCGGCGGAAGCGCTCCGTTACGAATAATTCCGAAGCGGGAAGGTCATGGGCGAAGAATATACGTTGAAAATGGGCGAGAAACGGGAAGTCCGGGAAAACGCGGAAATCAGTTTGCCGGGGAACGAACCGTTGCTTTCGGCCAAGGGCGTTTTTAAGATTTTCTCCGGTCCCGCGGGGGATCTTGAAATTTTGCGCGGCGTCGATTTTGCGATGAAAAAGGGCGGGATGTGCTTTATCCTCGGCCGTTCGGGATCGGGGAAGACCACTCTTTTGAATATTCTTGCGACGCTTGACCGGCCGACGCGCGGAGAGATTTTTTTTAGGGAAAAAAATCTGACCGCTTTGGGCGAAAGAGACCTTGCGCGGTATCGGAACGGCAAAGTCGGTTTTGTGTTTCAGTTTTATTATCTGCTGCCCGAGCTGGACATTTTAGAAAATGTGATGCTTCCGGGGCTGATGGCAAAGGGGAGGAATCTTAAGTCACGGGCTGAGGCCTTGCTGGAGAAGTTGGGGCTTTCCGACCGGATTCATCATTCGCCCGCAAGGCTTTCGGGAGGGGAATTGCAAAGAGCCGCGATTGCGCGTTCCCTGATCAACGATCCCGAAATTGTCTTTTGCGACGAACCCACGGGGAATCTGGATGAGAAAACGGCGGAACAGGTCTTGGAATTGATTTTCGGCCTGAACCGGGTGGAAAAGAGGTCGTTTTGTATCGTGACGCATGAAAAAAGCATGATCCGGGATTTTGGCACGGTCTATCACCTTCACGAAGGCCGGCTTGAGCGCGGATAAATTTCAAACGGAAGCTGGAATTCTAAAATAAGGAGAAGCGTTATGGAGTTGAAGGTTTATATCGACGGGAACTTGCATCCGAAATCCGAGGCGAAGGTGTCGGTTTTTGATCATGGCTTGCTTTACGGGGACGGGGTTTTTGAGGGGATTCGCTGTTATAACGGTTTGGTTTTCAGGCTCAACGAACATCTGGACCGGTTGTATGAATCCGCTCACACGATCATGCTCGCGATTCCTCTGAGCAAAAAGGAGATGACGCAGGCCGTTCTTCAGACGCTCAAGGCGAATCAGCTCAAGAACGCTTATATCCGTCTGGTCGTGACCCGGGGAGTCGGGGACCTCGGTTTAGATCCCAGAAAATGCAAAAAGGCGACGGTTATTATCATTACGGACAACATTGTCCTCTATCCGGAAACTTTGTACCGAAACGGACTTGAGATCATCACCGTTCCCACGGTGAGAAATCTGCCGGAGGCCCTGAATCCGCAGATCAAGTCTTTAAATTATCTGAACAACATTATGGCCAAGATCGAAGCCACCAGCGCGGGCTATCAGGAGGCCATTATGCTCAATTTTCAGGGGTATGTGACCGAATGCACGGGTGACAATATCTTTTTGATCAAAGAGGGCGTTTTGATCACCCCTCCGGCCTATCTGGGCGCTTTGAAAGGGATTACGCGCGATGCTATAATGGAACTCGCGCTGAAACAGGGTGTCCGTTGCGAGGAGAAAGTGATTACCCGGCATGAGGTTTTTAACGCCGAGGAGGTTTTCCTGACCGGAACGGCTGCGGAAATCATTCCCGTGGTGAAAGTGGACGGGCGGAAAATAGGACAGGGGAAGCCTGGGAGACTTACGCTTCAGCTGATGAAGGCTTTTCACAAGCTGACGAAAGAAGACGGAGTCCGCTATAGTTTGTAAAGGCGTTAAACGGGGACAGTCCGGCGGTTTCCGGCTAACCGACTGATCCGGGCACCGAACGTTCAAGCGAACAGGAGCAATCATGCAGTGTAATTTATGCGGTACGGCCGAAGCGACCATTCATCTGACGGAGATCGTGAATAACCAGATTCTCGAACTCCATCTCTGCGAAAATTGCGCGAATGAAAAAGACGGTGGCCTCAAAATGCAGTTTTCGTTCAATGATCTGCTGACGGGATTGAGCGATTTTTCGAGCCTGAAGACGAGCGAGAAAAAGGAAATCGCAAAATGCTCATCCTGCGGTCTGACATACGAAGAATTCAGCAAAACGGGGCGGCTGGGTTGCGCGGACTGCTATCAGTCTTTCGGAAAGATTTTGTTCCCTCTGATCAAACGGGTTCAGAAGGGGACTCAGCACGTCGGGAAAAGGCCCGCTGCGGTCCAGACCTCTTTGGGATTGCAGACGGATCTCCGGACTCTGCGGGATAAATTGAGGAAAAGCATTTTAGCCGAAGAGTTTGAAGAGGCCGCCCGCATTCGGGACCAGATCAAGCAGGTGGAAGCGCAGGTGCCGAAAAAAAACGCCCGAAAACAGGACAAAGGGGCTTAAACATGTCGGTTGCCGATGATTTGATGAAATCGTCCTGCGAATGGCTTCGCGGAAAAGGCGAGGCTTGTGAAATTGTGATGAGCAGCCGGACGCGTCTCGCCCGGAATATTCAGGGGTTCCCTTTTCCTCACCGGATTTCGAAAACGGACGCCGAAGAAGTGATCACGATCGCGGAATCGGCACTGAAACAAAGCCCTTGCTTCAAGGGAAGTTTTTTTCTGAGGCAGCGGGAGTTGACGCTTTTGGACCGGCAGTTTTTGCTGGAGCGCCATTTGATCAGCCGCGAACACGCTGGGGCGAGAGGTCCCGTGGCGGCATGCGTGACCCGGAACGAAATCGCGGGGGTGATGATTCTCGAAGAGGATCACCTGCGTATTCAGGTGATTGAGTCCGGTCTGAATCTTACGGAGGCTTGGCGGGTCATCGACGGAATTGATTCAAGCCTGGAGTCGGTTCTATCGTACGCGTTTCATCCGTCTCTCGGGTATTTGACCGCCTGCCCCACGAATGTGGGGACCGGCCTGAGGGCTTCCTGCATGATGCATTTGCCGGCTTTGGTGATGACGAAGCAGGCGGCGAAGATTCTTCAGGCGATTTCCAAGCTGAACCTTGCCGCGAGAGGGATGTACGGGGAAGGGACCGAGGCGACGGGAAATCTTTTCCAGATATCCAATCAGATGACCTTGGGACAGAGTGAAGCCGAAATCCTCGATTCGCTTGAACGGGTGATCCGGCAGATTATCGAGCATGAGAAAGAAGCCCGGCAGGTTCTCGTGACGAAACGCAAAGACAAGCTGGAAGACCAGATCTGGCGCGCGCTAGGGGCCTTGAAAACGGCGCGTTTGATTTCGAGCAAAGAGACGATGTCTCTGCTTTCGCTGGTGCGTTTGGGGATGGATTTGGGCTTGATTGCCCAGCTGGAGAGGACTAAGCTGAACGAACTTTTCATGAAAATTCAACCGTCGCATCTGCAGAAAGTGACCGGAAAGTCGCTTTCGTCTTCGGAGCGGGATTTTGAACGCGCGAAGCTCTTGCGACAGGAACTGAACTCGGTTTCTTTTTCTTAATTTTTTACAAACAAAACACGGAACGATAAATTTCGGAGGATTAATCCCATGTTTGACCGGTTTACGGAACGGGCGAGAAAGGTCATTATTCTGGCCAAGGAAGAGGCCAAGCGCTTTAATCACGATTACATCGGCACGGAACATATTCTGCTGGGCCTGATCAAGGAAGGGGAATCCGTCGCGGCGGCCGTTCTCCAGAACCTCGGACTTTCCCTGGATACGATCCGACTTGAAGTGGAGAAATTGGTTCAGTTCGGTCCCAGCACCATTGTTTCCGGGGATATCCCTTTTACGCCGAAAGCCAAGAAGGTGATTGAGCTGGCCATGGATGAAGCCCGGAGGCTTGGGCACAACTATATCGGCACCGAGCATCTTTTGCTGGGCCTGATCAAGGAAGGCGAAGGGGTCGCAAGCCATGTTTTGATGAATCTCGGGCTGAATTTGAACAAAGTCCGCTCGGAGGTCATCAAGCTTCTCGGCGCTTCCACTCCCCAGTCGCCGATGGCTTCTGCGGGCGGGGGAACGGGAGGGAAGCAGAGGACCAAAACCCCCGCGCTGGATTCTTTCGGCCGCGATCTGTCGAGACTGGCGCGTGACGGGAAACTGGATCCGGTCATCGGCCGCGAGAATGAGATCGAGCGGGTTGTCCAGATCCTGGCACGGCGGACCAAAAACAATCCGGTCCTGTTGGGAGAGGCCGGTGTCGGGAAAACGGCGATTGTCGAAGGGCTGGCGCAGCGGATTGTCGCGGGAAGCGTGCCGGAAATTCTGATTGAGAAGCGGATTGTGGTGCTGGATCTTGCCCTGATGGTCGCTGGGACGAAATACCGGGGGCAGTTTGAGGAGCGCATCAAAGCGGTCATGGATGAAATCCGCCGGTCGGAAGACGTGATTATTTTTATCGACGAATTGCATACGCTCGTGGGAGCCGGAGGAGCGGAAGGCGCGATCGACGCGTCCAATATCCTGAAACCTTCGTTGTCCCGGGGCGAGATTCAATGCATCGGGGCGACGACGCTGGATGAGTACCGGAAATATATCGAGAAAGACGCGGCGCTGGCCCGCCGGTTTCAAACCATCAACGTGGATCCTCCCACCGTGGATCAAACCATCGAGATCCTGAAAGGCCTTCGCGACAAATATGAAGCGCATCATCGCGTCAAAATCCTTGACGAAGCGCTGGAAGCCGCGGCGAAGCTTTCGGATCGTTACATTACGGGGCGTTTTCTTCCGGACAAGGCGATCGATTTGATCGATGAAGCGGCCTCCCGGGCCAGGCTTTCGGTTACGATGCTTCCGACCGATTTGAAGAAGATGGAGGCGCAGATCGAACAGCTCCGGATGGAAAAGGAATCTTCGATCAAGGCGCAGGATTTCGAAAAGGCGGCCAAGCTCAGGGATGACGAACGGAAATCCAAGGAGGAACTGGCCCGCCTCAAGAAGAATTGGAAGGAATCCAAGTCCGAGATTGAGATTCAGGTCAATTCCGAAGATATTGCCCTGATCGTTTCCAAATGGACCGGGATCCCTCTCCTCAGGATCGAGGAGAAGGAATCGTCACGGTTGCTCAAAATGGAGGATGAGATCCACAAGCGGGTGGTGGGACAGGATGAGGCGATCCGTGCGATCGCGCATGCCGTCCGGAGGTCCCGCAGCGGGCTGAGGAACCCGCGGCGTCCCATCGGCTCGTTTATTTTTTTGGGACCGACGGGAGTCGGGAAAACGCTCCTTGCGAGGGCATTGGCCGAATTCATGTTCGGAGACCAGGACGCGTTGATTCAGCTGGACATGAGCGAGTACGGGGAGAAATTCAACGTTTCCCGCCTGATCGGTTCTCCTCCGGGGTATGTCGGCTATGAAGAAGGCGGCCAGTTGACCGAGAAAGTCAGGCGGCGGCCCTATTCGGTCGTGTTGTTCGACGAGATCGAGAAGGCCCATCCGGATATTTTCAATATTTTGCTCCAAGTGATGGAAGACGGGCATCTGACGGATTCTTTCGGGCGGAGAGTGGACTTCCGGAACGCCGTTCTGATCATGACCTCGAATGTCGGGGCGGATCTAGTCCGGAAACAGGGGAATCTCGGTTTTACAACGAAGCCGGATGCTCTCAATTACGAAAATATGCGAACAAAACTGCTGGATGAAGTGAAGCGGGTTTTCCGCCCGGAATTTCTGAACCGGGTGGATGACCTGATCGTGTTTCATCCGCTTTTAAAAGACGATCTCTGCAAGATCATTGACATCGAGCTGAACGAGGTCAAGGAACGCCTGCGGGACAAGAAAATCGAATTGGATCTTACGCCTGAGGCGGTAAGCTTTTTGATCGAAAAAGGGTTTGATCCCGTTTTTGGGGCGCGTCCGCTGAAGCGAACGATTCAGAAATATCTCGAAAATGTTCTTTCGGAGGAAATCCTCGGCGGGAAGTTCACCGACGGGGACAGGATCCGTGCCGAAGTCCGGGGGGATTCGCTCGTTTTCGAGAAAGCCGTCTGAGCAAGGTGAGAAAATTCCTTTTTCTTCTAATCCTTGCTTTTGTGGTCGCTCCGATCGGCGGGCTGGTTTTTCTGAAACTGGCCCGGAGCGTGGAAGGAGGGCAACTGCAGAGAATCGCGGAAGATAAGGTCGGCGGTCTCCTTCAGGCGCGCGTGCAAGTCGGAGAGGTTAAAATCGGCCTGCTGGATCGGGTATCGCTGAAAAGCCTGAAAGTCTCTCAGGAAACCGGCAACCGCTTGTTTTATCTTCTCAACGTGGACCGGATGGTCTTCCGCTATCGCTGGGATCAATTCTGGAATCGCCAGTTTGAATCGCCCAAGACCGTGACGATGGATTCTCCGCAGTTTGTGTTCCGCTCGATGGGGCTTCCGGCCGCTTTCCTTGCCTTGAGTAAACGGTTCCGGGGAAGCGCCGCGTTTATCGATGAATTGGTGTTTCAGGAAGGTAAAGTGCGATTTGATCTTCCTTACTATCGGGCGAGGTTTAACCTGCTCGGGCTGAGAGGAAAGCTGACCCGCCGGGACGGGGAAAACTGGGACATCCGTTTGGAAAGCAGTCTGAATCAATTTTTTGCGGGTAAACTTCGCGCGGAAGGGACCGTGAATCCCCGGACGGATGACGCTTCCCTGAGGCTTTATCTTGAAAATCTCCGTTCGAATCATCCCAACCGGCTTCCGGTTTCTGATTTGCAGGGGGTCCTGGAGTTCGAAGGGGACGAGGTCAGAGTCACAAGAATGAGCCTGTTGTATAAAAACATTCCGGTGGTGATTGGCGGGATTTTAAGTTTTCCGGAAGATCAGTCTCCCGGAGTCGATTTGGAAATCAAAATCGGAGCGGGTAGTTACAAGAGCACTTTTCGTCTCCAAGGAAAACTCGCCGGCTCGGGGATCGAAGGAACGGTTCAGTGGGGAGAAAAGACAGTTGCGGTCGGGGGGAACGTCACTTATACCGGAGAAGAACTGGAATTTAATCCCCTCCGGGTCGGAGATTATCAGGTGAGGGGCAATATTCAAATGAGTACCGGGGACGCCCGCTTCCATTTTGAGTCGGGCATTCGGAGGGTCGACGTGAATTTGAATCTCAAAAATTGGGAGAGCAAGATCAAGGTGCAGGCGGATCACATTCCGTTCGGCGGACTTGATATGGTGGTCCTCGCTAATTTCAATTTAAAACCCGATGAGGCGTTCTGGAAAGAAGATCGATGGACATTTGACGGCAAATTGGAAACGGATTATCTTATTTTGGATCAAACTCCTTTTCCGGAATTCCAGGGCTGTTTTCACACGAACGCGACCAGGATCGAGCAGATGCAATTCAACTGGGAGAAAGGATTTCGAATGGAGGGAAACGCGGTTTTGGAACCGCCTTTCCCCTGGGATGCGAAAGTTTTTCTGGACAAAATACGCCTGGAAGATCTAAAGTCATTCCTTTTTAATCCTCTGCCGGAGGGTTTGAGCGGCTCCGCGAGCGGGCAATTCGAAATCCGGGGTGAGGCCGGGAAAACGGAAGTGAAGGGGGATATTACCGTTACGGACGGAAAGATCAAGGGATTGGATTATGAGGAGCTTTGGCTTCGATTTTACGGAATCCCCCCCTATCTGAAGCTGGAAGATTCGAAATTGAAAAAGGGGATGCGGACTTTTTACCTCGAAGGAGGGATTGATCTTTCCAAGGAAAATATGTTCCAGGACATCAAAGCGGCGTCCAGCGAGAAGATTATTATCTGGACAGGTTCGGAATTGAACAAAGGGGAAACGGCACGTTCTGTCCGTGAGGGGAAAGACGCGGAAGAGGAACGCAAAGGCTATGCGGTTGGGCCCAAGATCACATTTTGAGGATTGAGATGCGGCTTTCGAATATTAGAAAATCGATCGGATTTGTTCATTGGCTCGACAAATTAGGGGCGAGCTCGCTTCACTTTTTTCACGAAGCGGGGGCCCTCTCGATCCTTTTGGCGAGGACGGTGTATGCGCTTTTGTCGGGGCGTCTGCGTTGGGCGCATGTCCTGGATCAGATGAACAAGATCGGTGTCACGTCTTTCCCCCTGGTTTGCATGACATCTCTTTTCACGGGGATGGTGCTAGCCCTTCAATCGGCTTACCAGCTGAGATATTTTCAGGCGGTTCCCGTCACGGCGGATTTGGTCGGATTGTCCGTTACGAGAGAATTGGGCCCGGTGCTTACGGCGATGGTCGTGGCGGGTCGCGTCGGCGCGGGAATTACCGCCGAATTGGGAACCATGAAAGTCACCGAGCAGATCGACGCGCTGTCGTCTCTCGGAGTGGACCCGATCCGGTATTTAGTAGTTCCCAGGTTTTTGGCCTCCTTTGTGATGCTTTTTATTTTGGCGATTTACGCGGATTTTATCGGGATTTTCGGCGGGTATGTGGTCGGTGTCCTGAAACTGGATATCGCGTCGCATCTTTACGTTAAGCGGACCGTCGAGGCGATGGTGTTCAAGGATATCTACACCGGTTTAATCAAGGCGTTTTTCTTCGGCGTGATTATCGCGACGGTAGGATGTTATCACGGGTTAAACGCCGGAGGGGGCGCGGAGGGCGTCGGGCGCGCGACGACGATGTCGGTTGTGACCTCTTTGATTCTGATTATCGCGTTCGATTGCTTTTTCACGGCCGTTTTTTATTTCATGTTCTGAGATATGATAGTTATTGAGAATCTTCGAAAGTCATTCGATAATAATCAGGTGCTTCAGGGCCTGAATCTGACGATTCGGGACGGGGAGACCCTTGTGATCATCGGGCGCTCGGGGTGCGGGAAAAGCATCCTTTTGAAGCACATTATCGGATTGATGCAACCCGACGAAGGGAAGGTCCTGATCGATGACGTCGATATCGCGTCTTTGAGCCGGAGAGAACTCGATCAATTCCGGCTGAAAATCGGCATGGTTTTTCAGGGGGCGGCGTTGTTCGATTCTCTGACGGTGGAGGGAAATGTCGGATTCTCTCTGTACGAGCATTCGGATCTTCCTCCGGAGGAAATCCACCGGCGCGTTCAGGAGAAATTGAGAATGGTCGGGCTTCAGGGGGTTGAAGACCTGATGCCGAGCGAGCTTTCGGGCGGGATGAAAAAACGGGTTTCGATTGCGCGGGCCCTCTGCAACGATCCCCGCCGTATTCTTTATGACGAGCCGACGACGGGGCTCGATCCGATTACGGCGGATGTGGTCAATAATCTGATCGGGCAGTTCCGGGAAAAGCTCAAGGTGACCTCGGTTGTGGTGACTCATGACATGATTAGCGCTTATAAGATCGCGGACCGGATCGCGATGCTGTATCAGGGCCGGATTATCGCGGTCGGAGAGCCGGAGGAGATTCAGCATTCGAAAGATCCGTTCGTTCGGCAGTTTATTTTGGGGCTGGCTTCCGGCCCCATTACGGACGGGGAAAGGAAGTTTTTTGTCGAAAATGAAAACGGATCCAATTCTCTTACATCGGACTCGAAGGAGTAAAGAATGAAACGGCAAGTTCGTCTCGAAATTACCGTGGGGCTTTTTGTGATTGTCGCGCTGGTGATTCTCACGTTTCTTGTTTTCGTTGTCAGCGGGGTTTATTTGTTCCGGCACGGGTATCAGGTGAATGTGGCATTCAGTTTTGTCAGCAATCTGGACCGGGGGGCAACCGTGCGTCTGGCGGGGATTCCGGTCGGCGTTGTGGACGACATCGAGATTTATTATCCCGAAGGATCGGCCCGTCCGAAAGTAAAAGTGAAAGTGTATATCAAGGACAGAAAGATCCGTTTCCGGCAGGATTCCAAGATCCGAATCGAGGGGATTTACGGCCTGAACATTCCTCATCTTGAAATTACCCCCGGTGAAAGTTTGGACTCCGGAGTCGTCAATGAGGGGGATTTTATTACCGGAGTGGATCCCATCCCGCTTGAATCGCTGGTTACCAAGGGGCGTGAGATTTCGGAACACCTCCAGAGGACGGTGGTCCAAATCAACAGTTTTCTCGACGATCCCGTGGTATTTAATTCTCTGAAGGAGACGATTGTCAATCTCGACTCACTGACCGCCAGCATGAACAAAATTCTTCAGGATAAGGAACAGGATATTCGGTCGGTTGTTGAGGAGATTCAAGGCGTTACCTCGGCTCTGCAGAGTATCCTTCAGAAAATCGACCGGGGGCAGGGGACTGCCGGAAAACTTTTAACCGACGACGGACTGTACAATGAATTGGAGGCATTCGTTCAGGACTTGAAAAAGCATCCTTGGAAGCTTTTGAAAAAAGGCAAGGATGATGAAGATTCTTCCGGCAGCCGGAAGAAATGGCTCGGTATTTTTTGAATCTTAACTGTTTTAACATGATTATAACCGGCCTTGGGGCGGCGGATTTTGGAAAACAGTTTTCGGGAGATGGATTCTCCGGAAACCGTTTACCGGAAAAGCCGGTCCAGGGATTAAACTTAATTCATAAGAGAAAGGGAAATTAGCATGGGTGTTTTAGTGAAGATTATCTTTATGCTGGTGTGTGCGGGATTTGGATATCTCTCGGGATTTAGTTTCCATGAGTCTTTCGCAGGGTCTCAATCTTTGCAGGGGGCGGTGGTCGGATTATGCGCGGGGGCTCTTGCGATTGTGCTGGATATGTATTTTAAACGCGTAACGGTCCGGAACGTGCTTGCGATTTTCATCGGGATGCTGCTGGGGCTTTTGCTGACGAAGCTTCTAATGTCGTTTCTCGCACTGACTCCGGTTTCGGATCTTGCGCTGGAAAAACTCGGGGTTTTACTGGCCGCGGTCTTTATGTATTTGGGAGCGGTGTCGTTTCTCCGGGGTCAGGAAGAGTTCAGTTTGATGATTCCTTTCGTGCAGTTGGATTCCAAGAGCCCGGGGGAGCAGAAAATTGTACTGGATACCAGCGTGATTATCGACGGCCGCATTGCGGATATCTGCGAAACCGCTTTTCTGGTCGGAAAAATTATCGTCCCGCGTTTTGTCCTGAAGGAATTGCAGCTCATTTCGGATTCGGCGGATGATCTTAAGCGGAGCCGTGGACGACGCGGGCTGGATGTGCTGAACCGGATCAAAAATAATCCGAACGTGGAAGTGAAAATTCACGAGGCGGACTTTCCGGAACACAACACGGTGGATGCAAAGCTGGTCAGGATGGGGCAGGTGCTGGGCGCGAGAATTTTTACGAACGATTACAATCTGAATAAAGTCGCCGAAATTCAGGGAGTTCAAGTCCTGAACATCAACGAACTTTCCAATGCCCTGAAACCGATCGTCATGCCCGGGGAGCTTCTGGAAGTGAGGATTCTCAAAGAGGGCAAGGAACCGGAGCAGGGGGTCGCTTATCTGGATGACGGGACGATGGTGGTTGTTGATGCCGGACGCCGAAGAATCGGGCAAACGGTTTCCGTGTCGATTACCAGTGTCCTTCAGACGTCGGCGGGCCGGATGATTTTTGCCAAAGTCGCGGACTGAGTCTTTCCGCGGGGTTGATTTATTGAAGAAGATGAAAGAAGTAAAATGGACCGCTATCGTTCCGGCCGCAGGATCGGGACGCCGGCTTGAGGAAAAGTTGGGGGCCGGGATTCTCAAGCCGTTTCTTCCGTTGGGGGGAATTCCGATTCTGATCCGGACGCTCGGGCAGCTTGATGCCGTCCCGGAAATCCGGGAAATTATCGTGGCGTGCGATCCTTCCTACCGGAAAAAAGTTAAGACCTTGATCCGCATCTACCGGATCCGGAAGGCTAGAAAAGTGGTCGCGGGAGGCAAAACTCGGACGGATTCGGTTTATAACGCTTTGAGAAAAGTCCGCCCTTCTTGCCGGGCCGTGCTGATTCATGACGGCGTTCGGCCTTTTATTTCTTCCGGAACGATTCAGAAAGCGATTCGCCGTTTTGGGAAGGATTCCTGCTCGGGGTGGGTAGTCGGCCGGCCGGCAGTTCCGACGATCAAGCAAGTTCAAGACGGACGGATCGAGAAAACTTTGAATCGAAGCCTCCTGTGGGAAATTGAGACTCCGCAGCTTTTCGGGAAGAAAGTTTTACTGGAAGCTTACCGCTATTTCTTCCGGCAGAAACAAAAAGCGACGGACGATGCTTCACTGGTCGAGATGATCGGGAAACCCGTAAAGGTGTTTTGTTGCGAGGAAGAAAACATGAAAATCACGACGGCGGAGGATTACCGGAAAGCGCAAAGTTGGTTCGCACTGCCGGAGATCCGGGTGGGAACGGGCGAGGACCGGCACGCCCTGGAAGCCGGAAGGCCCCTCTATTTAGGCGGGCTTAAAATTCCTTCCCCGAAAGGGGCCCGCGCGCATTCGGACGGAGACGTCCTGCTTCACGCGCTGGTGGACGCCCTCCTGGGGGCGCTGGGACTGGGCGATATCGGGGAATTTTTTCCGGATCACGATCCTAAATTCCGGAATGTCCGGAGTGAAAAATTCCTGAAGAAGGTTCTGGCCTTGGTCCGGGGGAAAGGATTTGAAATCGTGAATGTCGATTCCACAATCACGCTTGAAGCTCCCAAACTTTCTCCCTGGAAGAAAAAAATTCAGGAGAATGTTGCCCGCTTGATCGATGCGGAGCCTCTGACGGTCGGGGTTAAAGCCAAAACGGCCGAACGGATGGGGCCTGAGGGGGAAGGACTTGCGCTTTCCGCGAGCGTGGTGGTAAGTCTCCGGAGGAAAATTCCATGATTCGCGTACGGTTTGCTCCGTCTCCGACGGGGCATCTTCATATCGGCAATGCCCGGACCGCGTTGTTTAATTTTCTGTTCGCTGCCGGGCAGGGAGGGATCATGATTCTCCGTATCGAAGACACGGATCCGGAACGTTCGCGGGAAGAAATGATCGGCGAGATTTGTAAGGACTTGAATTGGCTCGGTCTTGAGTGGAGCGAAGGTCCGGATGTCGGAGGTGCTTTCGGACCGTATCGCCAATCCCAAAGATTCCATCTTTATCGCGAGGCGGCAGGCCGCTTGGTGAAGGAGGGAAAGGCGTATCCTTGTTATTGCACGGAAGAGGAGCTTGAGGAGAAGAAAAAGAGAGCCCTTGCCGAAGGGAAAACTCCCCGTTATGACGGCCGATGCCGGGGATTGAGCGCGGATGAGCGCGCAAAACTTGAAGCCAAAGGATTGAAACCGGTGATTCGATTCAAGGTGGATCCGGGTGAAGTGGTTTTCCGGGACCTGATCCGCGAAGAAGTCCGGGTCGATCCTTCGCTTTACGGGGATTTTGTCATTGTGCGGCAGGACGGAAGCCCGACGTTTCATCTTTCGGTTTGCGTGGATGACGGAATGATGAACATCACGCACGTGATCCGGGGAGAGGATCATCTTTCGAATACGCCCCGCCACATTCTGCTTTTCAAGGCGCTGGGATTTGAGATTCCGCAATTTGCGCATCTTTCGCTGATCGCCGGCAAGGGGGGGGAACTTCTCAGCAAAAGACTCGGCGCGATGTCGCTTTCCGAATACCGCACATTGGGATATCCTCCCGAGGCGCTGGTCAATTACCTTGCGCTATTGGGTTGGTCTCCCCCGGAGGGAAATGAGATCCTGACGCCGGAAGAACTGAAAAAGATGTTCAATCTGTTGAAGGTCCATCATTCGGCCGCCTGTTTTGATTTTGATAAACTGAACTGGCTTTCAGGCGAGCATCTTAGGCGGATTTCCGATGCCGAATTCGTTTCAAGGGCAAGACCTTATTACACGGGACCCGGCACTTTGCCGGACGAAGCATTTTTGCTTTTCAAGGACAACCTTCGCTGTTTCAGCGAAATCAACGAGAAACTGTCGGTGTTCGATCCCGGATTGGAAGTGTCTGAGAACGACTTGGGGATTGCCAGGGAAGCAAAAGATTTGCTTGCGGGCGCGGCCGAATTTATCCGCTCGGAGGGAACCGCTTCTTATGAAAAAATGATGGGGGTTCTCAAGCAGAAGACGGGGAGGAAAGGGAAAACCCTCTTTATGCCGCTCCGGCTCGCGCTCACGGGGAAGGAGCACGGTCCCGAAATGGCCCGTCTGATTCCTCTTCTCGGAGCGGAACTCTGCCTGAAAAGACTGGAAAAAGCTATTTTAGCTTGTGCAGGATGATTGGAGACGGAAGAGATGACGATTCGTTTTTTTAATACGCTGACGGGAAAGAAAGAGGATTTTGTCCCTCTTAAAAATGGGACAGTGGGAATGTATACCTGCGGTCCGACAGTTTATGATTACGCCCATATCGGGAATTTCCGGACCTTTATATTCGAAGACCTGCTCCGGCGTTTTCTCGGATGCGCGGGGTATGTGGTCCGGCATGTCATGAATATCACAGACGTGGACGACAAAACGATCGCTGGCGCCAATCGGGAGAGAAAGACGCTGGAAGAGTTTACCGCGAAATACATACAGGCCTTCAACGAAGATCTGAAGGCCTTAAACATTCGTGAACCATCCTGTCAGCCCCGCGCGACGCAGGAAATCGGGGAAATGCAAAAATTGATCGGACGGTTGATCCAGAAAGATGTCGCGTACGCAAACGACGGGTCGGTCTACTTCCGCGTGGGGGCGTTCCCCGGGTACGGGAAACTCTCCAAGAAAAATCTGGAAGAGAATATCAGCGGTGCCCGCGTGGATGTGGATGAGTACGAGAAGGAAATCGCGTCGGATTTCGTCCTTTGGAAAAAGACAAAACCCGGTGAACCGTCGTGGGATTCCCCGTGGGGGCCGGGCCGGCCGGGGTGGCATATTGAATGTTCGGCGATGAGCATGAAATATCTCGGCGAGAGTTTTGATATTCATGCCGGAGGCGAGGACCTTGTATTCCCCCATCACGAAAATGAAATCGCCCAGTCGGAGGCCGCGACCGGTGTGAGCCCCTTCGCGCGGTTCTGGCTTCACAGCAAATTTCTCCTGGCCGACGGAGAGAAAATGTCGAAATCGAAAGGAAATTTTTATACTTTGCGGGATTTGCTCGAAAAGGGGCATGATCCGATGGCGATCCGTTACGCCCTGCTTTGCGTACACTACCGTTCGCCGTTGAATTTCACCCTGGAGGGGCTTCGGGAAGCCGGAGAGG
>Ga0116177_10000813_pt1 | contig 23305 bp, 22 predicted proteins | sample AD_STIC10_MetaG_FD_89750 | JGI IMG/M metagenome (GOLD analysis project Ga0116177, IMG submission 89750) | Active sludge microbial communities of municipal wastewater-treating anaerobic digesters from USA - AD_STIC10_MetaG | ecosystem: Engineered > Bioreactor > Anaerobic > Digestate | place: USA... | reverse complement strand
CTATCTGGCCAGTCATGCCTTCCTGTTGCTGAGCCAGCACGAGGGATTCTGCGTACCGCTGATTGAATCCATGGCGCTTTCGGTGCCGGTGATTGCGCGCGCGACCACGGCCATTCCGGAAACCCTGGGTGATGCGGGAATCCTGTGGCAGGAGGCCGATCCGTGGTTGTACGCGGCGAGCGCGTCGCGGATTTTTTCCGATCAGACGCTGCGCGCCGACTTGCAGGAGCGCGGGCGCCGACGCTACGCGGAGAACTTCTCGACCCAGGTGTTGAGCCGGCGCTTCATGGAATTCCTGGAGCCTGCACTGTGAAGCCACGCATTGCCATCGTAACCATTCGTTGCCACGAGAAACTGGTCGGCGGTGCGGAGGCGCTCGCTTGGCAATATGCTGGTCTGCTCACCGGGGATTTTGCTGTCGAGATCCTGACTTCCAGCGCGTTCGACTACACGCACTGGAAAAACGATCTGGCGGTGGGCGAGGAAGACCGCGATGGCATCCTGATCCGGCGCTTCAAGGTTGTGCGTGGACGCACAGCGTATTTCCATGGTTTGCATCAGCTCATGCTCGATGCGTTTGCACAACGCAAGGAGACTTCCTCCCGACTGCACTACGGCTGGCCGGAAGCGCTGGAAGAGGAGTTCATCCACGCCCAGGGGCCCAATTGTCCCGACCTGCTCACGCATTTGCGTGAGCATGGCGACGGCTATGCCGCAGTGTTCTTTCTGCCCTATCTGTACCCGATGATCCTCGACGGCATCCGCGCCATGCCGCACCGGCGCTGGGCCTTGATTCCCGCCTTGCATGATGAACCGCCGGCCTATCTCGAGACGTTTGCGCACATGGGCCGCTCGGCACCACGCATCCTGTGGAACACGCTGGCGGAGAAACGCCTGGGTGCGCGCATCTGGAATCTCGAAGGCGGCAACGTGGTGTCGATGACCGTGGCGGTAGAACCGGCTGCAGCTGCGGTGGAAGAGAAACCGTACCTGCTTTATTGCGGGCGCATCGATGTCAGCAAAGGGTGTGCCGCGCTGCTGGAAGGATTCGATGCCTACAAGCGCGCCAACCCGCGCTCACCGTTGCAGTTGGTCCTGACCGGCAATGATGTGCTCGGCGTGGGCAAACGCCGTGATGTGCGCTACCTCGGTTTTGTCGACGAGGAGCGCAAGTTCGAGTTGATGGCAGGTGCCGTCGCGTTCGTGCAGCCATCACCCTATGAAAGCCTGAGCATCGTCCTGCTCGAAGCCATGGCACAGCGCGCGCCGGTCATCGTCAATGGCCAGTGCGAGGTGCTGGTGGATCATGTCCACGAGAGCCAATCCGGCTACGTCTACCGCAACCAGGGCGAATTCATCGACGCGGTATCTCGGGTGCTGGTCTTGGGTTCCGGGGCGCGAGCCGAGCAGGGTGCCAAGGCACGCGAATATGTGCTGAAGAACTACAGCGAGGCCCAGGTCAGCGCGCGCTTGCGGGCGGAGGTTGATGCGTTGCTGGCACTCTGAGTCGCTGCGACTCAGGCGCCGGCAAGATGCAAGTCGAAGCGGGCGCCGCCGAGTGACTGGGAACGCGAGACCTGGATGCTTCCCGAATAGGCCTTGACGATGTCCTGCACGATGGACAAGCCGATGCCGTGTCCCTGCACCCGCTCGTCGCCGCGCACGCCGCGTTGCAGCAGGTGTTCCACGCGATCGGCTGCAATGCCGGGACCATCATCTTCAAAACTCACGTGCAGGCCCTTGCCGCCGGCATTCGTGGATTCCATCCGCGCAGTCAGAAGCACGCGATGGTTCGCCCATTTGAAGGCGTTTTCCAGCAGGTTGCCGAGCAGTTCCATGAGGTCGCCCTGGTCGCCCCGAAAGCGTACATTGGCGTCGATCTCGAATTCGCAGAGGATGTGGCGCTCGGCATAAACCTTCTCCAGGCTGCGCACGATTTCCTCGGCGAAGGGTTCGATCGGCAACGGCGCGGCAAAGGTTTGCCGTCCCGACGTTGCGCCACGCGACAATTGGTAGGCCACGATCTCGTCCATGCGGCCCAATTGCTCCATGACCGTCCAGCGCAGGGTCTTGGCATCCACTTCCGATTCCAACTGGGTGCGGATGACGGCCAGCGGCGTTTTCAGGCTGTGGGCGAGATCGGCCAGGGTGTTGCGGTAGCGTTTGAGGCGCTCGCGCTCGGAATCGATGAAGGTATTGAGATTCTTGGCCAGGCCGGACAGCTCACGCGGGTAGCCTTCGCCCAGTCGTTCCTGGTCGCCACGCTCGACGCGGGCAAGATCCGCCGCAACTTCGCGCAGTGGCGCCATGCTCCAGCGCAACACGCCCAGCAACAACAGGATGAGCAACACGCCAAGTCCGCCCAGCCATGCGAGCAGGGTGCGTCGGAATGCGGTCACCTGGTTCTGCAACGCGCTGGCGTTCTCGGCGATATTGACCGTCAGCTTGAGCTCCGGGCGATCATCGACAGTCCAGGAAATGCCCTGGGAGAGCATGAACAGTTCGCCATAGGGCGTCTTGATCGGCCCGCTGAATTCGTTGGCGCCGCTTTCCAGCTCCGTGCCGAACGGCAAATCGAGCCCGAGTGCGGAGGGTGAACGCCATTGGCGATCGCTGGCATTGCGGATGTGATCGCCGACGATGCTCGCGTAAAGACCGGATTCCGGACGGTCAAAACGTGGATCGGGTCCCACCTCGGGCGGAATCAGGTTGCCTGCGCGGTTGGTATCGGCACCGGCCAGGTAGGCATGCAGGTATCCCTGCAGGCGCTCGCGCTGCGAGCTGAGTGCGGCATCGAAGAATGCCTTGTCGAGGGCAAAGAACGCCAGGCCAAGGAACGCCGCCAACGCAATACCCGCCGCAAGCAGCGAGCGGGTTTGCAGTGAAAGCGGATGCGCCATGCGGCGGGTCCGGCTCAGCGGGATTCTTGGGCTGCCGGTTCGTCAAAGCCGCTGCTGCGCTCGAGCGCGAAGCGGTAGCCTCGTCCGCGCACGGTTTCGATCGGCTTGATCTGGTTGTCCGGATCCAGCTTGCGGCGCAGGCGGCCGATGAATACCTCAAGCACGTTGGAATCGCGGTCGAAATCCTGCTGGTAGATGTGCTCGGTGAGGTCGGCCTTGGACACCAATTCGCCGGCATGCATCATCAGGTATTCGAGCACCTTGTATTCGTAACTGGTGAGATCAACCGGTGCCCCATTCGAGGTGACGGTTTGCGCAGTGGTGTCGAGCACGATGGGTCCGCATTCGAGCAATGGCCGCGACCAGCCGCTGGCGCGACGGACCAGGGCGTTGATGCGCGCCAGCAGTTCCTCGACGTGAAAGGGTTTTACCAGATAATCGTCTGCGCCGAATTTCAACCCTTGCACCTTGTCCTGCCACGAGGACCGCGCGGTGAGGATCAGGATCGGGAAGCGCTGTCCGCCTTCGCGCAACTGCTTGACCAGGTCCATGCCGGACAATTTGGGCAGGCCAAGGTCGATGATGGCGACATCGAACGGCACCTCGCGGCCGAGAAACAGGCCTTCCTCGCCATCGGCGGCGGCATCGACAGCAAAGCCGTCGCGTTTCAGGCGGGCCGCCAGGGTCTCGCGCAGCGGCGCTTCGTCTTCAACCAGCAAAACTCGCATTGCCTACTCCTTTACTTCTGGTCTGCCTTGATCTCGATGACACGCACCTGTCCACCCGGGGTCAGGATCTTGATGCGATAGATCTTGCGCTTGCCGATCTGCAGGGTGCGCACGTTGAGCACCTTGGCGTGGGTATCCTGCTGTACGCGGTCGACGGCTTCCTGCACGCTGATTTCCCGGGCCCATGCCTGCGATGCAGCCACCATCATGGCCATGGCCATGATGGTCGCTGCGCATCGACACGGTGCAAAAATCAAAGTCATTGGAATCGGGGAAGCCGTGCTGTCGGCGTGGGTGGTTGTTGGTGCGGCCAGTGTCGGTGGCGGGTTTTGAATTCCCGCTGAACTTGGCCGGAGCGTGTCAATCAAAACAGCTCTCCAACGCAACAGCGCAGGCTGCCGCCGGCCTTCTCGATTTCGGCCAGCGCCACGCTGCCGATGGAAAATCCGGCATGGTGCAGGATTGCGCGTTGCTCCGATTGCAATGAATTGGCAGCACGCTGGCTCATCCAGACGCGCTTCGGACTCAAGCTGATCACGTTGGCGGCAAAGGACTGCTTTTGTTCGGCGCTGAGCCACACGACATGCTCCCCGTACAACGATGCAATGGCGCGCGCATCCTCGGCATCGGCAAATCCGGATTCGGCGATCACGGCCGCCCGGCCCGCCAGGATCGCCAACACGACATTGGTGTGGTACTCGCCATCAGCCAGTCGAAAGCAGTAGGTGAGACGCAATCCAAACGCCGCGTGCATGGCGCGCGCGCCGGCCATGTCGCAGCGCTCGGAAAGCCCGCAATAGCCGATGCCACGGGCGCGGTCGATGACCAGTGATCCGGTCAGTTCGGCGACGAAATCGCCATCGGAGAGGTCGACGAGCTGGCGGCCAAGCAGCTTGGTGAACCAGGCGCGAATGTCGGACCGGCGCGTTTCGCGCTGGCGTACCGCATGGCGCATGCGTCCAACGATGAGGCGACCGGGCACGGTGGCAAACGCATTGTTTGGAAACACCCCATCCACGGCTTCCGGATCACCGGGAAAAGTGACGACTGGAACATCCTCGGCGATGCGGCGGGCCAGCTCGGCGTGTTCGGCCAGGGCAGCCAGCGGATCGGGTTGCTGCGCGAGGTCCATGTAGGCGTTGTCGGTGGCGGACTCTGCCGCCAGGGAAAAATTGGCCGGACTGACCAGATAGGCCGCTTCGGCCGTGGCGCCAAGGTTGATGGTCCAGGACTGCTGGCCGATGGCGCTCAGGAAATCGCGTGGATTGGTGACAATCATGAGCGCCTTGGTTTGTCTGACCGTTGTGGGTGTCGGAAACAGTGTACGAGATGATCATTGACCATGCCGGTGGCTTGCATGAATGCGTAGCAGATGGTCGAGCCGACAAAGCGGAATCCATGCGCGCGCAAGGCCTTGCTCATGGCATCGGATTCCGCGGTGCTGGCAGGAACATCCTGTGGTCGCTGCCAGTGGTTGAGCCGTGGAGTTCCCTTCACGAACGACCACAGCCAGGCATCGAGACTTCCGTGGCGCACAATGATTTCGCGCGCGGCGCGGGCATTGTCCCTCGCGGAAAAGATTTTGAGGCGGTTGCGGATCAGTCCGCTATCTTCAAGCAGGGACTCCAGTTCCACGTCCGTCACGGCGGCAACGCGGGCAATCGAGAAATCGTGGAAGCGTTTGCGGTAGTGCGCCCGCTTGGCCAGCACGGTGCGCCAGCTGAGGCCAGCTTGCGCACCTTCGAGCACGAGGAATTCAAAGAGCGCGTCATCGCCGTGCAGGGGCACTCCCCATTCCTGATCATGGTAGCGACGGTAGCTCGCATCGGCGCCAGCCACTGTTGCCCACGGGCAACGCGGAAGGCCGTCGTCTGCCAGAGGCTCTTGCGGGACGGTCTGGCGCGTTGCTCCGGTTTTCCTGGATCCAGTCACGCGCCCGTCGCCGTCCAGGGCAGCTTGTCGAGATCCACATTGCCGCCACTGAGGATCAGGCCAATGCGTTGACCCGCGAATTGATCGCGGTTGGCCAGCACGGCGGCCAGCACGGTGGCCGCGGACGGCTCGACAAGCAACTTCAAGCGTTGCCAGACCAAGCGCATGGCCGAGATCGTGGCATCGTCGCTGACGGTAAGCACCTGCACGCGATGTTGCCGGATGATGTGCAGATTGATGGTGCCGACCAGGGCACGCAATCCATCGCAGATCGTGTCGGGTTCGAAACTGGCAACACGTTCACCGCGCTGCAGGGATGTCCAGGTGTCCGCAGCGCCTGCGGGCTCTGCCGCCAGTACGCGCAGGGAGGGAGCCATTGCGGCGGCGGCAATGGCAGTGCCGCTGATCAGGCCGCCGCCACCCACCGGCGCGATCAATGCGTCCAGTGCGGGCACCTGGCCGAGAAATTCCAGCGCGGCAGTTCCCTGGCCGGCAATGACGGCAGGATCCGTGTAGGGGTGCACAAGGGTGGCGCCGGTTTGCCCGCGCACCGCCTCGGCGGTTTGCTCGCGGGCGGCGAGCGTGGGCGCACAGCGGTGCAATGTGGCGCCATAGGCTTCGATAGCGTCGATCTTGCTTTGCACCGCGCCATCGGGAATGACCACATGCGCAGGAATGCCGCGTGTCCGTGCAGCCAGCGCAAGGGCGGCCCCGTGATTACCCGATGAATGCGTGACAACACCGCGCGAAGCCATTGCCTGGGGAAGCGACCACACGGCATTGCACGCGCCGCGAAACTTGAAGGCGCCGGCACGCTGCAGGTTTTCGCACTTGAACAGCAGTTCGGCGCCTGCCAACTGGTCGATTGATGTCGAGCGGAATACCGGGGTGACCTGGGCAAGCCCGCGAATGCGCTCGGCAGCCTGTTCGATCGCGGCAAATCGCGGGATGTCGGGAAACGTCTGTGCGGGCTGGGTCATCGGGAGATTCTCGGCTGTCGTTCAACCACAGGGCTCAATCCTAACGTTTGCAAGCGGCCGCGGTGACGGTGCGATTCGATTGTTGCTGTCGGTCAATCTTCAGCTGAACAGAACCGGCTACTGAACGAATGCTCACGCAGAGCTTGAATCCCCGTGCCAGAGGGGGCATGTTGCCAAGGAAGATCCAGAGTCGGATCCGACCCGGAGAGTGTCATGTCGCGCCCCATCCTGACCACACTGATTGCTCTGGCCCTTGCCGGTTGCGCGAGCCAGGGGAATTACTACCGATACGACACCGGCGGTGACTACTACACGGGAGCCTCCGGCCCGGACGTTGTCCTGCAAAGCTCGCCTTATTACGGCGGCTTCGGTTATTCGCATGGTTTTGGTTACGGCCCGGGCTTCGGCTACGGCTTTGGCCATGGTTACGGTTATGGTTACGGTGCCTATTCCCCATGGGGTTTCGGATACCCGCCCATCTACTGGTGGCCGGATTACTCCGTGGACAATGGCGCGCTCCGCCAGAATCGGGTCGAGCGGGAGCGCTCCGAGCGCAGCGCACTGGTCTGGCGACCGACCGTTGCGGCGCCACGCAACATGGAACTTGATGCCTGGCGGCGCGGCCAGCAACCGCCCAATCGATTCGACCGCCAGGCTAATGACTCGCTGCACAGGCCAGTCACGGGATTTCAGGACTCCCGTCCAGCGCGCGTGATCCGAACAGCACCCCAGGAAACGTTTTCGCGCTCATCTGACTCTGCGCCGGGGATGCACTCTGGCGGCGTGACCGCGCCGATGCAACGCATGCCGGCAAGCCAGCCGGTGCCGCGCAAGCAATAAAAAACCGCGCTTTCGCGCGGTTTTTCGGGTGACACCCCAACGTCTCAGCCAAGCATGGACGTTCAGGCCGGGAGGCGGCTGAGCGCTTCGTTGATGCGGGCGCGGCGGGTTTCCAATTGCTGGATCTGCGAAGTAGCCAAATCCAGGGCAGAGGTGTCGCGCATGTCCTGCATTGCCATTTCCAGGCGGCCAAGTTCGATCATGAGATCGTGGCGGAGGAACAAGGGGTTGACGCTCATGGTGGCGATACTGGAGATCATGGCTTGGCACTCCGTTGGGGTTGGGTGGCTTGATTGAATACGTAGCAAGGCCCGTGCCAACCCGCCTGGAATGCGGAAAAAATCCGAAATCGTGGATCCCGATCTGTCAAACCTGACAGTGTCTGTCGCTTGCTGACCGCGGCTGATCGAGTACAGCCCGCCTCGCCGCTTTACCGCGATTTCGGTCACAGTCTGCCATTCGTTGTTACCGATATCGTGGCGTGGACTCCGCAAACGCACGTGCCGCGCCTATAATCGCGCCGTCAGCGCAGGCAGGCTTCACTGGCGGAAGCAACCAGTCAATCTGGCGCCCGGCATCATGGTCCTCTTGGATTCCCCCCTGTTCCTAAGACCGCCGGGCGCCAGTCTTCTGTGCGCCGGCACCATTGCGGTGCGTACCCGGAGTCTGCAAGGGAAAGGTGCATCCTCCCACCGGCACGCGGCCAGCCCCTGAATTCCGACCTTCGGCGTGCTCGCAAACGCCTAGCGCCGGTGGGAGTGCGGATGGGGTACAGCAGGTTCCGTGCCAACTTCGCATTATCGGGCGCGAGCCGAAAACTGATTCCTTGTCTTGGCTCGCCGCCACAGGTTGCCTGTAACCATGGTGAAAATTGCGCCGTCAGACGCGGCGCGCGCTACGCGATAAAATTGCCCGCTATTCCCGGAGATCCGACAGGAAATGTCATCCCCAGCTTTCAACCGCTTCGATGTGATCGTGATTGGCGGAGGCCATGCGGGCACCGAGGCTGCGCTTGCCGCGGCTCGCTCGGGCGCAACCACCTTGTTGCTCAGCCACAGCATCGAGACCATCGGCCAGATGAGTTGCAACCCCGCGATCGGTGGCATCGGCAAGGGTCACCTGGTGCGGGAGATCGATGCCCTGGGTGGCGCCATGGCCCACGCTGCAGATCGCGCAGGCATCCAGTGGCGAACCCTCAATGCGTCCAAGGGGCCGGCGGTGCGCGCCACGCGCTGCCAGGCCGATCGCGTGCTCTACAAGGCGGCGATCCGCGCAATCCTCGAAGCCGAACCCAATCTGAGATTGTTCCAGCAGGCCGTCGATGACCTGATCATCGAGAACGGTCGCATCAGCGGTGCACGAACCCAGTCCGGGCTGACTTTCCATGCGCCCAGCGTGGTGCTCACCGTGGGCACCTTCCTGGCGGGCAGGATCCACATCGGCATGACGCATCATCCGGGCGGCCGAGCCGGGGATGCGCCGGCCATGCGCTTGGCCGAGCGCATGCGCGAACTGCCCATTGCCGTTGATCGCCTGAAGACCGGCACGCCACCGCGCATCGATGGCCGCAGCATCGACTACTCGGGCCTGGAAGAGCAGGCCGGAGATGATCCGGCGCCGGTGTTCTCGTTCATGGGCTCGCGCGGGGAACATCCGCGCCAGGTCAGTTGCTGGATCACGCACACCAGTGCGCGCACGCACGAGATCATTCGCGCCGGTTTGGGGCAATCGCCGCTGTTTACCGGGCAGATCGAGGGTGTCGGTCCGCGCTATTGTCCATCCATTGAAGACAAGGTCGTGCGTTTCGCCGGCAAGGAGTCGCATCAGATCTTCATCGAGCCGGAAGGCCTGGACAGCTACGAGATCTACCCGAACGGCATTTCCACATCGTTGCCATTTGACGTGCAACTGGATCTGGTTCGTTGCATCCGTGGATTCGAGAATGCGCACATCACTCGCCCGGGCTATGCCATCGAGTACGACTACTTCGATCCGCGCGGACTCAAGCCTTCGCTGGAAAGCAAGGTCATCGAAGGTCTCTACTTCGCGGGCCAGATCAATGGCACCACGGGCTACGAGGAGGCCGCGGCACAAGGGCTGGTCGCGGGTTTGAATGCCTCGCGCGCCACGCGTGGACTGGAGCCGTGGTCGCCACGACGCGACCAGGCCTATATCGGCGTTCTCATCGACGATCTCACCACCAATGGCACGATCGAGCCGTACCGTATGTTCACCTCGCGGGCCGAATACCGCCTGCACCTGCGCGAAGACAATGCCGACCAGCGCCTGACGGCCATCGGCCATGAGCTTGGCTGTGTCACTGCCGAGCGATACGAACAGGTGCGTCGCAAGCAGGATGCCGTGGCTCGCGAGCAGTCGCGCCTGCGCGCACTGTGGGTGACCCCGGGCAATGCGCTGGGGCGAGCCTTCGAGTCACGAACCGGTATCGGCGTTACCCGCGACTCAAGTGCGCTGGACCTGTTGCGACGGCCCGAGCTCGACTACGCGATCCTCAATTCGGTGCAGGGCATCGGCCCCGGCGTGGATGAGCCGGAGATTGCCGCGCAAGTCGAAATAGCCTGCAAGTACGAAGGCTATCTGGAACGCCAGCGTGAAGAAATCGAGCGCAGCCGTCGCCACGAGTCAACGGCAATACCGGTTCAATTCAACTATGACGAAGTACGCGGCCTTTCGGCGGAAGTGCTGATCAAGCTCAAGGCATCCCTGCCCACGACCATTGGCCAGGCGCAACGCATCAGCGGGGTGACACCGGCGGCAATTTCCCTGCTGCTGGTGCATTTGCGCCGTGGCAGGCATGTGGCCTGATCCAGCGTTTGCAGGCGGGCAGCGTCATTCGCACATTGCCGTTTGCATGAAAGCAAAAGGCCGGCGATGCCGGCCTTTCTTGTTGCGCGGGGATCGGGCAATCAGCGCTTTTTCGGCATCTTGGGCTGCGCCATGGCAAAGGCCTTCATTGCATCGTCGTAGTACTTCTGTGCTTCCTCGGGAGTGAACGTCTCGCCGCCACCGCGTTCATTGAGGATCAGCTGTCCGTTCTCGTCCCAGCCCAGTCGGCTATTGGCGCGTCCCTTGACCAGCAGGGCCATCGGTTTGTCGTTGAGGAACGCGTACTCGACGTTCGAACGTACCGCTGTATCGCCCTCGCCCAGCTCGGTATTGACGCGCATGAAGCGCAGCCTGTTGCCCGGCTCGACAAAACCATCCCAGGCGACCGACAGATCGCCATCGAGGAAGGCATCCTGGATGCGCCGCATGCCACCGATATGGTTCTTCAGCTTGTTGAAGTCCGCCTTCAGGAGCTCGCCAGGGGTGGCTTCGGCATTGAGAACAATCTTGATGTCCGAGCCGGCGCCACCGGTGAGCACCGGCGCCTGCAGCGCCTGTGTGTAGTGCCGCTCGCCATCGGTGATTTCCACGTTCACGACATAAACACGCGTGCGGTCAATGCCCGCCGGGTTCATCGGCAAGCGGAAGCTGTAGGGAGGCTGGCTGGTGAGGTCTTCGTTGTGTGTTGCCAACGCCACTTCCTGCTGGGCGACATCCACCAATTGCACGCTCAACTTTGCACCCGGGTTGATCACTGCCGGTTCGCGCAAACTGATGGTGCCGGTGATCTCGCTCGGAATCGGCGCATCCACGCCTTGGGGCGCGGCGGCAGGAGCCTCATTGCTGGCCGCCGTGCCGGCAGCAGGGGCTGACGGGTTGCGTGAATCGCAACCTGCGAGTGCAGCCAACACGATCAATCCGGTGGCGATGGGCTTCAACATGGTCTAGTCCTCAGGATACAACAAACGAAAGATATCGTAGATCGGCCGTGCAGGGGTAATGCCGGGAGTTAACGGGCATCGGTCGAAATTGGGGTGAGCTGGATCGGCATTCTTTTCCGTGAACGCTCGCGGGCCGAAAACAATAATGCTCCGGCGTGATGTAATCAATCGTCGGAAACGTGATTTTCCGTCATATGCCCGGCCTGGGCGCATGCCGGCATCGGCCCCCGCAGTCCGCAATTCATCGGGCATGAGCGACATGCATCAGCCGGCAAATGACCACTTTCAGCACCTGGCAAAGACGGTTCACGGCATCAAGCCAGCGCAGAGCAGACCTGGTTGCGCCCGCTTTGTTTTGCCCGGTACAACTGGGCATCTGCGGCGCGCATGAAGTCGCCGGTGCTGGTCATCCCGGCTTGCCACTCGGCCACGCCAACGCTGATGGTGATTCGCTTCACCTCGTTGTCGAGGTTGAACTCGAGTTCGGACAAGGCAAGGCGCAGGCTGTTGGCAAATGTCACCGCACGCGCCAGTTCATGCTCGGGCAACACCAGGGCAAATTCCTCGCCGCCGATGCGGGCCACGATGAAATCCTCACGGGCGTGTCCGCGCAGCGCCAGTGCGACCTTCTTCAGCACGATGTCACCATTCGGATGGCCGTATTCGTCGTTGATGGCCTTGAAGTGATCGAGGTCGATGATGAGCAGGGCAAGCGGACGCTTGTGGTTCATCGCGCGCACGATTTCCCGGTCCATCATCTCGAGGAATTGCCGGCGGTTGTAGAGGTCGGTCAAGGGGTCGGCGGTAGCCAGTTGGTACAGCTCTTCGTGGTAGCGGGCTTCGACGGAGGAGCGATCCATGAACTTGAGCACGCAGCTGCCCACCGAAATATGATCGCCATCCTTCAACTCCGCCTCGATGATCGGCTGGTCATTGAGGAAGGTCTTGTTTGTCGAGTCGAGGTCCTTGATCCGGTAGCCGGCCGGTTCCCGCGTGATGCGGCAGTGGGCCCGCGACACGCTGCGTTCGACGATCTGGAAATCCGCCTCCGGAGCACGTCCGATCACCAGGGGATTTTCGCCCAGGTTGATGCGCTGGCCCAGGCGTTGGCCCTGCAAAACCACAAGACAGGCGGGTACCTCGCCAGCACCGAAGCGCCGCTGTGGCTGCATGGTGCGGCGCTGCGTGGTGCTGGCGTCGTAGTTGCGCCCACTCATTGAGCAATCCTTTTCAGAAGGAAGGCCGAAGCACGTCGAGGGTTCAGGTCCCTGCCGGCAGGATTCTACGCGATCAGGGATTTTCGCTGATTGCGCTGGCCGGAAGCAGGGAAATGTCGGCAACGCGCAGGAACAAGCTTCGCAACCGCCCCAGCAGGACCAGCCGATTGGACTTGATGCGCTCGTCTTCGACCATCACCATCACTCCGTCAAAGAAGTGATCGACCGGTTCGCGCAGGCTTGCCAGGCGTCGCAGCAAGCCCACGTGATCGCCTTGTCCGATCATGGGCAGGGCATCGACTTCGGCTTGTGCCAGTGCATGGGCAAGCTCGCGTTCGGCTCCAGCTTCCAGCAAGGAGTCGTCAAGCACGCCACCGGGAACAAGGTTGGCCTGGCGCAGGATATTGCCGATGCGCTTGTTGGCAGCGGCCAGCGCCTGAGCCTCGGGCAGGCGCGTGAACTCGACCAGTGCGCGCAGGCGCCGGTCGAAATCGCTCATCGATGGCGGTGCCAGCACGCGTACGGCTTCAAAGGCTTCCGCAGGGATGCCCTGCTCCAGGTAATAGCTGCGCATGCGGTCGAGCACGAATGCATACAGATCCTGGCCCAGCTCGGCACGTTGCTTGCCGAGATCCAATGCCGGAGCCTGGCCTTCCTTCGACTTGCCCTGCGCGCTGGCAAACGCGCTGTCCGGGAGGTTGGCCAGGGCTTCCGCAAAATGAGCTTTCAGGTCGATGTCGAGTTGCGCCTCGATCAGGGTTCGGGCGAGGCCCAGGGCAGCGCGACGCAAGGCAAAGGGATCCTTGTTGCCGCTGGGTTTCATGCCCACGGCAAAAATGCCGGCCAGGGTGTCCACGCGTTCGGCGATGGCAAGCACCTGCCCGACCGGAGTCGAGGCGATGGCGTCGCCGGATTGGCGTGGTCGATAGAACTCATCAAGCGCAACGGCGACTTCGGATTTTTCCGTTGGCTCGCCCTGGCTTGCGTAGTAGCGACCCATGACGCCCTGCAATTCGGGAAACTCGCCGACCATGCGCGTCATCAGGTCGCATTTGCTCAAGGCTGCTGCGCGCGTGGCAAGGCCGGCATCCACGCCGAGACGGTTGGCTATGACCCGTGCCAGTTCGGCAACGCGAATGCATTTGTCCCAAACGCTGCCCAGTGCCTGCTGATAGGTAACCGATTGCAGGGAATCCTGGAACGCGGCCAGTCCCTGCTTGCGGTCCTCATCGTAGAAGAACTGCGCATCGGCGAATCGTGGCCTGATCACGCGCTCGTAACCCTTGCGAATCTCCGCCGGATTGCGCGACTCGATGTTGGCAACCCCGATGAAGTGCTCGCTCAGGCGATCTTCGGCATCGAAAACCGGAACGAATTTCTGGTTCGTCTCCATGGTCATGATCAGCGCTTCCTGCGGCACGCGCAGGAATTGCGGATCAAAGCGGCAGGCGATGGCCACCGGCCATTCCGTCAGGTTGGCGATCTCGTCGAGCAGGCCCGCCGAGAGTCGCGGGTTGCCACCGGTTGCCAGCGCTGCGCGCGCAACTTCGTCCCTTATGCGATGCCGGCGCTCATCGGGATCGGCCAACACCTTGGCCTCGCGCATGGCCTCAAGCCAACCGTCGGCGCTGGCGATTTCGATCGCATCGGCGTGGAGAAAGCGATGGCCGCGCGAGTACCGCCCTGAATTCCGTCCGAGGATCCTGCAATTGACCACTTCCGACCCATGCAGCACGACCAGCCAGTGCACTGGGCGCACGAAAGCATAGTCATGATCGCTCCAGCGCATCGGCTTGGGGATGGGCAAGGCCTTGAGTGCCTCGTTGATGATTTCCGGCAGCAGGGCCGCTGTCGGCTGGCCCGGTTTTTCGCTGCGTGCGACGAAGCGTTCACCCTTGGCATCCGTCAGCCGTTGCAGTGCTTCGATGGCGAGTCCGTTCTTTGCCGCGAAGCCGGTCAATGCCGGTGTCGGCGCGCCGTTGGCATCGAGGCCGACAGTGAGGTAGGGGCCGAGCACTTCGGATTTCTGATCCTGCTGCTGCATGGGGACGTGCGGAATCCATGCGGCCAGGCGCCGCGGCGAGCAATAGCGGCGTACCGCATTGGCATCCGTTGCAATGCCACGCGCGGCAAGGCCGGATTGCACGTTTTCCGCGAACCGGATAGACAGCTCGTCGAGTGCCTTCGGCGGCAGTTCTTCGGTGCCGAGCTCGATCAGCAGGGATGCATTGCCTTGGCCCGCCATCATGCGGCCTCCTTCTGCTTCTTGAGTCCCGGGAATCCAAGTTTCTCGCGTTGCGCAAAATAGGCTTCGGCAACCGCGCGTGCGAGTGCGCGGACGCGCAGGATGTAACGCTGCCGCTCGGTTACGCTGATGGCGCGTCGGGCATCAAGCAGATTGAAGGTATGGCTGGCCTTGGTGACCTGCTCGTAGGCCGGCAGTGGCAAGCCGGCTTCCACCAGGGCCTTGGCCTCGGCTTCGCAGGTATCAAACCATTCAAAAAGCCTGGGTACGTTGGCGTATTCGAAGTTGTAGGTGCTCTGCTCGACTTCGTTCTGGTGGAACACATCGCCATAGCTGACCACGCCGCGCGGGCCGTCGGTCCAGACCAGGTCGTAGACGTTGTCCACGTTCTGCAGGTACATGGCGAGGCGTTCAAGGCCATACGTGATTTCGCCTGTCACCGGTCGGCATTCGAGGCCACCTGCCTGCTGGAAATAGGTGAACTGGGTGACCTCCATGCCGTTCAGCCAGACTTCCCAGCCCAGTCCCCACGCGCCCAGGGTGGGGGACTCCCAGTTGTCTTCGACGAAGCGCAGGTCGTGCACGAGTGGATCGATGCCGAGCGCCTTCAGCGAGCCGATGTAGAGATCGAGGATGTTGTCCGGATTGGGTTTGAGCACGACCTGGTATTGGTAGTAGTGCTGCAGCCGGTTCGGGTTGTCGCCGTAGCGCCCGTCGGTGGGTCGGCGGGAGGGTTGCACATAGGCGGCCGACCACGGCTCCGGACCCAGTGCGCGAAGGAAAGTGGCCGGATGGAAGGTGCCCGCCCCGACTTCCGTATCGAGCGGTTGCACAAGTACACAGCCCTGTTCGGCCCAATAGCGGTTGAGGGTCTGGATGACATCCTGGAAATTGAGTCCTGACATGGTTCCGGTCACGGCGGCAACGACAAAGCGCGCTAGTATAACGGGCAGTGTGGGAACTCCGAGGATCGGCAGGGCATGGCAACCACTCCGACGCGAACCGTGACCGGCAAGGCATCCGCTGCTTCGGATCCGTCCGCGCGTCTTGGCCAGCACTACCGTATCGATCTGGAAGACGTGCTGGCTGCCCTGCTTGCCGATGGCCTGATTTCCAGCGAGGACACGAACCGCGTGCGCGCGGACGTGCGCACGACCAAGGGCAAGCTGGAACTGCATCCCCTGGTCCTGGTTGCCAACCTGAAACTTGCCGATCTGCGCGAAGCAGGCAAGCCGTTGAGCCTCGAAGTCCTGACGCATTGGCTGGCCAATCGGGCTCATCTGCCGTATCTGAAGATCGATCCGATGAAGGTCGATGTGGCGGCGGTGACGCAAGTGGTCAGTCACGCGTATGCCATGCGCTATCGCATCCTGCCGGTGGCAGTCACCGAGCTGCAGGTGGTATTTGCCACTTCCGAGCCGTTCGACACGCGCTGGATTGCCGATCTCAGCCATATCCTCAGGCGCGACATCCAGCGCATGGTGGCCAGTCCGCTTGATGTCAGCCGCTTCCTCACCGAGTGGTGGGGCGTGCAGCGCTCCATCCAGCGTGCCAAGGATGCCAAGGCGGAAGCGGGTGATCGTTCGGCGCTTCTCAATTTCGAGCAGCTGGTCGAGCTCGGCAAGACCGGTGACTTGGGCGTCGATGATCGCCACGTGGTGCATATCGTCGATTGGCTGCTGCAATACGCCTTTGAGCAGCGCGCCTCGGACATTCACCTGGAGCCGCGACGGGATACCAGCCTGATCCGCTTCCGTATTGATGGAGTCATGCACAAGGTGTTCGAGTTGCCGACGCCGGTGATGACCGCAGTGACCTCGCGCATCAAGATCCTCGGGCGCATGGACGTGGCCGAGAAACGCCGGCCACAGGATGGCCGCATCAAGACCCGTTCGCCCGGCGGCCGTGAAGTCGAGCTGCGCCTGTCGAGCATGCCGACCGCGTTCGGCGAGAAGATCGTGATGCGCATCTTCGATCCCGACATCGTGGTCAAGGAGTTTCGCCAGCTGGGTTTCTCGGAAGACGAGGAAAAAATCTGGCGTTCCATGGTGGAGCGTCCGCACGGCATCGTGCTGGTGACCGGCCCCACCGGCTCAGGCAAGACCACCACGCTGTATTCGACGCTCAAGGTGCTGGCCACCCCGGACATCAACGTATGCACCGTTGAAGACCCGATCGAAATGGTCAGCCCCGAGTTCAACCAGATGCAGGTTCACAACGCCATCGACCTGGACTTTGCCGCAGGCGTGCGTACCCTGATGCGGCAGGATCCGGACATCATCATGGTGGGCGAAATCCGTGACCTGGAAACCGCGCAGATGGCGGTGCAGGCTTCATTGACCGGTCACCTTGTGCTGTCGACCCTGCATACCAACGATGCGCCGAGTGCATTGACCCGCCTGCTCGATCTTGGGGTGCCCAACTACCTGATCCAGTCGACCCTGACCGGCGTGGTGGCGCAGCGTCTGGTCAGGACCCTGTGCCCCCATTGCAAGAGCGAGACGACACTGGACGTTCGCGCCTGGGCGGCACTGACCCACCATTGGCAGTTGCACGTGCCGAGCAAGAGTTACGGTCCAAAAGGGTGCCTGGAATGCCGCAAGACCGGCTTTCTCGGGCGCACCGGAATCTACGAAATGATGCGGATCTCCCCGCCGCTGCGTGCCTTGATCCAGCCAAGCATGGATCTGGCCAAGGTTGGCGAGGTGGCTTTGTCCGAAGGCATGCAGCCCTTGCGTGTTTCCGCCGCCGCCCATGTGGCCAGCGGCATCACCACGCTCAAGGAAGTGATGCACGTGCTGCCGCCGGTTGAGGCGGCTGACTAGGGGCCTGCGCGGCAGAATGAATTCGACGCGAAACGGCGCTGGCGCGATTCAGCGGATCAATCGGAAGGTGCGCATAGTGGGCTCTATGCAAGCCTGACGATTGATCTGATCAATCGATGGCAGTGCAGTTGCAGCCGGATGGCTTCTGCCGCGCAGGCTCCTGGCCCAAGTCCGAAGGTGTTGCCTGAAATGCGGAGGCGCACCGGCCAGCCATGGCAATCGTGCAATGGATGCCCGCATGGAGTTGCGGGTTGAAGCTGCGGACCAGTTCAGTGGATCGAACTGGTCCGCCGTGCGTGAGCCTTACTTGCGGCCGCGAAGACCGCGACGAATGGCCTGCAGTGGATCACCCAGCTTGACGGTCGACAGATAGCTGTTGATCGCTTCGTTGGTTACATCGTAAAGCGGACGTCCCATGACTGCTGCGGTTGCCTTGAGGCTGTCGCGCATGCGCTTGGATACACGCAGGCTTGCGTCGCGGGTGTCGTCATCAATTGCTTCTTTTTTCCTGGTTGCCATGTTCCCCCCAATGGGATGGTGATTAAGATGGTTGTGCGGCGAATTCCAGTTTCTCCGCGCCGCCAGTATAACGGCAAATGCTTGCGGAAAAAATGTTCACACGTGAAGTGCTGTAAGAATTTGTGAAACATGGGCTGGGGCGGAGCCTTGAGGCGGCTGCGGGCCTGCGCAGCTGAAGCGGTGCCCGACCCGATTCGGCGATAGGCGAGGCTCTGGATTCAGTTGCTTGACATGTGCGCAGAATCGGGGTTGTGGCGTACGACCAGGCGAGCCGCGAGGATGCCAAGCTCGTAAAGCAGGCACATCGGTACTGCAAGCAGGAACTGGGAAATCACATCCGGAGGGGTAAGCACGGCGGCAATCACGAACGCGCCGACAATCGTATAGGGTCGGCTTCGCACCAATTGGTCGGGAGTCACCATCCCGATTGCCACCAGTATGACCAGGGCGACGGGAACCTCGAAGCACAGGCCAAAGGCAAGAAACAGGACCAGGGCAAAGTCGAGAAAGCGGCTGATGTCGGGCATGACCGCGACACCCGCCGGGGCCACGCTGGTCATGAAACTGAAGATCGCCGGCAAAACCAGGAAATAGGCAAACGCGCAGCCGATATAGAACAAGGTCACCGAGGATGCCAGCAAGGGAATCGCCAATCGGCGTTCGTGCCGGTAGAGGCCTGGCGATACAAAAGACCAGAGCTGGAACAGTATGAAAGGCATGGCCAGGAAAACGGCGACGAAGAACGCCAGCTTGAGTGGGGCGAAGAATGGTGATGCCACGTCGGTGGCGATCATGGCGCCGCCCGTGGGCAGGTGCTCCAGCAATGGCTTGGCCAGCCAGGCATAGAGCTGGTTGGCCAAGGGCAGCAACGCAATCAGGATGATCAGTACGGCGGCAACGGCCTTGAGCAGCCGCGAGCGCAGCTCGAGCAGATGGGAAAGAAACGATTGCTCGGTGTCGCCGGTGCGCTCAGGATTGCTCATTGGACGGCGGCTTTCCGGTTTCGCCATTCACGGCATTCTTGATCTGTTCGGCCGCGGAGCGGATATCGTCGCCAAGGTCGACATTGCGCGAGGAATCGCGGATTTCACGCTTGAGGTCTTCGGCAGCCAGTTCGCGCTCGATCTCGCTGCGTACGCCCTGCCAACCATTGCGCAGCTTGCGCAACAGCGCGCCCACCGTACGGGCGGCCGTCGGCAGGCGTTCGGGGCCAAGGACCAGCAAGGCCACCACCGCGATGATGGCCAATTCGCCGAAGCTCAAATCAAACATCGGCGCGCCTAACCCTCGGCACGATCCTTGGCATTCGTGCTTGCCTGGGCGCTGGCGGAGGGCGGGTCCGCCTTCAGCTCCGCCGGCTTGGACGCCTCGTCGCCTTCCTGCATGCCCTTGCGGAAACCCTTGATTGCCGAACCCATGTCTTCGCCGATGTTGCGCAACTTCTTGGTGCCGAACACCAGGGCGACGATTACCAGGACGATAAGCCAATGCCAAATGCTGAAGCCACCCATTGCGAATACTCCGTAGATTCTGTTGCCGGCGATGCGGAATCCGTCATGGTCGAACGTGGCCGAGACGGAATCCAGCGGCGAAAGTCATGCACGCGCCTGTCGGAGCCACGCAAGGCGGCATCCGCTCATTGCGCAGTGTACTCCTCCAGGCGGTCGCGGAAATCGATGATCTGCGCGGGAACATTGCTGATTCCGCCTTCGAAAATGCGTCGCGGAGTCACGCCTTCTCCAAAGATCAACTGGTTGCTGTCGTTGCCGATGGACAACACGGTTCCGTCCAGGGCTACGCCCGCAAACAGCCCGCGAGCCCGCGAGTAGGAAAAGATCTCGGCCTTCAATTGCGCGTCGGTCGCTGCCTGCGCGGTACGACCCACCGGTCCCGCTGCCACCGATGCATCGGCGCCAAGCGTGAACTTGCCGTGCACGATCGAGTCAACCCCGCGTTGGGTGCGGAACACAAGGATGACGTCGGTGGAGGAAACACCGGCCTGGAAGCCCACACTGCCGCCGGTGAGGTTCACGAAGCTCGGGTTTGACCAGGTGCCGTCGCGCGACTTGATCGACATCAAGCCTTCGCCACGTCGTCCGCCGATGACGAATCCAACCTTGAGCACATCCGGTACCACCGCGATGGCGTGGGCGTCACGCAGCAGATCCCTCGGGATGGCCTTGTCGGGCGCCTGCATCACCTCATTGAGCACGCGTACCGCATTTTCCGCGCGCACGAGTTCAGGGTCGGCGGCAAATCCAGCCAGTGGAACCACGGCCAGCAGGCATGACAGGACGCGAATGGCAAAGGGCATGAAAGACTCCGCAGTGGAAACTCCACCCAAGCTAGCAGGTCAAGCTGAGTGTGCGATGAAGCGACGTGTGCCGCGGAGCGCGGAAGCGGGTCAGGCGCGGCGCTTGCGCAATTGCACGGCGCTGCCAATCAGGATCAGCAGACCGAGCAGAAGCATGGCCCAGGAAGAATTGGCCGGCAGTTGGGCGGGCTCTGGCGTGCCGCCAGGGCCTTCGGGAACGCAGGAAGTCGGTGCGACTGCCAGCCCTTTCATGCTGAAGTAGCGAAGGCCATCCGGTCCGGTGATTGGGCCGAGATTGGTCATGGCGCCGCTGGCAACATCAAACCGGGCCAGATCGCTCCATTCGCGATTGAATGGCGGGTTGTAGCTCAGCGTCGCCCAGAGCGTGCCGTCAGAGCCGAAGCTCGGGCCGATCCACGGGATGACGCCGTCAAAGCCGCCGATCAATGTGGCCGTGCCATCGCTGGTGCTGATCCGGTACAGGCCGCGGTCACTGTTGATTCCAGTGCCATAGAGCACGCCACCACGCATGGCCAAGCCGGTGATCTGGCGGCCCGTGGAGCCTACGCGGGTGATGATTGCGGTTTGCGCATTGACTCGCCACAGATCGTGGGTGAGCGCAGAGGTCATCCAGAAAGAGCCGTCGCAACCGTAGGTCATGGACAGGTCGAGGGCATCGAACTGGCCTTGTCCCTGGCCGGCAAGTCCGAAGTTGCCGACAAACGTGGCAGAACCATTCATCGCATTGATGCGCACCAAGGCCTTCTGCGTTCCGGCAATCGCGTACAGCTCGCTGCCTGGGCCGTAGCTCAGGCCGGTCAGGGCAGCCAGAGGCAATCCGGCGTAGTCGCCAGCACGCCCTACATAGGTCGCCTGGCGGGTGCCGAGATCGACGCGGTAAAGGTCGTCATACGCCACGCCGTAGGCAAACGGCTCCGCCACGGCTGCCGAAAAGGGAGCAATGGAGAGCACAGCTGCGATGAGGCAGGCACGCATGCGCATGGAAGGTTTTCTTTGTTATGTTATTGGTAATCGTCACCCCGACGAAGCCGCCGGGGTGCATCGAGTCTAGCAGTTTTCGTTGTGCAGACAAGGTCTTGAGCCATCCTGCCGACGCTCTGGAAACCCACTGGGAGAGGACCGGGCATGCCGCGTTACCTTGCGTTTCCTGCCCCGGAGAAAGGTCCCAGTCTGGCCGTCGTGCTGGTCAACCTGGGCACGCCGGATGCTCCCGACGCGGCCTCTGTCCGACGCTATCTGTCTGATTTTCTTTCCGATCCGCGCGTTGTCGAGCAGCCACGCTGGCTCTGGTGGCTGATCCTGCACGGGTTTGTGCTGCGCGTACGGCCGGCGCGATCGGCGCGGGCTTACCAAAGCATCTGGACGGCGGACGGCTCACCCTTGCAGGTCGGTACGTGCCAACTCGCATCCCGGCTTGACGCACGGCTCCAGGAGCTCGCGCCGGGTCGGGTGAGGGTGCTCCATGCCATGCGCTACGGTGCTCCCTCGCTTGCCGACACCCTTGCCCGGCTCGCGGGCGAAGGCATGCAGCGACTCCTGGTGGTCCCCCTGTTCCCGCAGTTTTCGGCGACCACCACGGCCTCTGTCCTGGACGCGCTCGGCAGGGTGCTGGCGCGTTGGCGCAGGCCGCCCGAGTTGCGTTTCGTCAGCGATTACCATGCGGACGAGATGCACATCGACGCGTTGGCGCGATCGGTTCAGGCGCATTGGCAAACGCATGGCCGAGGCGAGCGCTTGCTGCTTTCATTTCACGGCATTCCACAGCGCTACGTTGAAAATGGAGATCCGTACCTTGACCAGTGCCGGGCAACGGCTGCTGCCTTGCAAGCCAGGTTGGGAATCGAGGACCAGCAGGTCATCGTCTGCTTCCAGTCACGCGTCGGGCGCGAGCCGTGGTTGCAGCCCTATTTCGACGCGACCCTGGATGCACTTCCTGCCCAGGGCGTGCGCAGCGTCGATGTCTTGAGCCCGGGATTTGCCGTGGACTGCCTGGAGACGCTGGAGGAAATCGCCATGCGTGGCCGCGACAGCTTCCTCAAGGCCGGTGGCGAAAAGTTTCATTTCATCGCATGCCTCAACGACAGCGATGACCAGGTGCAGGCTCTGGCAAGCCTGATCCGGCGCCAGTGCGCGGGCTGGCCGGAATTTTCCGCACGCCTCGTCGATCCGGCATGACCATGAGCGTGCCGGTGTGCGCCGAACTGGAAATTCCGCTCGCGCATATCCGGCTTGCGGCGAGGACATGGGGCAAACCGGACGATCCGCCGCTGTTGGCCTTGCACGGTTGGCTGGACAATGCAGGCTCGTTTGACGCGTTGGCTCCCCTGCTCGATGGGCGCCACGTCGTCGCGCTTGATCTTGCCGGACACGGGCGCTCGGCACACCGGGAGGCTTCCAGCTGGTATCCCTATGTCGATTACCTCGACGAGATTGCCGGCGTCATTGATTTCCTGGGCTGGGATGCGCCAGACCTGCTCGGACATTCGCTGGGCGCGACCCTGGCCAGCGTATTTGCCGCGGTGTTTCCACAGCGGGTGAATCGACTGGCCCTGATTGAAGGCTTGGGTCCGCTTTCGCTGCCGGAAGCAGGTGCGCTTGAACAATTGCAGCGCGCAATGTCGGCACGCGTCGGCTATCGCGGAGGCAGGCTGCGCGTGTTTCCGCACATGGACGCTGCCATTGCGGCGCGGCAGCAGCACGGCCAACTCACGCTTGCAGCGGCGCGCAGCATCGTGATTCGCGGCACGAAGTCGGCAGCGGATCCACAGGCGGCGGAAGCCTGCGTGTGGTCCAGCGATCCGCGCCTGATGCTGCCATCGCCGATCCGGCTCGGCGAGGCGCAGGTGCTATCGATCCTGGCCGGAATCACCGCCCCAACGCTGTTGGTTCTGGCGCAGCCCGAGCAATCCTATCTGCCGCGCGCGAAGATGGATGCGCGTATTGCAACGGTGGCTGATATCCGTGTGGTGCGGATGAGCGGGAGCCATCACCTGCAT
>Ga0116177_10000803_pt1 | contig 23382 bp, 13 predicted proteins | sample AD_STIC10_MetaG_FD_89750 | JGI IMG/M metagenome (GOLD analysis project Ga0116177, IMG submission 89750) | Active sludge microbial communities of municipal wastewater-treating anaerobic digesters from USA - AD_STIC10_MetaG | ecosystem: Engineered > Bioreactor > Anaerobic > Digestate | place: USA... | reverse complement strand
TGGTCTTGGTGGCAACGGCGGGGCTGGTGGCGCCGGATACTGCGTCGTTTACTGCTGGTAATCCATGGCCCGCAAAGGCACATTTGACAACGAATTAGTCCCGCAGGGATGGTTCGACGAGGCGGTGACACCGGGAGGGTGGTTTGACCCGGATGCTGCTGCGTCTCCTGTCAGTGTCAAGGTAACGTGGGCTGAGTTCGAGGTTCCGGCGGCTGCGGCGGCGGGCGATCAGACGCTGGTCCAATCCAGCCGGTTCGACAACACAAACTCGTTCTACACGCACTCACTGGCGGCAACCATTACGCTGCCTCAGTCGAGCCGATTCGACAATACCAACAGTTTCTACACGCATGCTCTGTCGGCGTCTATTACGCTTCCACAGACTGCCCGGTTCGACAATACGAACACGTTCTATACCCACACTCTCACTCCGGGCGCGGTAACGCTCGTTCAATCGAGCGGTTCGATAACACCAATACCTTCTACACACACGACCTGGCGGCGTCTATCGGGCTGGCCCAGTCGTCGCGTTACGACAACACCAACACGTTCTATACGCATGCTCTGTCGGCAAGCATAACGCTTCCACAGACTGCGCGCTACGACAACAGCAACACCTTCTACACGCACACTCTGTTGGCGACCATAGGGCTTGGCCAGTCTTCCAGGTTTGACAGCACCAACACTTTCTATAGCCACACCCTGACGCCTGGCGCGGTGACGTTGGTTCAGTCGTCACGCCACGACAACGCGAACACCTTCTACAGCCACACCCTGACCCCGGGTGCGGTAACGCTGGCGCAGACCGCTCGGTTCGACAACAGCAATACGTTCTATGCCCATAGTCTGGCGACCTCGATCACGCTCGTTCAGTCAAGTCGCCACGACAACGCCAACGGCTTCTACGCGCACTCGCTGTCGTCTTCCATAGGCCTGGTTCAATCAAGCCGTCACGACAGCAGCAACACGTTTTACGCGCACAGTCTGGCGGCGACGATAACCCTGCCGCAGACCGCCCGCTACGACAACGCGAACACGTTCTACTCGCACACGCTATCTCAAGCTGGCGCCGTTCAGTCGCTCACGCAGACCTCGCGCTACGACAACTCCAACACCTTCTACAGCCACACGCTGACCACAGGTGCTGTAACACTGGTCCAGTCGTCCCGCTACGACAACAGCAACACGTTCTACACACACGCACTTCTGGCCAGCAAGGCACTGGTCCAGTCGTCGCGGTTCGACAACACCAACACCTTCTACGCGCACTCGCTTTCGGTCGGGACGGCACAACTTGTCCAGACGGCACGGTTTGACAACGCCAACAATTTCTACACGCACAGTCTGTCGACGTTCATCGGCATTGCCCAGAGCGCCAGGTTCGACAATGCCAACACGTTCTTCTCGCACAGCCTGACTGCCGCTTTCGGGCTGGTCCAGACGAGCCGGTTTGACAACGCAAACACCTTCTACGCTCACACGCTTACGCAAGGCGCGGCGCAGCTTGTACAGACTGCGCGGTTCGACAACGTCAACACGTTCTACCAGCACGCTCTGTATCAGGCCGGCGGGCCGCAAACTCTCGTTCAGACGGTTCGGTTCGACAACGTCAACACCTTCTTTGCCCACGTTCTGCTCGGCGGAGTTCTTCCGTCCGGAACGAAGCAGGTCTACTGCAGCGGTGACGGGACGTACAGGGTGTTTGCCTTTACCGCCACCGAGACCGCATTCGTCAATGACGAAAGCCCGCACGTCGCGGTCACGACAAAGCAACTGGTGGCGCAGGTTAAACGCCGCAAGTCAATCACCACAACCGGGTAACCACCGGACCCTTAAGGAGAACCACCATGGCAATTATCACCCTTTCCCAAGAAGCAGCGAACGACGTTCTTGCGTCGATCAACGACAACCTCAACCTCGGGTCCGGAGCGGCGACGATCAAGCTGTACACCGGCACCAAGCCAGCAGGGCCGGACACTGCGATCACGTCACAAACGCTTCTCGGCACGCTGACCTGCTCTGATCCTGCCGGCACCGTTGCGACCCGTACGCTCACGTTCGACACGATCACCGCCGACTCTTCGGCGGACGCCACTGGCACTGCGACCTGGGCGAGACTAGCGGACAGTGCTGGCGTGGCGGTGATCGACATTGACATCACCACGACTGGCGGCGGCGGGTTCGGCCAGATGAACACGACCAGTATCGTATCTGGCGGCCCGATTACTGCGCCTACCGTGACCATCACGGCGTAACTGAAGGCGTAACATGCCAGCAAGCTACACGAACGACTACGAGATAGCGGACTGGACCAGTGGAAATTTCACTGGGCCGCTAACTGGAGGGTCGTCGGGGTTTATAAACAGTATCGGCGCGGTGTTCATCCCTTCGGGGGAAACCGGCGGAACCGGCGTGAACACGTGGATAGATACGCTTGGAGCAGACGAGCTAACCGTCGACGTGTCGTGTCAAACGCCGAACACGTCGTCTACTGGCGGGTGGGTCGGACTTGTAGATGAATACTTTGCGGCGATTGTCGGGCAAAGCACAGACATGTCCGGGGGTGGGACAAAGACCGTTGTTCTCGATACCTCAAGTGTTGACTGGACGACTGTTCGCGGGCTTCAGGTAAAGTCCGGTGACGCGTCGACGGAGCACGAATTTACGCTCCACAGCAGCAGCTTTACGTCCGCTTCTGCGGAGCTGACCATATCAGGCAGTGTCCCGCTTGGCGGGTCGGCGACCATCTTGGCGGAGTCGCGACTTACGGTGTCAGGGAGCCTGCCTGCGCTTGGCGGGTCGGCGACGATTCTGCGAACGCCAATATTCTCCGTCCATGATGGCTACTTTTTGGGCGGCGGGGCGACATTCGACACGCCAGTAGCGCTATTCGTGGCGGACAGCTTTACCCTCGGCGGATCGGCGATCCTGACTGTAGATTCCGGACTAAGCGCTTCCGGGGAAATTACGTTGGGGGGAACGGCGGAGTTTTATGCCGAACCGGTACTGTCTGCTGGAGGCTCCGTCAGGCTTTCTGGTGGGGCCACACTGTTTTCTGCGGCGATACTTTCGGCGTCCGGAAAACTCCGGCTCGGCGGAACGTCGTCGATCATTGTTGGCACGAGGGCAACCGCCTGGACCGGAGCAATACCCTTTTCCGGTGGGGCAACCCTGGCGGCTGGGAGGGCGGTGTCTGGAACGGGGAAAGTCAGCCTTGGCGGGTCAGCGCAGTTCAAGCACGCAGTTTCGCTCAGTGCTTACGGACCCGTTGCGCTAGGCGGTTCTGGTGCGTTCGCACACATATCCCCGCGCACACTCTCTGTGGCAGGGCCGATTATGGTAAGCGGTGGGGCGTATTTTTACCAACCGAAGGATGAAGAGGAAAACGTCGTGTTTGCCCGTAGCAGAATTCAAGAGGTATTCGTTAATGGGTAGTTACGACGACGAAAAGAAAGGCGGGATATTCCCGACCCACACAGGGCCGCACATCGGAACATCGAAAGCGCGTGGCATGCTGGACAACATCGGCGGCAGTGCTGGGGCGATTCGCACCCAGCAGTGGATTCAGCCTGATGGAAGCACGACGCGACTCAAGACAAAGGACGGGATGCCGGAGTTCATTACCGAGGGCGGCGGAAAGGAGACGCTCAACGAAGTAGCAAAGTTTGTTACCGGGTCCGCAGACTCATACGTGTGGAGGGGGTGGCCAACCGCTCCGATTGCGCCGACGCAAGTTGTAAAAGACAAAGACATAACAAAGACTCCCGGCACCCTTACGTGGTATCCCAATGCCGTGCTAACTCCTGCAGAAAAAGGAATCGGCACGCAACCCGTGTTCCCGTCGGTGGTGACGTGGATGGGGCCAGGATTCAGGCACGGAAGGCACGAGAAATACCCAACCGGCGGGATCGCGACCTGGTACACGTCTTTTGTGGAAAACGATGAAACAGGGTTTTCTAACTATATTTGGCTGTCGCCAGAAGTATTTGTCATAGCACCAGCGAACGTATTTTCTGTGGGCATACGGGCGAAAAGCACCCTCACACCAGAAATGGCGCTGTACGTTATTACAACAACAGGTGATGTATATGCAACCACGGACAAGTGGTATTCCTATGTTATGGCCAACGACATTGCGTACAAGGTGGTCGACAAGAAACTAAAGAACAAGCCACTCAGCATGACCCTTGTTTCCTCGATTGTTCTCCCCGATGGGTTTGACTATGTACAGGTTCCTTTTATAAATCAGGAATGCACAAAAGCCGCCGTTCTTGCATACAAACTCGTAGATGGGTACATGAACTACGGCGGGTTTGTCCCACAAGGCGACGAACTTGTTTTGTACGAGGCTGACCTTGATACGGGGGCGCTCGTCGAAATAACAAAGAGCATGCTTTCCTACACCGAGTATTCAAACGAGTTGCGACACACACTGCTTGCAGCAGACTACAAAAACAACGAGCTTGTGTGGCTTTACGCCGACGAATTTTACTCGCCCGGAAGGATCGTCGGATACGGGAATGCAGGAACTGTTGGCACAACAAGCAGCACCCTCTCGGAAACAACCGTTGATTCGTATACGTATGTGTTCTTGGGCACGACATACATAGAAGAGTGCCTGGAAGGTGACACCAGCATCACATATAAACAATTCACGCAAGAAATTCCGCAGGACGTATTTGAGTCAAAAGTATTCCACTCCAAGCTAGGGCTTTTGTGGGAACAATCTCGCGGAGACTATGGTACGCGATCTATCTTTACTCACGCGCTAACTGGGCACAGCATAGATTACAGGCTTAGGAGAAGCGGAGATGGTGGAGCCACCTGGGACAATACCACCATGCCGGGTACAGATGCGTGGGCGGCAAGTTACATGACCGCCTGGAGCGCCTACGTAGACGTGGCGTGGAGCGCCACATACGACTGGTTTTCAGTCGTTACGCCAGAGTACCTTGACCCAAGCAATCCTGTATCTTCTTTTGGCGCGGCCATAACCGTACTTGATGCTGATCTCAGGCAAGACTCATGGGTGTTTTGTTTCCGATGTTTTAGCATACAGAACATTACTGCGGCGATGTCTGGATCAGCGCATACGGATTATTCAGAAGGGTACTCAAATGCGACAAATAGCGGTAGCCAAACAGCGACCTTCAAGTATGTATTTGAAAGCCAAATAAAGGCAGTGGTTGTTGGTGTTGAGTACAATTTTCCATCAAATAAAGTCGAATATAGCTGCGGCAAGACAATAACCTATGACATATACGCGGGTTTGCCTGGGTATCAACTTTACAGCCCACGAATTGCGCTACCTGCCGCTGTAGACAGGACACCCACATCGTCTTTTGATTTTGACTATTCGATATTTACCGGCTTTTCAAAGACAGATGGCACAAACCTGAATCCGATGCTGTGTCACCTGGCAGTATCGAATCCTGTTGGGCTAACAATAGACAGGGTAGAGAAGGCGACTGCGTACTTCGACTTTAGACGCGAGTCCGTTTTTTCTCTTCCGGTAGTAACAAAGGAGTTTGCCAGGCTTTCCGATACCGGGAGCACAAGTGCTCCGTACTCCGGCGTAGAAAACTCATTGCAACGACCGGTATTTTTTCCAAATCACGTTGTGTCCGTAACGAAGGATTCATAATGCAAACACAACCAATCGGCGGCTTCCTCGGGATCAACAACCGCCTCCCGGACTTTGCTCTCGGCACGGACAAGGGGCGGTGGCTGCGCGAGGCAGAAGACGTCGACATCGACAACGCAGGTCGCGTCAGGAGGCGCAATGCAACGTCTCTGATTCAGGCTCTATCCGACCCGCACTCGCTCTACACGACGACCTCCGGAACGCGGTACATGGTTGTCGGAGGATCTCTGTACACCGTGACCCTGCCGGCATACACACAGACTCTGTTCAGGGTGCTGTCCAATGACGACCCGGTGAATTACGTCGAGTACGCCGGGTCGCTCTACTACTCGAACGGCACTGACTCTGGCCGAATAGAGTCTGGGGTATGGTTCCCTTGGGCGCTTCCAACACCAACGGCGCCTTCGGCTTCGGTCATCAGCGGGGCGCTGTATGCTGGTGACTATCAAGTATCAGTCTCGCACTACAACAGCGTCACCGGTGAAGAGGGCGGCATCAGCGCCTCGGCAGGTTACACGCTGGCTTCTGCCGGAGGGTTGCGGATCACTCTCCCTGGAACGACGGCCGGAGCGAACTACGTGAACGTCTATGTCTCCACAGTCAATGGGTCGATCCCGATGCTGGTGGCTACCATCGCCGCGGGAACGGCCCTCTACGACTACGTGACACCAGGCAGTGTCGGACGTGAGGCCAACCAACGGTACGGGGAACCGATCCCGGCAGGGGTTCCGTTCATTCACAACAGCCGGCTCTGCACCTGCTCAGGGACCACGATCTACATCGGCTTGCCTGCCCGCCCCGGGTACTACATTCCGACCGACCCTCGTCTTGAGTTTGCATCCGACGTTACCAACGCCATCAGCGGCCAGAACGGGGTTTACGTCACGGCCGACAAGACATACTGGTTTGCCGGGACCGACCTGCTTGATGCGCAGAGCGTGATCGACCTGCTGCCCTACGGCGCCGTTCCTGGAACCGGGTTCGTGACGAACGACGGCAACTCGATCGGCTGGTTCAGCGAATCAGGGATTGTCATAGCCACCACTGGCGGGGAGATCAAGGAAGCGATGGTTGATGCGATAGACCAGACTCCGCCGGCATCTGGAGTATCGGCCGTGTTCTCGGATGGGGGATACAACCGGGTCGTTTCGTGCGGGTGGTGCATGCACATGGAAAACTATGCTGCAACGCAATACACCGACTATTCCTTTACGTCCATCTCGGGCACTTATGCGACTGGCCCTGCCGGTATCTATGACCTGGAAGCCACGGGCAAACAGGACGCACACATCAACTTCGGCAAGGAAAACTTCGGGTCAGAAAACCTGAAAGGCGTTCCTGCCTGTTACATCGGCGTGGCTTCAGAAACCCCCATGGAACTCAGGGTGACAACGCCTGACGACGAAGACTACCGATACGAAGCTCGTTCGAGCAGTACGAGCCTGCGGATCCAGCGGATTGACCCCGGCAAAGGTCTCCGTGCAAATTGGTATGACCTTTCCCTTTACAACACAGAAGGCTCTGACTTTACGCTGGCGTCAGTCAGCTTTGCGCCGGTTGAATCCGGCAGGAGGATTTAACCGTGGCAGACATCATCGACCTATCTTCACAGCTTCTTACAGGGCCACTGTCTGAGGTTCGCCTGTATGCGGTTCCGAACGCTTCGATGCTGGTCTTCCAGGATCTCATCAACGCGACGTGGAACCTTGCGCTCACACAATCGACCGCAGTTGGCGCCAAGACGGCGGCGATTACTGCGGCTTCTGGAATGCTCGATCCAACCTTGGCGCCGCAGATATCTGGCGGGTCAGTATCAGTCCCGTCCATCACCGCTCCAGCAGTGAACATCCCGGCCAACATCACCGTCCCGTCACTGTTTGCCGACTGGAAGACCGAATATCTGGATCTCGCCAATTGGCTGGTCGGTGAATACACAAGCTGGATCTCCACCTACGCTCCGAACAACCAGGCGCTCTATGCCGCAGGAGAATCGTCCCTGCTCGCGGCGATTCAATCAGACACCTACATCCCGGCTGCGGTACAGGCGAACATCATGGGAGACGCATCGGCGGCCATCCTTTCTGACAAGGTAAGGGCACAGGACGCCGTTGTTGCGCAGTTTGCAGCTAGGCGCTTCCCGATGCCTGCCGCGGCATCGACATCCGCGATAATGCAGATCGAGCAGAAGGCGCAGGACGCAATGGCCGAGGCCGGCCGCAAGATCATGGTGATGTCGGTGGAGCAGTACCGGTTCGTCATCGAGAAGGTCATAGCTGCTCGCGGCATGATTCTGGAAGCGGCGAACAAGTACGTCCTGGCAATCGCCTCCGCTCCTGACGCTGCGTCCAAACTACTTGGAGTTGGTTACGACATCCAGACGAAACTGATCTCTGCGGCGGCACAGTTCTACAACGCGGACGCCCAAGCCAAGGAGGTCATAGCAAAGGTTGGGCAGTTCAATACGAGCCTGGCGCTGGATGTCAGCAAGGCGAACCAGGCTTCCGAGTTGCAGATTATCGAGGACAACCTGAAGGCGTTGCTCGGAGAGATAGTTTCCATTACTCAACAGGCAACTGCGCTGTTCAACAATCTGCACGTCCAGGCATCCATGAGCGCCGGCGGAACAACGGTCAGCACGCAAGCGATATAGACGATTTTGCTCAAATCACGTGGGGTGAGGTTAGCCTCATGCCAGTATCGACAGGAGTTAACACATGGCCGAACAAAACAACGTCACCGAGGCTCAACGCCTCCTTGCAGAGATGGACAGGAAGCACGGAAAGTCGGCGCCGGTAGCTGAACAGCCTGTACAGGCACCAGTACAGCCTCAAGAACAAACACCCAAACAAGAGCCTGGTGGTTTGCTCAAGTGGGGCGCAGACCTCCTTAGAAACCGCGGCAAGCAGATTGACAAGGCGGCAGGATATGCCTGCGGTGGCAAGATCAAGGCGCACGCTGACGGCGGCAAGGTCAAGACCATCAAGGGCCCCGGAACCTCGACCTCTGACTCTATTCCCGCCAAGGTCAAGGAGACTGGAGAGAAGATACTAGTCTCCAACGGTGAGCGGATCCTATCCAAGAAGCAGGACAAGCTGTTGTCTCGCATCGCCCAGATGCTCGGTTACGAATCGACCGATGCTCTTCTCGAGTCCGGAACCGGGCGCCCGGTCGGGCCGACGATGAAAGGGGGGAAGCGTGCAGCAGGGTTGGGAGCTAACGGGGAGTGGATTCCAGATCCGGAAGATGATGCGGCGCCTGCTGGCGGGAAATGGGCAACACCGGTATCCAAGCCCGCGGCCGCCCCAACCGGAATGGACGTGTATGGTCCAGCCTTTGGCGCTGTGAAAGACGCACCTGCAAGCATGTTCCCCAACACTGCGCGCACCTTCAATGAGAGCGGAAAAGATGTCAGGGCAGCAATGGATGCCGGAAATTATGGAAACGCCTTGGGGCTTGCTACGCGAGGAATGCTAGCCACAGGCGTTGGGTTGGCTGATGACGTGATCGGCAATCCTTTGCGGGCAGCCATGCCGGCGGTAAAAGACACCCTCTCCGGAGTAGCAGGAATGGTTAGTCCAGCAGCTAACCCCGCAGCCGCCACCCCTGCAACCACCCCGGCAGCCACCCCGGCAGCCAGCCCCAAGCCAGGTGACTCTATACTGCGCGGCCGTGACGCCAGCGGTGTAATCACCAACGATTCCGTCAAGTCGATGTACGCCAAAGACGGCGGTCTATCTGGCATGAAGAGCGGGCAGTATTATTCTGAGATGGACCTGGCAGGCCAGAACGAGCGGATGGCGAAGTCGCTTGGGTATGCTGGAGTTGCGGACATGAACCGGCCGAGACAAAGTGAATCGCCTCCGCCACCAGATCGCCCCCCTGAAAAAACACAGGACCAACTCGACAACGAGGAAAAATCTCGCCGGTGGCGACAAAATGATTTGATAGGCCAGCTTGGGCGTGGGCATGACGCGGCGATTATGGCGGCTATCAATGCAAACGCTAATACGGAATCCGCTACCATGGGCAATGCCGCGCATACTCGGGCCGCAGAGCTTCAAAATCAGGCGGCGCTCTACGGACATGACGTTACTGCACAACGTGCAGCAGGGCATGACAATGTTCTGATGCGCGGCCAGGATATCACCGGTGCCAACGAGGCAGCGCGCAACAAGATTCTTGCCGAGCAGGCGAAGACAAGGCAGTTCCACCAGCCAATTGCAGTTCCAGGCGGAGAGGTTGCCGACCCGAACGACCCAATGGGGCAGCGCAAGCTCAGGTTGCCGAATTCGATTTATGACCCGAACACCGGGGACTGGAAGACACAGCCACTAGGCGGGCAGCAAGCCCGCCCCGACATAAAGGTTGGCGGCGCCGTCAATGCCCCCGACGGGACGCACACGTTCCAAGGCAAGACGCTTACCGTGAAAAATGGAAAAATCGTTGAGGTCAAATAATGGCTGAACTTACTACGGATGCCTTCGGTACTACGAGCGAGCTTGACCCTTCCGCCTTTGGCACAACGCCGACCGAAGCCAAGAAACCGGAAGGGGATTACCTCCGCGGCCTGAAAAAGTACGCCCCACAGATGCAGGAAATGTACGGGGCTGGCAAGGCACTAGCCGGCAAGGCGATCGACAGCGAGAGCCTGATTAAATCCGGCATCGCTACGATGCAGGACGCGAACCGCAAGGTGCAGGAGATCGGCACCAAGCCAACCGACGAATGGACTGGCGTCAATAGTGTTGGCGACGCGATCGACTGGGCGCAGCATGGCCTTGGCCAGGTCACTGGAAACCTTGCAGAGTCTGCTGTTGCGGCAGGCGCCGGTACGCTTCTTGGTGGATTGGGAGCCAACCCTTTAACCGCTGCTGCGGGTGGCGTAACGGGCTTGCTCGGCAAGTCCATCGTCAAGGGTGCGCTCAAAGACCAGGCCGAAGCCATCGCTGCAAAGTACGGCGCACAGGAAGCAGAAAAGTTCATCGCCAAAGGAATGGCGGAAGACGTTGCCAAGAAAACCATTGGTCGGACCATTGGCCAAAATGTGGGCATCGCAGGCATGGCCGGGTTCCACGGTGTCGGCGAGACTGGTTCTCGCGCATTCCAGGAGGCCGGTTATGACCCGAGCCAGGTCGAGCTTGGCCAGGTCTTGCCGCGTGCGGCTGGGCACGCAGCAGCGGAGTTCCTTGGCGACAAGATCCTGCTCGGCGGCATGCTTGGCAAAGGTGCGTACCGCGCTGCTGGGGAAGGCGCCTACCCGATGGTCAAGACGGTTGCCGGAAACATGGCGATCGTTGCCGGAAAGGAAATACCGGTTGAGCTTGTACAGACCGTGCTTGAGCGCGATGCTGCAAAGTTGGAGCTGATGAGTCCAGAGGCTCGCGACGAGTACATCAACACGGTAGCTCAGACCTTTCTGTTCGGCATCGCTGGCGCCCCGGCTGGTGTCCGCTCGTACCTGAGCGGCAAGCGCGCCACAGAACCGCTCCCAACCCCCGCCCCGGTGACCCCGGAGCAGACCGCGCAGCAAAAGATCCTGAACACCGAACTCGGCGGGGCGACGGACGCCTTCGTCCGCAACATCCCGAGCGAGCAGAAACTGCTTCCGCCTGGCGTCATCACCGTGCCGAATAATGCCGGTGGCGAGACGGTTATCGATGCCAATGCCGGGCCGATACAGGGCGCCGCGGTTGCCGCGGTAACCAACTCGACAATTGCTGAAGACATCGCTTCCGGAATTCCGCTCAAAGGATACGCTCCTGATCAGGCCAAGGCAGAGCTTGCTTCCCGTCCTGATGCTGAACGGTACGAGATCCGGCCGCACCCGGTCAGCGGCGATCGTGGTCGTGTGGCTATCGTGCCGAAGTCGGCACAGGCACTTGCCGAGATCGACGCCAAGGCATCCTCCGGAAACGAAGCTATGGCGCGCAGCGAACAACTCGCCGCGGAAGAGGGCGCCCGAAAGCAGCTGGCGCAAGTCGCGAAGGATATCCAGGCTGCACAGAAACAGGCGATCGATCTCCATCGTTCCGCCGCGTCGATAGAAAAGTCAATCACTCCGTCGACTCCCCCGCAGGATGCGGCGATCGCACGCGAGCAGGCGACCGAACTGCGCAGCCAGGCCGCGGCGATCCAGACGCAGATTCAGACGGCGCGTGCGGCCGCAACGCAACAAGCGACCCAAGGCGTGCGGCAACAGGCCGCGCAGAACGCGCCGGCAACAGAGCAGGCGCTGGCCCAAGACGCGGCGCAGCAGGAGCTCGCGCCTGCCGTGGCGCAGCCGGTTGCGAACATTCCTACTAATCCCGTGACAAATGTTCAGAGCAAATCCTCCGCGCCGCGTTCCGCGGCACCGCTCGCCCTCTACACGGACGGGGTCGAGGGCAATGAGATTCCGGCGAGCGCCGTGCCGAACGGTAACGAGGCGTTCCAGTACGCCCTCGGCAGAACCAAAGAGAAAGGCCCGGTCGCCATCTTCCGGCGTAAGGCGAGCGAGCGCGGAACCTATGGCGGTTGGCGGTGGGAGCGCGACGCGCAACCGGCCGGCAAGGCATCTACGCGCCGCGCTGGCGAGTCCGAAAGCGACTGGCTATACCGCAAGGCGGCGGAGAAGAACAAGGCCAAGGCGGAGCAGCAAAGGCCTTCTGAGCCGGTATCAGAGGTTGATGCGAAAGACCTAGAGGTTGTCGGCAGGGCAGTCACACCAACCGGCGACCTCGGCCTCTCCATCATCCGCGAAGATGCCATGCCCGACATGGACAAGGCAGGGCCGAAGGAAGTGTCGAAGCAGTCGGCAACATTCTTGCGCCACGTTGCCAAGTTGTTCGGCAAGGAGATCGTCTTCGTCGGCGGGATGAATGAGGACGGCTTCTACCAGTCCGGTAACAAGATCTACCTATCGACCAAGTCCAACATCAACCAGTTGCGTGTGCTCGGCCACGAGATGCTGCATGCACTCAAGCGTCAGAATCGCGCGTCCTACGACAAGCTGCTGGAGGCGGTCGGCGCGATCGCCACCGACGCCCAGTTGAAGGCGCAGTTCAAGGACTACTTCGCGCTCGACGCGGAGATGAGCCAGAAGACCGACGCCGAAATCGACGCCTGGCTGAAGGACAAAGCCAACCGCGACATGGTGCTGGAAGAGATGATGGCCGACCTGTCCGGCAACCGCTTCGCGGAGTCCGCGTTCTGGGAATCGGTCTTCACCAAGATCGATGCCAAGTACGGTTCCGAGCAGTCCAAGGGAATCATCGCAAAACTGCGTCTCGCCCTGGTCGCTGCGCTCAACAAGCTGATGTCTCTCGTCAAGGGCGGGCAGTTCTCTGTCGATGCCCGGGTTTCCGAACATCTCGAGTCCATCCGCGAAGCGCTGGCCACCGGCTTCGCCGACTACGCCAAGGCGGTGAAGGACGGGCAGATCTTTGAGGATGGGGCAGGGGAGGCAAAGTTTGCGCGCAAGGCAGCAGAGGATCGCAAGAACCGCACGCTTGATGAGGTGCGCTCGCGCATCGGTAGCGACTACGACCTGACTGTCGCCAAGAACCCGCGCAAGATGGTTGACGGCAAGCCATTCACCACCGAGTCGGTTAATGTTGATGCCCTTGGCCCGGGCCTGCTGATCAAGGATGCAGACGCAGCCATGCGCCAGATGATGGATGAGGCGATTGCCGAGTCTGGACTGCCGGCAAACCTGGCGAAAGACCTTCGCCCGCCAACATCGGCATACGTTGAGAAGGCGCTCAAGCTCACCAACGGATCTCGGTTCTGGTACGAGTTGTCTTCCACCGGGTTTGCCGGCCGCTTCTTCCGGCTTCCGGTTCTGATGGCCGAGCGCCTGATTGATATTGTGGCCGGCACGTCTGGCGGACAAGAGCCGACCGACAACCTGAAGATCGCCGTCGCCGCCATGGCCCAGGACATGCAAAGCCTGCCCGTGACAACCGGCGTCAGAGATCCGTCGTCGCTGACTGGCGCGCTATCTCCTGATGCGCTGACGACCCACAAGTTTGGCAACTTCTCGGACACGATGCAGCTGCTGGCGAACTTGCGTCCTGGCGTCGAGCCGCTGCCGACCGTCGATCTTCAGATGGCCGCCGTGTTTGGCATCCGGCACGCGGAGGTTGCCAGCAACCCGGTCATGTACGAAACCATCAGCCGGTTCCTGATCAAGCTGCGCGACGCACAGAACGCCGCGCAACAGGCAGGATCTCAGCCCTATGAGTCATGGCAGATGCAGGCGCTGCTGTGGGTTGCCGAGCGCAACACGTCGGACCCTGACTCATACGACATTGGGATGCCACGAATCGTTGCCCAGCTACAGGCCGCTGGCATCCCGACACCTGGCGGGCGCATCACACAAGAAACCTTGATGGACCCGCGCACGCCAGAGGTGTTGTCGCCGACGACGAAGTATGTCCCGGAAGCTCCGGTGATGACCATCGAGACACGCACGCAACTGAGTAAAGTAGGCGTTTCATCGACCGAGGTGTTCAACAAGATCAAGAACATCCAGGCGCCATGGGCCAAGAAACTCTCCGGAGAATTTGAGGCCATCCAGCGCCGCACCATGCGCGCACTTGGGTTCAAGCAGCCGCACCCCAAAGGTCTGTCGACCAAGCAGCCTAGCGTTATCTCGCAACTGATGTCGGTGGTGATGGGCAAGACAATGGCGTCGTGGGATGCCGTCCGGGTTGATACCAATGGCTTTGGCACTTTCGAGGGCGACGCCAGCCCCAACCTGCGCGTGCCGATGATGCTTGGCCAGCGCGGTGGCAGCGACGGCAAGGGCGGAACACCAAGGTTCTTGCTCGACGCCGAGCAGCGTAAACAGGTCGCTTCTGTTGTCGGCAAGGACTTCAAGCAAAAGGCGATGGCCGACTCGCAGTTCATCACCGTTCCCCTTGGCCAGCACGACACCTTCTCGATCTTCGTCAAGCGGTACGACAAGGTCGACATCACCGAAACCGAATTGGCTCAGATCAGCGACGGCCTTGGCCGGCCGCTGAACTACAGCCAGGTGCCGAACGGCTGGCTGCTCGATGTGAATATCGGCGGCTTTGATGAGACGCCGCAGCAGAAGGCAGAGAACCGGGATGTCCAGCGCGTTCGCGCTGTGATGCTTGGGGTTGAGAAATCTCAAGGCCAGACGTACGATTGGCATGAGCTACCAAGATCATACGACTCCGACTACATCGACAAGTCGGAATACAACAAGCACATCAAAGGACTTGAAAATGCCATCACTCGGAATACTAACCCCGGAAGACGCGGAAAAGCTGGGAATCCCGAGCAGCGTGCGAGCGATCTCGCCCGCCTACGGGAACAGCTCCAAGGCATCTACAAGCAGCAAGAGTCCGCCTTCAGGCAGTGGGAGCGAGAAGCTCGAGACACCGCAGCCAAGCGAGGCGTCAAACTCAGCCCCGCAAGATCCGATGCTGCCGGCAATGAACGGGCTGGAGGACGCGCTGCAGGCGATGGCGAAGCAGTACAACTGGCAAGCTACGGAACGCCAGCAACCGGAGCCGTCAGCGCCCAAGGATTCCACTACTCCGGCGCCGAAAGAAAGCAACTAGACGGCCGCTACTACGGCACTGGCGCGAAGGGCCGCGAGGCTCCTCGCGTCTTTGCTGCCGAAGACAAGCGGCTGCGCGAGCGCATCTACTTCTATGTGGATGCTGGCAAGGGCATCACGCCCGAGCAAGGTGTCGGCGCCCACAGCCACACCGTCAATCTCAACAACCTGTACGACGCCAACCAGGAAAGCTGGATCCAGCGCCAGGTAAATAACGACAACGACTTCGAGTCGGCCGTCATCGACAACGGCTTCGACGGCTATGTCGTAGATTTCGGCACCCAGCGCGCCGCGGTCCTGATCGGCCGCCACAGTGTGCCGGTGACCTACGTTGGGTCCGGCAAACAGACTGGCGCGGTCAACGCCTCAGAAACCCCGAAAAAGCGCACCGACCTCCCGCTCGGCCAGATGACCGGTGCAGAGTGGAAGAAGCTGGAGCCGCGGGCCACCGATCTGGAGGACGGCAAGAGCTACTACCGGAGCGACTTGAAGTTCAGCCCGGCGCGCGTACAATCCGAGAATGAACTACCCAACCAACAACCCGGCAACCGAACTCTCGACGGGGCCGAACTCAAAGCCCTACGTCGTGCTGCGTCTCGTCTCGAGCGACCCGCCGATGCCGTCTTCCTCCGCGTCACAGAAGACGGACGCGCCATCGCTACCGGACCCAAGGGCGTCCGCGTCCCCGAAATATTTACCCGCTTCGCCAAAGACAACGATCTGACTTTCGAGGCGCGACGTAACGGCGAGGGACGCAACAACCCATCTGGATACCCAACCGGATATGTGGCGTCTAACAGCGAACCGATGCCTGTCGAATATCGTGAGGCTGGTGCGCAGTACTTCGGTGAGGGCAACCTGTCGTTTGATCGCACGGGCAAGACGCGGTTCAGCCCCGCCCGCGAATACATCTCCGAGATCGAAGGTCGCATTGCAAAGATCAAGGCGTCCGACAACCAGGGCGGCCTATCCATGGTCGAAGCCAACCTCGCCAACATCAAGCGCGGCCTGGCCGGAGAAATTGTTCGCGATGAGCAGGGCAACCTGCTGGCGCCGAACGGCCGCAAATCCAAACTGACCGAAAAGCAATACCTGCAAGTGCGGACGCCTGCTTTCCGGAAGTGGTTCGGCGACTGGCTGTCATTCCACAACGCCAAGAACGGCGACGGCGTCTGGGTCGATGTCGACAAGGCCGTGTCCAAGATCGTCGACGAGAACGGCGAGCCGAAGGTTGTCTATCACGGCACCGAGAAGGGTGGCTTTACCACCATGCGCCCGGAGGCTGGAGACAAGCACCGCTCGCCGATGCTGTTCGCGGCAGCCACCTGGCAGACTGCCCGCACCTACTCGTGGAAGGGCGACGAGATCGACCTGGCGCAGGCGGAGTTCGCTGGCGCGGTCGCCCGGAAGATCGGCAATGACTGGTTCGTTGTCCAGAAGTCCGGAGATTCATCAGAGGCGTACAACGTCTATGGCGAACTTGTGGACGTCGAACAGGCGGAAGGGTACGTCAGCAAGAAGGAAGCTGAATACTTCCGCGACAACGAACTTGAGCAGTACCTGCGTGACCGCGGCGAAGTGCAGGCTGGTATCTACTCGATGTTCCTCAACATCAGAGACCCGATCGAACGCGACTTCGAGGGGGCAAACTGGGACGGAAACACGAACGATATGTTCGAGGTGCTTGGAGAAGACGGCGACAACATCTACGCCGACGACGGCCGGCGCCTGATGCCGCAAGATGAAGCAGAGGCGCTTGCCGAGCAGAACGAAGGGGCCGAAGTCAGTTCCGTCGAATGGATTGGCGAGACGACCAACACCGTCGCCGAAGAAGCCAAGCAGTATGGCCAAGACGGCGCGATCATCCGTCAGGTAGAAGACGATGGTGGTCGCTACCCTGGCGGAGTGCTTCGTCCGGACGACGTGTTCGTGTTCTTCGACAGCAACCAGGCCAAGAGCGCGACGCAGAATACCGGCGCGTTCTCGCAGAAGAATGATGACCTTCGGTACTCCCCACCCCGCTGGTACTTCTCCCCGCTAGAGAAGGCTTTCGAGTCGGCGCCGGATCGTGTCTTTACCACGGCGCCGCAACTGAAGCTGTGGCTGGCCGGTAACAAGGCGAAGCTCGGTCTGAAGGACGACGAGATTTTCTGGACCGGGATCAATGACTACCTTGACTTAATGGGCAAGACCAAGGTCAGCAAGGCCGACGTGCTGGGCTACCTGGCGCAGAACGGCGTGCAGGTCGAGGAGGTGGAGAAGGGTGGCAAGCTCGAAGGCGAGGCGCTCGATCAAGCCCTGCGGAGTGCGGACCTGCTCGGATTCGATACGCTGCGGGAAGCGCGTGCGGCCTACCGGGAAGCCCCACAGAACTACGATCTATCCGACGCTGATACGGGGGTCTCGACCAAGTACGGTGAGTACGTCCTCCCTGGTGGCGAGAATTACCGCGAGCTATTGCTGACGCTACCGGGTGCTAGGAACAGCACCGACGCTGAAATCGCAAAACTACAAACTGAGTTGCGAAATGCGCGTGGAGCTAGGGCAAGCGAGCTTATTTCAAAGCTGGAAGCTCTCCGGCAGGGCCGAAACAGCGGTGCACTCCAAAACGAATACCGATCCGGCCACTGGACTGAGGCCAACATCCTTGCTCACGTCCGCTTCAACGACCGCATCGACGCCGATGGCAACAAGGTGCTGTTCATCGAAGAGGTGCAGGGTGATTGGCAACAGTCGTACCGCAAGCAGGTTGATGCAATCTCCCGCGCGGTCGACAATGACTTCCTAAAGATTGTTGAGCGCATGAAGAAAGACGGCGTTCTCGAAGTGGAGTGTGACTAGCATGAAAGAGTTCTATACCTACCTGCACCGCGGCAGCGATGGCCGCGTCTTCTACGTCGGTTGCGCAACAACCAACCCGAATAAGCGCGGCACCAGAGCGAAGTTGCAGCGGGCGTATTCAACCAGTGGGCACACGCCGGCATGGCACACTGCGGCGGCTGGTGGATACACCGTAGAAATCCTGGCCAAGTATCAAGACAAAAGTATCGCGTTCGAGCACGAGCGCAAGCTGATTGCCGAGCTTCGTGAGGCTGGCGAGCCGCTGGTAAACATTTGCTCTGGCGGCCCGGGGATGCCTGGCGCAAAAGACTCAGATGAAGTTCGGATGAAAAAGTCGGTGACCAAGGTCGGCTCTTTAAACCCGATGTTTGGCAAGACAGGTGCGGCGCACCCAAACAGCCGCAAGGTCATCAACAAAGAAACTGGCGATGTGTATGACAGCGTGTCAATTGCCGCCGATGCCTTTGGCGTGAAACTGAAGACTCTGTACAACTGGCTATCTGGGCACCGCAAGTCGCCACTTCCACTGGAGTTCGCATAATGGCCTGTCGCTACACCTACCAAGGCAAGACCTACGAGGCGCATGAGTTTGACGACGTCCTGCGTGCGATGCCACCGTCTGTTGCGGCAAAGTATATGCCCGGCGTCGAGAGCCTGCCGGAAGGTCCGTTCATCAGCAAAGACCCGAGGCCAATGGTATCCCTCGCCGTCAAGCGCGTGATGGCCTACGCCGCCGCGAACGGTTACGCCAAGGTGGCGTTCGTCAATGGCGAGCAAAGTGCTGACAGATATGATCTGAGCAAGCAGGTTTCCTACATCAGCTACGCGCACGATAACGGCATGGTTCGCGTGCAGGCGGTTGGCAAAAATGGCCAGGTGATTTTCGACAGCAAGAAGAAGCCTGCCGAACTTGAAGATGTCGTCGGCAAGGAAGTTGCGCAGAAGATCATTGATCGCGAAGGCGACCGCAGCCTGGCAGCTTTGTGGCCGGACTGGAGCGGCCCGCACTACCGGCTCTCTGGCCTCGCCCTCAAGGTCGGCGGCGAAGGAATGCGGTCGTTCTATGATGCAATCGTTCCGCAAGTCACCCGCGACGTGCTGAAAAAGGTCGGCGGGAAGATGGAAAGCGTTGGGATACTTCGCCCGGTCGACAGCGACCTTGATCCAAATTGGGGTACGCCAAGGTTTGACCCAGACAAGTGGGACATGAATAATGATGGCGAAGTTGTTGGGCAGCAACCCGGCTTCACCGTCACACCCGAGATGGGCAAGCCGATGGCGCTGTTCTCGAAGCGTCGCATCGTCGGCGACTCCGGCCGCCAGTACGACCAAGGCCAGCGCGACTTCTTCAAGAACGTCGGCCGCGACATCGATCAGAAGAATCTGATCGAGCGCACGCTGGATTACCTGAAGAAGGACTTCGCCAAGAAGATGGCGACCGGCATTGTCGACCAGTTCCGCGGCTTGCGGGATCTGAACGACGGCGGCAAGTCTTACATGCTGGCCCGCCTATCCAAGGGCACGGCCGGCGCATTCGATGCGCTGCTGCACCACGGCAAGCTGTCGATCAAGGATGGCGTCTATGATGCCGACACCTCGGGCGGCTTCGTCCAACGACTTGGCGTGCCGCTCAATGGCGAGCTGGATGACTTCCTGTGGCACGTCGCCGCCAACCGCGCCGAAAAGCTGTCGAAGCAGGACCGCGAGAACCTGTTCTCCGACGCCGACATCATCGCCGGCAAGTCGCTGGCCAATGGCACGACCACCTGGGACTACACGATCCAGACCGGGCCGCGTGCTGGACAAGTCACCCGCAACCGGCCGGAGATCTACGCCGACGCCAACCGTGTCTTCAACGAGTTCCAGAAGAACACGCTGGACATGGCCGAGCAGTCCGGCCTGATCGATGGCGCCTCGCGCAAATACTGGGAGAGCGAGTTCTACGTCCCGTTCTACCGGGTGTCGGACGAGGATGGTGAGTTTATCGGCAGCAAGATGGGCAACGCCCTGGTCCGTCAGCAGGCTTTCAAGAAGCTCAAAGGTGGAACAGACAAGCTGAACTCGGATCTGCTGTCGAACACGCTGCTGAACTTCTCGCACCTGATCGAGGCGTCGGCCAAGAACCGCGCCGCCAAGGCTTCGCTCGAAGCAGCAGATCAGGTTGGCGCCGCCCACAAGGCGCAGCCCGGCGAGAAAAAGACAGTCTGGTACATGAACAATGGTCAGAAGGTCGAGTACAAGGTGACCGACCCGTTCGTGATGACCGCCATCACCAGCCTCGAGTACGCCGGGATGCGCAACGGCATCATGGATGCGCTCTCGAAGTTCAAGCACTGGCTGACGATCGGCGTCACCGCCTCCCCGGCGTTCAAGATCCGCAACCTGATCCGCGACTCTGTGCAGGCGATCGGTACGTCGGACCTGTCGTACAACCCGATCAAGAACGTGGTCCAGGGCTTCAAGCAGACCAACCGCGAGGCACCAGAGTACGTCTCGGCGCTGGCGTCCGGCGCTCTGATCCGCTTCGGCACCATGCTGGAAGGCAACGAGTCAGCTCGCACGCGGCAGCTGATCCGCTCCGGCGTCAAGGACTCGACCATCCTCAACAACGAGGGCAAGTGGCAGCAGTTCTACGACCGCGTGCTCGAACCTGGCATCACGGCCTACAACGAGCTTGGCAACCGCTCGGAAGAGATCAACCGGGCCGCCTTGTACAACCAGCTGATCAAGCAGGGCAAGAGCCATGCAGAAGCGGCGCTGTTGGCAAGGGATCTGATGGACTTCTCCATGCAGGGAAGTTTCAACACGGTGCGATTCCTGACTCAGGTGGTTCCGTTTATGAATGCTCGACTTCAGGGTATGTACAAGCTTGGCCGGGCATCCAAGGACAACCCCCGTAAGATGGCTGTGGTTACCGGGGCTGTTGCAATGGCATCGATCGCCCTGATGCTTGCCTACGAAGATGATGATGAGTGGAAACGAAGGGAGCCTTGGGACAGGGATAACTACTGGTGGTTTAAGGTCGGTGGAGAAGAGTTCCGCATACCGAAACCGTTCGAGTTGGGCGCTATTGCTTCTATGGCAGAGCGTGGCCTTGAGTACATGATCAATGATGAGATGACCGGTGAGCGATTCTTGAAGGAAACAAGAAACCTGGTCCTTAATCAATTAGCCATGAACCCAGTTCCGCAGGCAGTAAAACCGATCATCGATCTTTATGCCAACAAGGACAGCTTTACTGGGCGCCCGATCGAATCAATGAGTATGCAGCGCCTCGACCCGACCATGCGCTACAACTCGAACACTTCGATGACGGCACGGGCTGCGTCCAATGCTGTTGGCGGGGCGCTGTCTCCGGTCCAGGTAGATCATCTTGTCCGTGGGTACTTCGCGTGGCTGGGGGCATTCGTCAATGGCGGTGCCGACATGGCGTGGCGTGCAATGTCAAACGAGCCAACCAAGCCGACGATGGACTACTGGAAGTTCGCTACTCAGGGTATCGTTCAGGAAACCGACTCGGCCGGAAGTCGTTACGTCACCCAGGTATATGAGCAGGCGAAGGAACTTGAGCGGGCTCATGCTACGTGGAAGCGTCTTATCAAGGATGGAAAGGTCGAAGAGGCAACGGCCTATCGCGAAGATCACGCTGACGAGTTGCGTCGATACAAGCAAGTCGAGGCGGTCAAGAAGATCGAGTCAAACCTCAATGACCGTATCCACAGAATCGAAATCAGCGCAATTGATCCTGACCTGAAAAAGGAACAGATCAACAACATCAAGCGCATGAAGGAAGCGGCGGCGAAGAGGATATCACCCGGGGCTTATTGATACGGCTGGCGGCGACAGGCGCAGCATCTCTCCGGCCTGTGACTGGGTGACGTGCGGCGGGCGTGGGTGCGATTCGGCGTAGAGTCGCACGGCTGCGGCGGCGATATCCAGGGAAGTCATGGCTTCGGCTTCGTGGCGCGGATAGCGTCTGCGATTGCCTCCGCGTCGCGACCTGCTGCGGTATCCTCGGCGATAGTTGCGCACTCTTCAAGCACCTGATTCCGAACGTCAGCGAGCTGCTGGCGGAGTTCGGCAATCTCCACATCGCCAGCCTCCTTACCGCAGCGGTATGCCTCTGCGAGCGCGACAGGCGTATCGGCTCTAACAATCAAGTTCGCCAACTCAACTAGATCGCCCGCCGAATATTCTTGAGCATCAGGGACTCCCATGCGCTCAAGCATGTCTCGTGCGTTTTGTTCTGCGGTCACATGATTCTTCATGGCTTCGGCTCCTTTGCGCGGTATAGTGGCTGGAAATCAGGCATCAGTTGGTGGTCACTGCAGCGCACAAGAGACGCTTGTGACCCGCAGGCATGATGGATGAACTTGGACAAATGATCCGACTGCATCCAAACAACCGGCTCCTTCTCGCACAGGATATAGCCGGACAGGTCATCGGTGGTGGCGAGTGCTTGTTCAACGGCCCGATATTCTGCGTCATTGGTTGTGTGCCTGTGGAGAACCAGAGGCATACACGCATCTCGCAGCAGTGCCTCCTGCTTGCGAAGACGACAGATTTCCTCTTGCGCCGAGTCGCCTTGCCTACGAAAAGCCTCCATGAGATTTTGGCGTTGGCCCTCCTTTTCCTTAATAATGGTCCGGGCCTCGGAGAGTTGCTCCTCAGCCACCGTCAGATCGTGCAGCCTGTCTTTGTGGACCATCGCCCACCCTTCTGGCATTGCCACGACTGATCGTCGCGTGCAGCCATCCTCGGTAACATGCTCAACGGCCGAGTGAAATGTATTGAGTTGATCCCGCAGTTCAGCAACCTCTGCATCACGGCTTGCTGCGCCTTTCGTCCATGCGGCTGATGCAAGTTCGCTGTCGTACTCAAAATCTTCGGTTCCGTACCATTCTTCAAAGGTCATGGCTTCGGCTTGAGCGGCGGCGAGTTGCTGGCGCAGTTCGTCGCGATCTTTTGATGCCCTCCGCCAAACATCCCTTGCGCTGTTTCTTTCTGCAAAGTACGTATCCGACGATATGGTCAAATCAGATATTTGCTCGTCGCGATCGGCGATTTGCTGTTCGAGCGTTTCTACGTACCTGGACAAGTCAACAATGACCTTGTTGTCTGATGTCACAAGCTTCTGGATTTCGTCGTCCTTTGCGGCGAGTTGCTGCTGCATATCCGTCATGGCAAAATTTGCGCTTGCCTATAGGTTCGACACATTACGGTTTAGCAACTGAATTTTTAGTGCTGTAATCTCCCCATTCATTGCGAAAAGTTCCCGCTCAAGCTCTGCAACTTGATTCCTGAAAGACAGACGCCGCTCGGTTTC
>Ga0116177_10000802_pt1 | contig 23391 bp, 20 predicted proteins | sample AD_STIC10_MetaG_FD_89750 | JGI IMG/M metagenome (GOLD analysis project Ga0116177, IMG submission 89750) | Active sludge microbial communities of municipal wastewater-treating anaerobic digesters from USA - AD_STIC10_MetaG | ecosystem: Engineered > Bioreactor > Anaerobic > Digestate | place: USA... | reverse complement strand
GGCACGGCTCGCACCCAGACCGCGTCGCGCGAAGCGGCCGCGCCAGCAACGTCGCGCACCGCAGTGTTTGCGGGTGGCTGTTTCTGGTGCATGGAAGGGCCTTTCGAGGCGCTGGTCGGCGTGAGCAAGGTGGTGTCCGGTTATTCGGGCGGGCGCACGGTGAACCCAACGTACAAGGAAGTGTCCAACGAAGACACGGGCCATGCTGAGGTCGTGCAGGTCACCTACGATCCGCGCAAGGTCAGTTACCAGACGCTGCTCGACATCTACTGGCGGAATGTCGATCCGTTCGATGCCGGCGGGCAGTTCTGCGACCGTGGCCCGAGCTATCGAACCGAGATCTTCGTCAGTGGTGACGAGGAGCGCCGGCTCGCCGAAGCGTCTAAGGCGGCAGTCGCGAAGCGATACGGACGCGCGGTCGCCACGCCGGTCACGACGGCGGCGCCCTTCTACGAAGCCGAGGAATATCACCAGGATTATCATGTGCGCAATCCGGTGCGCTACCGCTACTACCGCGGTGGCTGCGGACGGGATGCGCGGCTCGAGAAGATCTGGGGCAAGGAAGCGCGCGGCGATTCGCTTGCCGTGGCACGCGTTGAGAAAAAGTGAGGATCCACTCATGAACCGTCGTCAGATATTGTCCTCGCTGGGTGCGTTGTCAGTCGGGAGTGTTGCGATGAAGGCCAGTGCCGAAAAGTTCGAAGTCGTCAAAACCGAAGCGGAGTGGCGCAAGCAGCTGTCGCCCGAGGCGTACAAGGTCCTGAGGGATCACGGCACGGAGCGCGCCGGTTCGAGTCCGCTCGATCGTGAAAAGCGCGTCGGCGTGTTCCACTGCGCGGGCTGCGATCTGCCGTTGTTCGCGTCACAGACGAAATTCGACAGCGGCACCGGCTGGCCGAGTTTCTACCAGCCGCTGCCCAACGCGATTGCGACCACCACGGACCGCAGCTTCTTCATGACTCGCACGGAGGTGCATTGCCGACGCTGCGGCGGCCACCTCGGCCACGTCTTCGATGATGGCCCGAAACCGACCGGCCTGCGTTACTGCATGAACGGCGTGTCGCTGCGGTTCGAACCCGCAAAAGCGGGCTGAGGCTTCAGCTTTACCTGCCCACTGGCTTGCGGAAGATGATCAGGAACTGGTCCGTGCGACCCTGGATGGCAGGGTCGAACACCAGTTTCGAGTGATCGTCTTCCGCGTTTGCGAACAGGTTGCTCGCACGCACTTCCACGAACCCCGCGGCCGTGAAGTCCCGACGCACGATCGCAGGATCGATGCGATGCAGGCGATTGACCACGTCGCTCGGATCACCGCCCGCGTTGGCGACGTGATCCTGGATCAGCACGTTGCCACCGTGCTTCATCGCCGCATACAGCTTGCGCAGCAGCAGCGCGGGATCCGTACTCGGCCAGGAGCCGTCCGCCGGGCGCCAGTAGAGATCGTGATACGCCATGATGAACAGCGCCGCGTCCAGGCTCTCGGGCGCAAGCGTGAGCTCCTCGATCGGCGTGGTGATCTGCCGGACGTTCGGCAGACGCCCCCCGGCATAGCGCTCGGCGATGCGCTTGGTGGCGAACGCGGCGTACGGAGGGTTGTTGTAGGCGATCACGCTGCCCGAAGGCCCGACGATCCGGGACAGCAACTCCGAGTAATAGCCGCCCGCGGAGAACGCATCCATGACGCTCATGCCCTCGCCGGCACCCAACGCTTCGAGCACTGCGAAAGAACGCCGCCGCGCGTCCTCGGCAGCGTCACCCGCCAGCCGCTCCGGGCTTTCCATCGCGGCACGAATGCGAACGATGTCGGCGGTGGTATCCGCAACGGTGCCGCCCGCGGCGACGCCCAGACTGGTACAGGCACCGAGGTTCAGTAGTACTGCGCACAGTGCGACACAGGCGACCGGGACGACATAGGCCCGCGCGCGAGGAAATTCATTCATGGAAGCGCACTCCTTGTTTGACGGCATCTTGCTCCCGCCGCCTACTTCGCGCCAGTTGGCCGCCGCGCATTGCCGCGCGCGCCACCGCCGAGGCGATAGCCGCGACGCTGCAGCGCCTCACGCAACAGCCATTCGATCTGCCCGTTCACGCTGCGCAGCTCCTGCGCGGCGAGCGCCTCGATGGCCGCTGCGACCGTCGGGTCCAGCCGCAGCAGAAGTGACTTGCGTTCGGGAGCTGTCATCCGTCGCGGCCGGCCTCAGGGGTACAGCGTACCGGCATTGATCACCGGCTGCGCCTCGGACTCCGCGCACAGCACGACGAGCAGGTTCGAAACCATCGCTGCACGTCGTTCGTCGTCGAGCTGCACGACGTTGCGCTCGGACAACGCCTTCAGCGCCATCTCCACCATGCTGACCGCACCGGTCACGATCTGCTTGCGGGCGGAGATCACGGCCTCCGCCTGCTGTCTGCGCAGCATCGCACCGGCGATTTCAGGGGCGTAGGCCAGATGAGTCAAGCGGGCGTCCTCGACGAACAGGCCGGCCTTCTCGAACCGCTCCTGCAGCTCCCGTTTCAGCTTCGCGATGACCTCGTCGCCGCCGCCGCGCAGTGTCAGTTCAGACTGATCGTCGTCCGTGAAGTCATAGGCATATTCGCTGGCCAGATGTCGAACCGCCGACTCCGCCTGGATCGGCACGTACTCTTCGTAGTTGTCGATGTCGAGCATCGCGCGCGCGGTGTCCCGTACGCGCCAGACGACCGCCGCCGCGATCTCGATGGGATTGCCGCGCTTGTCGTTCACCTTCAATCGCTCGCTGTTGAAGTTGCGCAGCCGCAAACTGACTTTCTTCTTGCTGAGGAAGGGATTTGCCCAGCGCAGCCCGGTTTCGAAGTCCGTGCCGCGATAGTCGCCGAACAGCAGCATCAGCGCTGCCTGGTTGGGCTGCAGCATGTACAGCCCTTTTGAAATGAAGAGCAGCAGCAGGACGAGCGGCAGGATGCCTACCGGATTGTCCATGGTGGGACTCAGGATGATGTACGCGACGCCGGCCAGGCACGCGAACACCGCGACCAACGCAAGATATCCATTGGTGCTGCTGAAGGACTTTTCTTCGACGGACTGGGATCCAGCCATGCGCGTTCTCCACTCGATCCACTAAATACTAAAATGATATCACTTCAATATCGATCCGTGAAATCGGATCGACGGCGCACGGCGCGATGCCCGACGGGTGCTCGGGCGATCCCCTAGGTATCGACCGAAGTATTCGATCGCCATGGGGAGGAAAGTGCTGATTTCAGGCACGCGCAAGTTCTTCAGAATCACAATGTGACTGATTCACATACACAGAAACACGATCCGCGCCTCGCACGGCGTCGCGCCGTCGTCACCACACTCACGAGCTACGCCGCTCTAACGCTCGCGTACATCCTCGTTTCCGGGCAGTTGCGGGCCATGCTCGCTTGGCTACCCGCCGGGATCGCCGCAGCATTCCTCATTCGCTGGGGGCGATCGCAATGGATCTGGGTGGCCCTGGGTACCGCCGCCGCAGGTCTTGCAGGCGAGCAGTCAGGATTCTTCGTGATCTTCAGCGCACTGGCCACCGTGGCAGGAGCATTCGCGCTCGCCAGCTATCTGGAGTCCAGCGACTTTCGCCATGACTTCTCGCGTCGCCGAGACGTCGTGAGATTCGCCGTCGCTGCGTCGCTCGCGATGCTGCTGCCGCCGACCCTAACGATCCTCTACATGAACTACGCGGGTCTCGCGCCTGCGCAACAAGACCCACTCTCGATGTGGCTGCTCTGGTGGTTCAACGCAACGATTGGCACGATCGCGATCGCCCCGACCTTCGTAGCGGCCTCCAGGGACACAATTGATCGCTGTCGGCGAGAACCGATCGTCGCAGCAGGGCTGGTCGCTGCAACCATCGGCTTCGCCGTGCTCGCCATTGCCGTGCCGAGTGCGCTGCGCACTTCGTGGCTCTCCCCGATCGGGATTCTGATCGTCGTCGTCAGTGCCATCCGTATGGACCTGACGTTCACCGGCGCGCTTGCTCTGACGATGGCTGGTGCCGTCGCTACCGCCCTCGGCACCGCGGTTCAGGTCAGTGGCGGCTCGGTCCCGATCGCGCGCGTCTGGGCGTTCTGCATGATTCTCGCCGGCCTGACACTCACGGTGCGAGCACTGCTCTCGGAACGGGATGCCGCCGAGCAGCGCCTGCGCGACACGGAAGTACGCTATCGGCGCGAGTTGATCGACGCAGCCCGCCATGAACAGCAGCGGCTCGGTCGCGACATGCACGATTCGCTCGGCCAGGAGCTGACGAGCATCGCGCTGATGGCACGAAACATCGAGTTGCGCGCCGGCAGAGAGGCGCCGGAACTCGTGGGTGCCGCCCACGAGCTGTCGCGGGGTTGCGCTCGAGCGACGCAGGCTGCGCGGTCCATTGCACGTGGACTGCTGTTACCGGGCGATTTGACGGGCGACCTCGCCACCGCACTTCGCCAGCTTGCAGCACGTGTGCCGTCGAGCGCGGGCGCTACCGTGACGGCTGATGTCGAAGAAGGACTGCAGATGTCGGATGAGGTCACCACCAGCCTCTATCGCATCAGCCAGGAGGCCCTGAACAATGCGCTGAAGCATTCGTGCGCAACTCGAATTCGAATCTCGCTGGCGCGGCAGGGTGAAGACAAAGCTCGCCTGTCAGTCGAAGACAATGGCGTGGGCACGGCCGCGCTTCGACTCGGTGAGGAAGGCGGTGTCGGCCTGCGGACGATGCGCTACCGGGCCGAGCTGTTGGGCGGCCAGTTCGCCTGCGAGTCCATACCCGGCCACGGCACGCGCGTTTCGTGCACGGTCGGCATCTGCAGCTCGAACGAGGCATCCGCGGGTCCCGCGCAGCCTGCACTCGCCGAAGCCCCCTGTCGACCTCACTGGACGCAGCGCCGCGCCTCCTGACGGGAGACGACGCTGCTCGGCTCGCGCTACTTCTGCCGCGCGCCGAGCATCACATAGCGCATCGGCTGCAGGCGGACACCGCCTCGCTCCGCGACATCGCCCGCCATATCGAAGCCGATGCGCGCATAGAACGGCACGGCATTCAGCGTCGATTGGACCGTGAAGATCGGGGGCACCGAGTGCTGCAGACAGACGCCATCGCGCGCGGCCTGCCAGAGCTTTCGACCGAGGCCCTGTCGTTGCATCACATCCGCAACGAACAGCTGGTGCAGATCGCAGGGCGGCTTCATGCCCACGACGCCGTAGATCGCGTCGCTGGTGGCGGCGACGTGATAGGTGAACCCCGCGGCAAGGTTTTCTGCAAGCCGCTCAGGCGATACGGCCTGTAGCAGTGTCGTACTGCCTTCGCGACTGCAGTCTTTCAGCACGTGCCGACGCAACGAGCGCTCCATCAGATCCGACATCAACAGAAGATCGGCGGATTCAGCGAGACGAATGACGGGACTGGCCATGCGGCAGATTAGCCCGGATCCCGCGTCACCGTGTGCCCGCCAAACGCCGCGCGCATCTCGGCGAGCAGGCGGTGCGTGTAGTCGTCATGGCCCTGGCTCGCGAAACGCTCGATCAACGCCAGCGTCATCACGGGCGCGGGCACGCCGAGTTCGATGGCCTCGATCGCCGTCCAGCGCCCTTCCCCCGAATCCGCGACCACAGGAGCGGTCGTGCGCAATGAAGCGTCACGAGACAGGAAACCCGCGGTGAGATCGAGGAGCCATGAGCGGATCACGGTACCGTGGCGCCAGCTCTCGGCGATCGCCGCCACGTCGAGCTGCAGCTCGCTCTTCGCAGCGAGCAGCGCGAAGCCTTCGGCATAGGCCTGCATCATTCCGTACTCGATGCCGTTGTGAACCATCTTTGCGAAATGACCGGCGCCGGGCGGGCCGCAGCGTACCCAGCCACGATCAGGTGCCGGTGCCAACGCACGGAGAAAAGGCGCCACCTTCGCAACATCCGCCTCGACGCCGCCGACCATCAGGCCATAGCCGTTGGCGAGCCCCCAAACGCCGCCGGATACCCCTGCATCGACGAAGCCGAGGCCGTGTTCCGCAGCAACCGCGCCGCGGCTGATGCTGTCGCGATACCAGGCATTGGCACCATCGACGATGACGTCGCCGGGCTCGAGCAATGCCAGCAGACGCTCAAACGTACTCGCCGACGGCGCGCCGGCCGGCAGCATCATCCAGACGATGCGCGGCGCAGACAGTGAACCCACCAGCCTCTCGAGATCGTCGCAGGCGAGCGCTCCCGTCTCGACCGCGAGCTGCTCGGCCGTGGCCGGATCGCGATCGAAGACCGCAGCCCGCAGGGAGGCCCGGGCCAGACGGCGCACCATGTTGCCGCCCATGCGACCAAGACCCACCATCGCGAAATGCATGCGGTCCACACTAGTCCCGGCGCTCCGCCGCCGCAATGGCGTGCCGGCCAGAGCTGACCCCGATCGCCCGGCCGCCGCGTTCACACCCTTCGATGCACTCCGCATCTTAGGGAGGGGAACGTCATGCACGCCTCATCGACCGCCGTCGGCCTCGGCCGCCGCAATCCCGCGGGATTGCTGTTCGTCATCGCTTTTCACGTCGCATTCGTCTGGATCCTGAACGATGCCCTCGGCCTGCGGCTGCTCGGGCCCGCGCCGCCTGAACCGCTCGAGGCCCGTCTCATCGATGAAAGGCCGGTCATCCAGGACGATCCGATCGAGCCTTTTGTCAACATGCTGACAAACAGGCCGACGGTGCCTCTCGAGGACCCGGCGAAGTTCGACGTGCCCATCGACGTTCCCGTGGACGACACGGGCGGACCGGACCGGCTCCTGTTCACGCCGGAACCGGGTGGCGGGACGAACGATCCCGGGCCCACTCGCACGCCGGTCACGCTCGACGCGCGCCATCCACTGACGCAGCCCGCCTACCCCAGCGCCTCGATCCGCTTCGGCGAGGAAGGCAACCTCGACGTCGAGGTCCTGGTGGGCAGGAATGGTCGGGTCGTGGACGCGCGCGTCGCGCGCAGCAGCGGCTACCCGCGACTCGATCAGGCCGCGATCGAGGAGGCACGACGGATGTGGCGCCTGAAACCTGGTTCGGTTGGGGGCGAGGCCGTCGAGATGTGGCATCGCATCCGCGTGACGTTCCGACTCGACCAGCGCTGAGGCCGAACCGTCGATCGCATCACAGTCGCCGGGGATCAGCCCCCTGACTCGCCGCCGATACAGGGCGGGTCAGGGTTGTCCCTAGGGCGAGAGATGAATGACATAACGCCGGGCCGGGCCGAGCGGCAGGTTGGGAGCGGGCAACTGCGCCGGATCACGGACGCGATTCTGCGTCGCCGCCAACGCCACGAGCGCGACCTGCTGCAGCGACTGCTGCAAGGCTTCAGCGAACCTGTGGCGGTGATCGATTCGCAGCAACGCATCGTCGCAGCCAGTGCGACCGGCAGCGCGCTATTGCGTGGCGCCTGCACGATCGACGCCGCGCCCGCACCGGGTGCTGAGCGCATCGTGACGATCGGCGCGCGAACCTGGTTGCTGCGCGCCCGGCCGTGCACAACGATCGTCGAAGGCGATTCGTTGACGGTGCTCGAATGGCGGGATCTCAGCGACGATCTGGCGCTGCGCGCGGCGCATGACGCGCTGCTGGCGGAGGTATCGCAGCAGCGGCGAAAACACGCCGAGATCGAACTGGCCCTCGATCAGAGCGCCTCGCACGTCATGCTCGTCGACCGGAACCTGCGCATCACCTGGATGAATCGAAAAATCCGTTCGATGCTGGTGAGAATCGGCGCAATGCCGAACAGCGCCGAAGTCGAGCGGACACTGGGCGGCCCGTTGAGCGCCGTGGACCTGACTGGCGTCCTTCACAAGGCACTCACCGCGCCTGTCGTGATCGGCGCAAACGGCCCCACCACGCTCGCCATCGATATCCGTGTACGCGAGCACCCGCTGCGCGTGATTGCGACACCGCTGCTCGACGCACAGGGCGAACACGGCAGCACCGTTCTGCTGTGGGTCGACAAGAGTCTCGAGGTTCGTGTCGAAGCCGAGATCTCCGAAGTGCTGACGGCCGTGAACCGCGGCGACTTGACGCGACGCGTGCCCGCCAGTGCGGCCAGCGGTCAGTTCGAGTCACTCGCGCGCGGCGTCAACGAAATCGCCGATCGGCTCGCAGGACTCGTGATCGCGGTGAGTGGATCTGCGGCCGACGTGCAGCGCGGCGCCGAAGAAATCGTCGATGGCAGTGCGAGCATTGCCACGCGGACGGCGCAGGCTGCGGCGAGCCTCGAGAACACCGCCTCGACCCTGCAGCAGATCACTTCCGCCGTACGGCAGACGGCCCAGCATGCGGCGCTGGCGAATGACGTGGCCGCGAAGACCCGGAGCGCCGCTTCGGAAGGCCTCGCAACGGTGTCTGCCGCGACGGCATCGATGTCGCAGATCGAATCGGCGAGCCGCGAAGTCGCGGGGATCGTCGAAGTGGTCAACAACATCGCGTTCCAGATCAACATGCTTGCGATCAATGCGACCATCGAGGCCGCCCACGCGGGCGCGCAGGGGCGCGGATTTGCCGTCGTCGCGGATGAAGTGCGGGCGCTGGCCGGACGCGCGACGGGAGCATCGCGCGACATCGCCGCACTGGTGGGCAACACGATCGAGCGCGTCACGGAGGGTGCGAAGCTGGTTGCGCATTCCGGCGCAACGCTGGAGCGTGTCGTCGGATCTTTCAGTCGCGTCGCGGTGCTGATGGACGAGGTGGCGCGCGCCACGCACGAGCAGTCCCTCGGCATCGACCAGGTGAATCAGGCGGTAATCGAACTCGATGGGCTGACGCAGCAGAATGCTGCGCTCGTGGAGCAATCGATGCGGGCGAGTACGGCGATGTCCGAACAGGCCGTGGACTTGGCCGGCATGATGCAGCGCTATCGCGCAGTGCCAGAGCTCGCGATCATTCCCTAGGTTCTGGCCCTGGGTTTTGGGCGCGGCGTCAGCCCGCCTGACGTGCGCCGATGTGGCGGCCGACCGCGTTGTACGGGTCTCCGCCGGCTTCATCACCGCCCTCGGTCAGCATTGCCATCGCGCGCGCCATTTCCAGCGTCGGCCGCGGCTGGGATTCATCGATGCCCAGTTCGGAACGCACGGCGACCGGCCGGACCGGCCCTCGCGCCACGGGATTCAGGGGCGCCGCCGGGGTGGCGTACTCCTGATGACTGCGTTTCCATTCAGACATGACTGCCTCCGTTGGGACCATGCTAGGCCCGCCCTGCGACTGGGGCCAGACTGCTCGTCGGCTTGCGGTGGCCGTTCATCGGGCCCCCGGCCGTTCGTCCGGCGGAATCGACCGCTCATCCCGCGCCGCGCTGTTGACACCTGCAGCGGGTCAAACCAAAGTCCTCGCGGCAGGGAGCAGTCATGGATGAGGCACCGCGCGATCTGGCGCGCTGGAAGTTCGGCGACGCGGCACTGGACGAATCTTCCCTCGAGCTGCGGGTTGCGGATGTTCTCGTCAGCATCGAGCGCAAGCCGCTCGAGTTGCTCATGCTGCTGCTGCGCCATCCCGGCGAAGTGCTCACCAAGGACGAACTGCTCGACGCAGTCTGGAGCGGCCGGGTCCTGAGCGAATCGGTCCTGACAAAATGCGTCGCGAAGCTGCGCCAGGCGCTCGGCGACGATGATCAACGGCTGATCAAGACCGTGCATGGCTACGGCTATCGCCTGATGGCCAGCGTCACCCGCCTCGATCCGCCGGCCGCACCCCTGTCTCAGCCGGTCACGGGCCTCGCGGCGGGACAGTCGCCGCCGCTGCGTCCGAACTGGAAACTGGTGCGCCGCTTCGCCGGCTCGCGCGGGGAGAGCTGGCTGGTCGAACACGACAAGACGCATGAGCAGCGCGTGCTGAAATTCGCCGGTGGGGCCGATGGTCTGCGGCAACTGAAACGCGAGATCACAATCTTCCGCCTGCTGCTCGACACCCACGGCCCGCGCGATGACTTGCTGCGCGTGCTCGACTGGAATCTCGAAGAGCCGCCGTTTTTTCTGGAGACGGAATTCTGCGCTGGCGGCAGCCTGAAGGACTGGGCGGAGGAGTCAGGTCGGCTTGCAACGCTCGATCTCGCTGCGCGCCTCGATCTCGCGATCCAGACTGCAGAAGCACTCGCGGCCGCGCACACGGCGGGCGTGCTGCACAAGGACCTCAAGCCGGCGAATCTGCTGATCGTGCCGACGCCCCAAGGCGGGGCTCGCGTGCGACTGGGTGATTTCGGCAGCGGGCGCGTGCTCGAAGCCGGGCGCCTGCAGGCACTCGACATCACCCAGATGGGATTCACGCAGACGTTGCTCGCGGGCGAGTCCACGTCAGGCACCTGGTCCTATCTCGCGCCTGAAGTGATCGCGGGCCAACCTCCCACGGCGCGCTCCGACATCTATGCACTCGGCGTGCTGTTGTATCAGCTCGCCGTCGCGGACCTGCGTCGACCGCTCGCGCCCGGCTGGGAACGCGACGTCGCCGACGAACTATTGCGTGAAGACATCGCGGCATGTTGCGACCAGCAACCGGAACGCAGGCCCGGTGACGCGGCAGACGTCGCGCGGCGCCTGCGAGCTCTGGAAGAACGGCGTCGATTGCGCAGCGAGCAGGCGCGCGCCTCTGCTGCTGCACTCGCTGCACAGCAGGCACTGGAGCGGGCACGCAACCGGCGCGGCTGGATCAGCGGCATCGCAGCGGTCGCCGTGACCGGTCTCGCGGTGGCGCTGGTCCTGCTTTGGCAGGTCGGGCGTGCCGAGCGCGCCGCCAGCGCATCGGCTGCGCAGGCAGCAGAACGCGCGCAGGTGGCGCAGGCCGTCAATGAGTTCCTCACCCGCGATCTGATCGAAGCCGCCGATCCGCTGCGCACCGGCACCCGTGACCAGACGCTGCTCGCTGCGCTCAAGGCCAGCGAGGCGTCGATCGGCACGCGCTTCGCCGGCCAGCCGCTGCAGGAAGCGGCGATCCAGCGCGCCTTGGGCAACGCGTACTACGGTGTGTCGGAGTTCGACGCGGCGCGCCGCGCGTTCGAACGGTCGCTGGCGCTGGCCGACGCCGCGCGGGCAGATCCCGACATACGCATCCAGACAGGCCTCGAACTGCTGGGCGTACTCGACCTGCTCGACGATCTCGCCGCGCAGCGCGAGGTTCTGGACAAGGCAGGCGTACTCGTCAGAGACGCGCGAGTGTCGGCACGCACGCGGATGCTGCTGCAGATCGGCGAGGCCTCGCTGCTGAATCGCAGCGGGCGCTATGCCGACGCGGTCCGCGGTTATGAGCAACTGCTTGAATCCGCAAGGACGGTGCTGGGCGAGAAGGATGAAGCGTACGCGGAGTTCGTCTCACTGCGGGCCGAGGCGCAGGCAAACGTCGCGTTCGACGATCGCGCGCTGGCCCTGACGCGCGAAGGGCTCGCACTGAAGCGCGCCGTGCATGGCGAGCGCCACCCGCGCGCGCTCGAAGCAGCGCGGCAATTTGCCGCAACCCTGCGCAACAACGAGCGCTACAACGAAGCCGAGGAGACGCTGCGCGAAGCGATGACGATCGCGGACACAGCGCTCGGGCCAGAGCACGACGTGACGCTGCGAATTGCCACAGAATGGGCGCTGGTCGATCTCGACCGCGAGCGCCTCATCGACGCCGAGCGTCGCTTCCGCGCTGCGCTCGAGATCCGCGAGCGGGTCTTCGGCATCGCGCACCGCGACACGCGCACGACGCTCGGCAATCTCGCCTACACGCTCGGTGAGCAGGGACGCCTCGAAGAATCGCTGGCGATGTTCAAGCGTGCGCACGCCGCGAACGTTGCGGCGGTCGGCGAGAAACACGCGGATCCGCTCGTCTCGCTGCAGAACATTGCCCGGACCCACATGGAGCTGAAGCAGTGGCGCGAGGCGGCGCAGGTGCAGCAGGCGCTGCTCGCGACCGCCGCCGAGGTCATCCCGGACCACTGGCATCGCGGCGTGATGCTGCAGAGCGCGGGCCAGACGCAGGCGCAGCTCGGCAATCCGGCCGCCGCGCGCCGCCTGCTCGAGCAGGCCGTCGAAATCTTCACCAGAAGCCGCGGCGGTGAGCACCCTCGCACCGTCGGTGCACGCGCGGCGCTCGCCGCCCTGGCGGCTCCAAGCCGCTGATTCGCAAGGCCGCAACTCCGTCGTGAATTCGTCGGGATTTGTTCAGGACTGCACTCCCCGCACCCCTGAACCTTGGCCCGCTGGCGCCATTCGTTGCGCCGGGTCGCGCTGCCAAGCAAGGGGAATTCAATGCGCTCTATCAGATCGTGGATCACGCTCGGTTCGATTCTGTTGCTGACCGCCTGTGGTGGCGGTGGGGGTGGCAGCTCTACGCCACCGCCGCCACCACCGCCGCCTCCCCCGCCTCCGACCACCGTCACTGTCGAGGTTCGCGACGTGCTCGGCTTCGTCCAGTCCGGGGCCGTGGTCAGCGTGGTGGGCGCCACAACGGCGGCGGTCACCACTGCAGCCAACGGGCAGGCACAGATCAACGTGCCGCCCGCCACCGCGACGACGCTGAAGATCGCGAAACCGGACTACGGCGAACAGTTCGCCGTGGTCACGGTGCCGGACGGTGCCTCGCGCCTGCTCGACGTGCGCATCCTGCAGCGCGCGCCCGCACAGATGCTGCCCGATGCCGCCGCCGGTGGCTCGCTGAGAGGACGCAACGCCGTGCAGCTGACATTGCCGGCCAACGCGCTGGTCAACGCGCAGGGACAGGCCGTGACGGGCGCGATCGAGGTGCGCATGACGCCGGTCAACACGAACTCGCATGAGATCGCGGCGTTCCCGGGCACGATGATCGGCAACTCCGGCAATACGTCGGGTCCGCTCGCGACCTACGGCCCGGTCGAGTTCGAGCTGACGCAGAACGGCCAGCCACTGCAGATCGCGAGCGGCCGCCGCGCGACGATCGAGATGCCGCTTTACGCGACGCGCTGGCCCGACGGCCGCACGATCGCCGTGGGCGAACGCATGCCGGTCTGGTCGCTGAATGAAACCACGGGCCAGTGGACGCAGGAAGGCGAAGGCGACATCGTCGCGTCGCGCAGCGGCACGGGACTCGCGCTGCGCGCCGAGGTGTCGCACTTCTCGTGGTGGAACCCCGACTATTTTGCCGAGCGCGTGACGCTGACCGTCAACTTCACCGCGCCTGCCGGCGTGACGCCGACCACCTGCTGCAGCCTGACGGCGCAGACGGTCAGTGGCCCAGGCCCGGCCGGAGTTGCCTCGGCGACGCTGCCTTTCACCGGCGGCACGGTGATCGTCAACGGTGGCTCGACCTACCGATTCGAGGGCCGCGGCTTCACCGCCAACAACGTGCTGGTCGGCGTCGTGACCGCGAACATTCCCAGCGGCGCTGCGACGGCTTCCGTCACGATCCCGCTGGAAGTCGATCCGAACGCGCCGCTGCCGATCATCGTCAACCCGGCAGCTGACGCGACCGTCTACACCCGCGGCACCGTCGGCGTCGCGGTCACCGTCAGCGGCGGCACGCCGGACTCCGTGCAGCTGTTCGCGAGCAACGTAGTGCTGACCTCTTGGACCGCCGCACCGTTCAACTTCAGTTGGGACACGACGACCGCGGCTGAGGGCATCTACTCACTGCGAGCCCGTGCCCGCCGCGGCACACTCGAGGTCGACAGCACGACGCGCCCAGTCGTCGTCGATCGCACGCCGCCCGTGATCTCACAGCGAGTGCCGGCGGCCGGCAGCGTCGCGAACTCCGTCGGCGTGATCACGGCGACCTTCAATGAACCCATCGACCCGGACACGGTGACGGATGGTGCGATCTCGCTGCGCTCAGGCTCGACCACGGGCCCACTGATCGCGAAGTCGCTGGCCGTCAGCGCCGATGGGCGCACGGTGACCCTGTCGCCGACGGTCTCGTTGCCGACGGGCGTGACGTTGTTCCTGAGCGCTTCCGATATCGCGGACCGGGCTGGCAACGTCATGACGATCGACTCGTGGAGTTTCTCGATCCCGACCTTCGTCGTCGAATCGCCTGACCTCGGCACGCCGAACCCGGCGACTGCTGGCACGCTGTACGGCCGCACCAATCCCGTCCACCTCGAGCTGACCAGCGCAGGGCTGCCAGTCGTGGCCTGGAGCGAAGCGCGCACGAATCAGGTCCTGCACCTGTCAGGTGCTGCCTTCGGCGCGAGTGGCTGGGCGCTGCTCGACGCATTCCAGACAGACTCGGCGATCGCCTCGAGTGCGATGACACTGAGCCCGGCGAACCAGCCCGTGTTCGCCTACGTGCAGGCGACGCCACAGACACCGAACTGCACCGGCTCGACGACGACGCCGCAACTGTTCGTACGCGAGTTCACGGGAACGGGCTCGCAGGCACTGGGGCCGGAGCTGAACATCAACCCCTGCGGCCGGCCGCAGAACCCGGACATCCTGCGCGAGGGCAGCACGGGCTATGTCGTCGCCTTCGCGGAGTCGAACCGGGCCTATGTCCGGCGATTCGAGAACAATGCTTGGGTCACGCTCGGCGGCGGACCGATCCCGGTCGGCACGGCCGGGACGCAGGTCAGTCGCGTCAAGCTCGCGCGCGCACCGAACGGCGATCTGCACGTGGCCTGGATCGAGAGCGCTGCGGGTCCGACGGCGCTGTACGTCGCACGCTTCGTCGGCGGCGCATGGATCCCGGCAGCCGGCGGCCCATTGCGGGTCGACACCGGCCCAACCTTCCCGAACTTCAACAACGAGACGTTCGGCATGGCCCTCGATCCGGCTGGCCGACCCATCGTGGCCTATGTGAAGCAGTTACGCGTCTATGTGCGGCGTCTCGAAAACGGCGCCTGGCGCGAACTCGGCGGCGGCTTCATCGACCAGGCGCTGCAATTCTCATCGCAGAGCCCGTCGGTCGCGATCAGCAGCAACGGCCAACCCGTCGTCGCCTGGGACCAGGACGGCTTCGGTGTATTCATCCGCGCCTGGGATGACGTGGCCGGGGAGTGGCGACCCGCCATCCAGGTCACGACCGGCGCGAGTCCCAGCGAGCTGGTGCGCGACCCGGCGACCAACAAGTACTGGATCGCTTACCGGTTCGGTTTCGCCAACTCGGGCGCCCGGCTGTTCGTGTCCGGTTCGACCGTGATTCCGTAGCGCAAGCGCATCGGAGCGTCACTGCCACTGGCCAACGGCGGCAGTGACGCCCGCGATGGGTTATCGTTCTCGCGCACGGCAGGGACGCCGGCGCCATCCAGGAGAACGCTTGAACGCACTGCTCGCCCAGGAGTCCTGGCTCAGGCTGGCCGCGTTCGCCTCGGTGTTCCTGATCATGGCACTGTGGGAATCGACCCGGCCGCGGCGCGCACGAACGCGGAGCAAGGCGTATCGATGGGCGAACAATCTCGGCATCATCGTCGTCGACACCCTGCTGACGCGCGCGCTGTTTCCCACGGCTGCCGTGGGTGTGGCGCTGCTGGCGGAGCGCGCTGGCTGGGGTCTGTTCAACGTGTTCGCGCTGCCACCGCTCGCGGCAGTGCTGCTGTCCGTGGTGCTGCTGGATTTCGCGATCTGGCTGCAGCACCGTGCGTTCCATGTCGTGCCCGTCCTGTGGCGACTGCATCGCATGCATCATGCGGACGTGGACATCGACGTCACCACGGGACTGAGATTCCATCCGCTCGAGATCGTGCTGTCGATGCTGATCAAGATTGCCGTCGTCGTGGCATTCGGCGTGCCGGCGGTGGCAGTGTTGATTTTCGAAGTGCTGCTCAATGCCACGTCGATGTTCAATCACAGCAACGTTCGTCTGCCGACCTCGATCGACGCCGCGCTTCGCTGGATTCTCGTCACACCGGACATGCATCGCGTGCATCACTCCTGGCACGAGCGCGAGACGAACTCGAACTTCGGCTTCAATCTCTCCGTCTGGGATCGCCTGTTCAGCACCTACATCGCGCAGCCGCGTGATGGCCACGAGCAGATGACGATCGGGCTGCACGAGTTTCGTGCGGTCGGCGACCAGCGACTGGATCGCATGCTGCTGCAGCCGTTTCTGGCAGGCCCTGACGCCCGTTGACTTGACGGATCGCGCCACAGAGGGCACGGTACGCGCGAGACATCAGGACGCCGGCCCTTTCATCGTCGGCATCGCGCTCGCGACGGCTCGTGCACGCCCAACCTCCCGGGACCTGTGCCGTTCGTTCCGTCGCCAGTTGTTCGCGCCCCGTGCGCACCACAAAGTCGGAGGTCAGCGTGCCCGACTCGATGTTGTTCGCAGCGCTCGCCCTGGTCTGTGCCGCTGCGCTCGGTGAGCTGCTGTGGCGCCGCTTCGGCTGGCCACGTCCGGCTGCCTACGCTGCTGTGGGCCTCGCGGTCGGCGTGTCGGGCGCCGATGTCGCCGGTACTGCGCCCGCGCTGCGTCTCGCACTCGATGGCGCACTCGCACTGCTGCTGTTCGAGGCTGGCGCCCGACTGAACCTCCGCTGGCTGGGACGCAATCCGTCACTGCTCTGGACTAGCCTGTGTGAAGCGTTGCTGTCGGCCGTCGCGGTCTACGGCATCGCGCGGCTGCTCGACGTCAGTGCGCAGGCAGCCGCTGCGCTCGGCGTCATCGCGATGAGCGTCTCGCCGGCCGTGGTACAGCGAGTCGTCGGCGAATGTCATGCGGCGGGCCAGGTCACCGAGCGGCTTCGGCTGCTGTCCACGCTGAACACGCTGTACGCAATCCTCGCGATGCAGTGTCTGATCGCAGGCTTCCTGCTGTTCGACGCCGCCACCTGGCAGCAGGCCTGGCCGCCATTGCTGTTTTCATTCTGTGCTTCGTTGCTGCTGGGCGTGGCGCTCGGCTCGATCCTGGTGGCTGTCGCGCGGCGCCTCGACCTGCGCAGCGACAGCGCCGTCGTGCTGCTGCTGTGCTTCATCCTCTCCGCCCTGCTGATCGCGAAGCTGCTGCAGCTCTCGACACTGCTCGTGCCCCTGCTGGCCGGCATGTGGCTGCGCAACCGCAGCGAGCGTCCGTGGGTATGGCCTCACCAGTTCGGCAGCGCGGGCGCCGCGTTGATCCTCGTGATGTTCGTCGCAACCGGCGCTTCGGTCTCGCTCGACGTCTGGCCTGCGGCGCTCGGACTCGCCGCAGCGATGCTGGCGATTCGCGCGCTCACCAAGAGCGCTGCGATCCTCGCGCTCGCCGGCCCGAGCGGCCTCGCCGTCCGACAGGCCGTTGCACTGGGCGGCACGATGCTGCCGCTGTCCGCGACGGCCTGGGTACTGGCGCTGGATTTCGCCGCAACACACCCGACGGCTGGCGCAGCACTGCTGCCGGCGGTGCTCGCCGCGATCGCCCTGATCGACGTGATCGCGCCGGTCGTGATGTTCAACGTGCTGCGCCACATGGGCGAGCTCGATGGCGCGCGGCCGCCCGGCGGAGGTGAGCGATGAGTATCGAGACGTTCACGCAGTCCGAAGCCTTCACGCTCGGCATCGAGCTCGAACTGCAGATCGTGAATCGCCACGACTATGACCTCGCGCCCGGCGCCGAGGATCTGTTGCGGTTGATCGGCCGGCGCACGCTGCGAGCAGACGTCAAGCCGGAAATCACCAGCAGCATGATCGAGCTGTCCACCGGCATCTGCCACGACCATCGCGAGGCACTCGATCAATTGGTCGAGGTGCGCGACGCGCTGGTGGAGTGCGCGGCACGGCAGAACCTGCGTGTCTGCGGCGGCGGCACCCATGCCTTCCAGGACTGGAGCCGCAGGCGGATCTACGACACACCGCGCTTCCAGCAGGTCTCACAGCTCTACGGCTATCTGAGCAAGCAGTTCACCGTGTTCGGCCAGCACGTGCACATCGGCTGTTCCAATCCCGACGATGCGCTGTGGCTGCTGCACGCGCTGTCGCGCTACATGCCCTCGGTGATCGCGCTCTCGGCCTCGTCACCTTTCGTGCAGGGTACCGATACGGGATTCCATTCAGCTCGCCTGAACACGGTCGCCTCGTTTCCGCTCTCCGGGCGCGCTCCGTTCGTGCTGACCTGGCGGGGTTTCGAGCAGTACTTCGACAAGATGACCCGCACGGGCGTGGTCGAGTCGATGAAGGACTTCTACTGGGACATCCGGCCGAAGCCGGAGTTCGGCACGATCGAAGTTCGCGTGATGGACACGCCACTGAGTGTGACGCGCGCGGCCGATATCGCGGCCTATCTGCAATGCCTGGCGCGGTGGCTGCTGATCGAGAGACCGTTCCAGCCGGACGAAGATGATTACCTCGTCTACTCCTACAATCGCTTCCAGGCCTGCCGCTTCGGACTCGATGGTGTCAACGTCGATCCGAGGACTGCAGACCGGGCGTCGATCCGCGAGCGCATCGCCGCGACGCTCGAGCCGCTGGCGCCGCACGCCGCCGCGCTCGGCTCCGCGGCGGGACTTGCGGGGATTCGAGCCGTACTGTCGAACGAGGTTCCTGCGGACGCATGCTGGCTGCGCGCTCAGCAGGACGCTGAGCAATTCCTGCCGGAGATCGTCAGGCGGCAGTGCGTGCGGTTCGAAGACTGAAACGCGTGCGTTACGTTACGATATGCGGGTCCTAACCCGAACTCAGATTTAAGGAGTCAGACATGGCGAAGGAAGTTCAGCAGAAGAAGCAGGAAAAGAAGAAGCCGGCGAAGACGCTGATGGAGAAGCGCGCGCTGAAGCAGGCCAAGAAGGCCGAAAAGGGTCGCTGAGCGAAAGGGATCCCTGCGCATGCAGTTGAAGACACGCGCCTGGGTTCACCGGCAGGCAGACCTCGCGCCGCAACTGACGGACCTCAGGATCGTCGATCCGCGCGACGACGAACTGCTGGTCCGCATCGTCGCCACCGGGGTCTGCCACACCGATGTGATCGCGCCGCGCTATGCGCGGCTGCCTGCGGTGTTCGGACACGAGGGCGCCGGCATCGTGGAGGCCGTAGGCTCTCGCGTCGGAAAGTTTCGCGTCGGTGATCGGGTCGCGCTGACTTTCGGCAGTTGTGGGCATTGCCACAACTGTCACGTCGGCGCGCCCTATAACTGCGCGCTGTCGACGGAACTGAACTTCATGGGGCAGCGCGCCGACGGCTCGTTGACGCTGGCCGATGCGGACAGCCCCATTCGAGGCGCGTTCTTCCAACAGTCCTCGTTCGCCACGCTCGCGCTCGTGACCGAGCGCAATGCCGTGCACGTGCCCGACGCATTCCCGCTGGAGCTGGCGGGCCCGCTGGGCTGCGGCATCCAGACCGGTGCAGGCGCGGTGCTCAACACGCTGAAAGTCGAGCCCTCCGGATCGCTGGCCGTCTTCGGCGCAGGTTCCGTGGGCTTGTCGGCGATCATGGCCGGCGCACTGATTCACTGCTCGCCGCTGATCGCCGTCGACATTCGCGAAGACCGGCTCGAGCTGGCCCGCTCTCTCGGGGCGACCCACACCCTCAATGCGCGGGACGGTGGCGTGGTCGAACGGATCCGCGACCTGACGAAGGGCGGTGTGTTCTATTCCGTCGAGACCACGGCGCAGGTTCAGTCGTTCAAGGATGCCATCAGTTGTCTCGCACGCGGTGGCATCTGCGGCATCTGTGCGGTACCGGACTACGGCAAGCCGTTCGAGTTTTCGCCGGCCGCGATTCTCTCCGGACGAACGCTGAAAGGCGTTCTCGAGGGCTCGAGCGTACCGGACGTGTTCATTCCGATGCTGATGAAGCTGCACCTCCAGGGAAGCCTGCCCTACGACCGCTTCGTGAAGTATTACGACTTCGCAGACCTGCCCACCGCGCTCGCGGACGGCGCATCCGGCCAGGTCATCAAGCCGATCCTGCGCATCAGCTGACCTTCGCCGCCCCCCACTGCGCCGTCGCAGCCACGCTGCGACGATAGGGTGCGAGGCCGTACACCAGGCAACCCAGCGCTGGAATTCCGGTGAGCAGCGCGGTCACCGCCAGCGAATGATGAATCCGCATCGGGTCAGCGAACACGTAGTCCGTCAGGACCGCCACCAGCGTGCCACCGAGGCCGAGGCCGCAGACATTGATCGCCAGCAGGAACACCGCGGAAACCTGGCCGCGCAGTTCGTTCGGCGTGACGAGCGTGAAGGCGGCGACGTTCGAACCCTGTGGGAATGTCAGGAAGAACACGAGCAGCGTCACGAGGCCGAATGCGACGCGCCAGTCCTCTGCGAGCGGAGCCGCAATCCCGAGCGGCAGCGCGATCAGCAGCGCGTGCACGGCCGTCAGCAAGGCCGCGTCGGTGCGCCCGCGACGCGCAAGTCGGTCGCACCACAGGCCGCCCGCGACAATGCCGAGAACGCCACCGACGATCGCGCTCGCTCCGAACATCGCACCGAACTGCGCAGCACTCAGGCCGTGGACGCGCATGAACAGCACGGCGACCCAGGACATGAAGCCGGAGCCGAACATCGCGGTGATGGACAGGCCTGCGAGCAGGGCCCCGTATGTGGACCAGTTGTCGCGCAGATAGCGCAGCGCCGCATTCCAGGGAAGCGCGGGCGGCACGTCCAGGGAGTCGCCAGTCAGTCGCCCCTGCCTTGCCGGTTCCCGCAGCGTGAGCAGCGCCCACAGACCCAGCGGTATGCCTGGCAGTCCCGTGATCAGGAACACGAGCTGCCACGATCTGACTTCACCGATCCAGGGCAGGGTCACATTGCCCGCGCTGGTCGCATAGCTGACGATCGCGCCGCCGGCGATGAACGCCACGGCCGTACCGATCGGCGCGCCAAGCATCAGCACCGCATAGGCTCGCGCCAGCCGATCGCGGGGGAAATAATCGCTGATGATCGAATAGGCGGCCGGCATCAGTGAGGCCTCGCCGACGCCGAGCCCCATCCGCGCAACGAACAGCTGCGCGTAGCTTTGGGCCACGCCACAGAAGCTCGCCATGACGGCCCAGAAGGTGGCGCCGAGTCCGATGATCCAGCGACGCGACCAGCGATCCGCCAACCGGCCGAACGGGATGCCGAGCACGCTGTAGAAAATCGCGAATGCGAGCCCCTGCAGCAGGCTGATCTGCGTGTCGTTGACGCCGAGATCCGCCTTCATCGGCTCCACGACGAGCGAAATGATCGTGCGATCGAGAAACGAATTGACGTACAGCAGCATCAGCAGCACGACCACGTACCAGGCGTACGGGCGGGCAGCGGGTGCGCTCATGTGCCGTCAGTGGCGCGCGGCAGTGTCGTACCCCGTTCGATCAGCGGGCAGTCCAGCAGCCACTGCTCGGCGGGACGTCCCGGGTCTTCGATGTGCGCCAGCAACGTATCGATGCTGCGCGTGACGATCTCCCGCACCGGCAGCTTGGCTGTCGTCAACGAATAGGACGGCCACGCCGCGACAGGGACATCGCTGAAGCCGACGATGGACAGATCTCGCGGCACCTGCAGGGTCGTGTCGAAGCGGGCGGCGTCGATCGCGCCGAGCGCCATCGGATCCGAGACGCAGAACATCGCATCCGGCGGCGCGGCACTACGCAGCAGGCGGCGCGCGGCATCCCGACCGCCTTCGTAGTAATAGCCGCCGTAGTCGACGACGAGACTCTTGCCCGCCGCCATGACGCGCTCCATGAAGCTGCGCGCACGGCGCGACATCGCCTCGCCGGGAAACCCTTCCATCAGCGCGAATCGCTGACGGCCTTCGGCCAGCAGCCTCATGGCGATCGCTTCACCCAGCGCGTCGCTCTGAATCCACACCTGGTTGGAATCGGCCACGACGGTGCGGTCCACGACGACGACCGGCAAGCGGTGCCGCCGGCAGCGCGCCGCCAGTTCCACGGATGGATGGCAGGTGGTCATCAGGATGCCATCGAGCTGGTACTGCAATGTCGCTTCGACCGCCTGCTCGACGGTGAAGTCGTCCGACACGGTCTGCAGCACCGTCTGGTAGCCACGCGCCCGCAACTGCTCGTTGAACTCACCGAGCATGTCGGCAAAAAATGGATTGCGCAGATGGCCCATGACGAGTGCCACCGCATGCGATCGCTGAGTCATCAGCGAGCGCGCCATCAGATTGGGTCGGTAACCGAGCTGCTCAGCCGCCTCCAGGACGCGCCGACGCGTTTCCCCCGCCACGCTCGCGCCTTCCGTCAGCGTTCGCGACACGGCGGAACGCGACACGCCGGCGAGGCGTGCCACGTCGAGTGCTGTGATGCGCCCGCTGCGTCGGCGCATCAGCGCCGGACGGCGGAGCAGATGTACCAGCTACCCATTGGGAGACGTCCATCCGGTGAGCCGACTGCTGCCAGCGTGGGTTCGAGTTTGGTCATGGCCGGAGTGTACTGCCGGAACCCGGCCATCACGTCCGCGGGCTGGAAGCCCGCGTCGATGGCGACCTTCGCGAAATCCGTGCGGGCAACGCCGGCCATGAAAGGCTCGTTGTTGTAGTGCGCTTCGAAATCGACGCGCACCTGCTCCCACAGGCCCATCTGGTCGTAACGGCCCGGCACTTCGAGATGCGCCATGACTCCACCCGGCCGCAACAGCCGGAAGCTCTCGCGGAAGATGTTGCGCATGGCCGCATGCGAGGTTTCGTGAAGTGCGACGGCCGAGATGACCAGGTCGAAATGACCGTCGGGGAAGTTCGTGTGTTCGGCATTCTGCTGCGAAAAGTGAATCTCGCGGCCCATGTACTCGGCGCGCGCATGCGCATAGCGCAGCATCGGTGCCGCCACGTCGATCGCGTGGATCTCGGCGTCCGGGAAGTCGTCCTTGAGCGCGACCGTCGAATGTCCGACCGCACAGCCCATGTCGAGGATGCGGCGCGGCTGCAGATCCGGATAACTCGAGATGATGTGCGACGCGAGCGTGTGCCCGCGCCCGTCATTCATCCAGCCGCCATTGCGCCAGTAGTGATAGGTCGATGCGTAGCGGTCGTACATCGCGCCCGGCCGGAAATCTTCCGGCGCGGTTTCGGTGTGATAGCTGCCGGCCATGCGGTGATGGTCGAAGGCGGCGATGTAACGCGGTGGCGGAAGCGCGGCATCGAGCCGCAGCGAACCTTTCGGCGCCGTGAGCGCACGGCGGCGCTGGTCCAGCTCGGCATGTTGCCGGTCCACGCTCTCGCCGATGGCGCTCCACAGCATGTCCTGGTAGAGGCGTTGCAGCGTCAGCCACGCCTGATGGTAGGGCTCGGCCTCGAGTTCACCGCGGATCTCGGCGCTGGTCGTCGCGGCCTTGCCGCGCGCAGCGGCGAAACGCGGCGCGATGAGGTCGTTGACGAGGCGGCGATCGATCGGATCCATTTCCTGCATCACGTGCCCGCGCATCGAGACAAGAAACGCTTCGAGCGCCATTTCGTCGTGCGAGGTCTGGGGCATCATCGGATGTGCGAAGGCGGGTACGGCGGACATGTCGGTTAGCTCCTCTGAACCTCGGCGAAGATGCCGGCATACGATTCGTTCTGGGCGCGCAATTCGCCTGGCGGCAGCTTCTCGTGC